>Ga0182005_1000361_pt1 | contig 25411 bp, 12 predicted proteins | sample Sormic07211103_1_FD_123021 | JGI IMG/M metagenome (GOLD analysis project Ga0182005, IMG submission 123021) | Rhizosphere microbial communities from Sorghum bicolor, Mead, Nebraska, USA - 072115-103_1 MetaG | ecosystem: Host-associated > Plants > Roots > Rhizosphere | place: USA: Nebraska...
AGCAGGCAACCTGGGAAGGCATCACCCAGATTTCGGGAGAGGAACGCAGCAATTATCCGTTGACCCTGTCGGTGGACGACCTCGGATCCGGCTTCGCCTTGACTGCGCAAGTGACGCCTGCGGTCGGCGCATTGCGCGTCTGCGGTTTCATGGAGACCGCGCTGGAACGCCTGGCGGCGGCGCTGGAGACGACGCCGGAGCGCGCCATCAACAGCATAGACGTGCTGCCGGCAACAGAGCGCCGGCAGATCGTCGAAACGTGGAACGCAAACCAGCCCAGCTATCCCGGGCAATTGCTGCCGCAGCTGTTCGAAGCGCAGGCCGCAAAGACACCGCAGGCGGTGGCAGTGACGCATGGCGCCGAACAGCTGAGCTACGCCGAACTCAACCGCCAGGCCAACCGGCTGGCGCACTACCTGCGCGAACTGGGCGTGCAGCCGGACGACCGGGTCGCGATCTGCGTCGAGCGCGGCATATCGATGGTAGTCGGTTTGCTGGCCGTGCTGAAGGCAGGCGCGGCCTATGTGCCGCTCGATCCGGCTTATCCGGCCGACCGCCTGGCGCACATGCTCAACGACAGCGCGCCGCGGGCAGTGCTGACGCAGGCCGGGATCGAAGGCAGCTGGCCGCAGATGAAAGCGACGATTGCACCCGGCCTGCCGCTGCTGGACCTGCAGGCGCCGGCCTGGAGCGCCTATCCGGACCACAATCCCGACAGCAGCCACCTGGCGCCGTCAGACATGGCCTACGTGATCTACACCTCGGGCTCGACCGGCACGCCGAAAGGCGTGATGGTCGAACATCGCAATGTAACGCGCCTGTTTGCGGCGACCGACGCCTGGTTCCATTTCGATTCGCAAGATGCCTGGAGCCTGTTCCATTCCTTCGCCTTCGATTTCTCGGTATGGGAAATCTGGGGCGCCTTGCTGCATGGCGGGCGCCTGGTGGTGGTGCCCCTGGAAACGGCGCGTTCGGCGGAAGATTTCTATCGCCTGTTATGCCGCGAAAAAATAACCATCCTCAACCAGACGCCAAGCGCCTTCCGCCAGCTGATTGCAGCGCAAGGCGGCAGCGCCGAAACGCACCGGCTGCGGCATGTGATTTTCGGCGGCGAAGCGCTGGAACCGGCAACCCTGGCCCCGTGGTACGCGAAAAACCAGGGCTGCGCCACGCGCCTGATCAATATGTACGGGATTACGGAAACCACTGTCCACGTTACCTACCAGCCGATTGAAGCGGCCGACACCGCGCGCGGCGGCGTCAGTCCGATCGGCGTGCGCATCCCGGACCTCAGCGTGTACCTGCTGGATGCCCGAGGCGAACCGGCGCCGGTCGGCGTGCCCGGCGAACTGTACATCGGCGGCGCCGGCGTGGCGCGGGGCTACCTGAACCGGCCGGAACTGACCGAGCAGCGCTTCATTCCCGATCCATTCTCGCAACAGCCGGATGCGCGCCTGTACAAGACCGGCGACCTGGCGCGCTGGCAGGCCGACGGCAACTTGGTCTACCTTGGGCGCAACGACTTCCAGGTCAAGATCCGCGGCTTCCGCATCGAACTGGGCGAAATCGAAACGCAGCTGGCGGCGCATGCAGCGATCCGCGAGGCGGTCGTCATCGCGCGCGAAGATATTCCCGGCGACAAGCGCCTGGTGGCCTACATCGTGGTCCATGAAGAAGTCGACGCCGAAACCTTGCGCGCGCATCTTGGCCTCAACCTGCCGGATTACATGGTGCCGGCGGCCTATGTCACGCTGCCGGCCTTGCCATTGACGGCGAACGGCAAGCTGGACCGCAAGAACCTGCCGGCGCCGGATAGCGGCGCCTACGCCGTGAGCGGTTATGAAGCGCCGCAAGGGGAAACCGAGACGGCGCTGGCGGCCATCTGGTCTACCCTGCTGCAGGTCGACCGCATCGGCCGCCACGACAATTTCTTTTCGCTGGGCGGCCATTCGCTGCTGGCTGTCAGCTTGATGGAAAAAATGCGCCAGCAAGGCCTGCAGGCAGAGGTGCGCGCGCTGTTCGCCGCGCCGACCCTGGCCGGACTGGCCGCCGCCATCGGCGAGGAGAGCCGCCTGGTCGCTGTCCCGGCCAGCCTGGTCCCGGCCGGATGCGAGCTCATCACACCGGCCATGCTGCCGATGGCTGCCTTGAGCAGCGTTGAAATTGACCGCGTGGTCGACAGCGTCCCCGGCGGCGCCGCCAATGTGCAGGATATCTATCCGCTGGCGCCGCTGCAGGAAGGAATCCTGTTCCATCACCTGATGGCCCAGGACGGCGATCCCTATCTGCTGGTCGGATTGACCGCTTTCGATGCGCGGGCGCGCCTCGATGGATATCTGGCAGCCCTGCAAGGCGTGATACAGCGGCACGACGTGCTGCGCACCGCGATTGTCTGGGAAGGCGTACCCGAACCGCTGCAGGTGGTCTGGCGCTCGGCGCCTCTGGTGCAGGAGGAACTGATGCTCGATCCAGCCGACGGCGATATCGCCGGCCAGCTGCGCGCCCGTTTCGATCCGCGCCACACCCGCCTCGATCTGTCGCAGGCGCCGCTGATGCGGACCAGCTTTGCCTACGACTCTGTACAGGAACGCTGGGTATTGCTGACCCTGATGCATCACCTGGTGAGCGACCATACCACCCTGGAAGTAGTGCGCGCCGAAATCGCCGCGCATTTGCAAGGACAGCAAGCGCAGCTGCCGGTCCCGCTGCAGTTCCGCAATTACGTAGCGCAAGCCCGGCTGGGCGGCAACATCGAGGTGCATGAAGCCTTCTTCCGCCGGATGCTGGGCGACGTCGATGAGCCAACCGCGCCGTTCGGCTTGCTGGAGGTGCATGGCGACGGCGGCGGACTGGAAGAAGGCCATGTGCAGCTCAGTGCAGCGCTGTCGAAGCGTCTGCGGCAGCAGGCGCGGCAACTGGGCGTCAGCGCAGCCAGCCTGTGCCATCTGGCGTGGAGCCAGGTGCTGGCGCGGATCGCCAACCGCAGCGACGTCGTGTTCGGCACCGTGCTGTTCGGCCGCATGCAAGGCGGCGAAGGCATCGACCGCATGATGGGCTTGCTGGTCAATACCCTGCCGCTGCGGATCAGCATCGATGCGCAAGGCGCGGCGGCAAGCGTGCGGCATACGCATGCCTTGCTGACCGAACTGATGGAACACGAACATGCCTCGCTGGCGCTGGCGCAGCGCGCCAGTGCGATTGCCGCGCCGCAGCCCTTGTTCTCGGCCTTGCTCAACTATCGCCACAGCGTGCTTGGCGAAACCACAGCCGCCGAGCAGGCAACCTGGGAAGGCATCACCCAGATTTCGGGAGAGGAACGCAGCAATTATCCGTTGACCCTGTCGGTGGACGACCTCGGATCCGGCTTCGCCTTGACCGCGCAAGTGACGCCTGAGGTCGGCGCATTGCGCGTGTGCGGTTTCATGCAGACCGCGCTGGAACGCTTGGTGGCGGCGCTGGAGACAACCCCGGAACGTGCCGTCAACAGCATCGATGTCATGCCGGCCGCCGAACGCCACCAGGTCGTCAGCAGCTGGAACGCAACAAAAACCAGGCAGCCGGCGCCATTGTTGCCGCAGCTGTTCGAGACGCAGGCCGCGAAGACGCCGCAAGCAGTCGCGGCGGTGCACGGAACGGCGCAGCTGAGCTATGCCGAACTCAATCGCCAGGCTAACCAGCTGGCGCATCACCTGCGGCAGCTGGGAGTCAAGCGCAATGACCGCATAGCGCTGCAGCTGGAGCGTTCGCTGCCGCTGCTTGTCGCCATACTGGCGATCCTCAAATGCGGCGCCGCCTATGTGCCGATCGACGCCGGCCTGCCCGACGAGCGCAAGATCTTCATGGCGAACGACAGCAACGCCACCCTGCTCCTGGCGCACAGCTCAGGCCGCTGGCCGGCGCAAGCTCCACTGGCCAGGCTCGACCTGGACCATATCGCCGCCAGCGCCTATGCCGCCGACAACCTGACGCCAGGCGGCGACGACGAAACGATCGCCTACATCATGTATACCTCCGGCTCGACCGGGCAGCCGAAAGGCGTGATGGTGCCCCATCGCGGCATCAAGCGCCTGGTGCTGGAAAACGGCTACGCCGCATTCGACGCCAGCGACCGCATTGCATTCGCCGCCAATCCGGCCTTCGACGCCTCGACCGTCGAAATCTGGGGTGCCTTGCTGAACGGCGGGCGCATCGTGGTAATCGACAAAGAAATATTCCTTGATCCGCTGCACCTGGCCGATGCGCTTGAACGGCAAGGCGTCACCGCGCTGTTCCTGACGACCGCGGTGTTCAACCAATGCGCAGCGGCCGCGCCGGATGCGTTCGGCCGCCTGCGTTACCTGATGACCGGCGGCGAACGCTGCGATCCGGCGGCGTTTGCGCGTGTGCTGGAAGCCGGCAAACCCGGGCACCTGATCCACTGCTACGGGCCGACCGAAGCGACTACCTACGCCACCACATACGAAGTCAGCGCGGCCGATGCAAGCCAGGCAACCATACCGATAGGCCGGCCGATCGCCAGCACCCAGGTGTACCTGCTGGACGCGCATGGCGAGCCGGTGCCGGTTGGCGTGGCGGGCGAGATGCATATCGGCGGCGCCGGCATAGCGCGCGGTTACCTCAATCGCGAAGAATTGACGGCGGAACGCTTCATTCCGGACCGTTTCAGCGGCCAGCCAGGCGCCTTGCTGTACCGCACCGGCGACCTGGCGCGCTGGCAGGCCGACGGCAACCTGGTGCACCTGGGACGCAACGACTTCCAGGTCAAGATCCGCGGTTTCCGCATCGAACTGGGCGAGATCGAAGCCAGGCTGGCCTTGCATCCGGCGGTGCGCGAAGCGGTCGTGATTGCGCGCGAGGACAATCCCGGCGACAAGCGCCTGGTGGCGTATGTCATCCCCAGCGAAGAAATCGACGCCGCGGCCTTGCGCTCCCACCTGAGCGTCAGCATGCCGGAGTACATGGTGCCGGCGGCGTACGTCATGCTGGCGGCGCTGCCGCTGACGCCGAACGGCAAGCTGGACCGGAAGCACTTGCCGGCGCCCGAGGCCGATGCTTACGCAGCGAGCGGTTATGTCGCACCGGAAGGCGAAACCGAAATCGCCCTGGCGGCGATCTGGTCGCAGCTGCTGCGGGTCGACCGCATCGGCCGCCACGATAATTTCTTTTCGCTGGGCGGCCATTCGCTGATAGCGGTGCAGATGATTTCGCGCATCAGGCAGGCGTTCACCATCGAGGTAGCGATCAGCACCCTGTTCGCGTATCCGGTGCTGCACGATTTTTCCGCACAGCTGCCGGCCGGCGGCAAGAGCGCGCGGCCGCCGCTGACCGCCGCCACCGCCGCCGAGCGCGTACAGCTATCGTTCGCCCAGCAGCGCTTGTGGTTCCTGGAACAGATGGGCGGGGTCAGCCATGCCTATCACATCCCGCTGGGCCTGCAGCTGCGCGGCGAACTTGACCGGGTGGCCCTGGTGCAGGCGCTGGAGCGCCTGGTGTTCCGCCACGAAGCGCTGCGCACCAGCTTTGCTGCAAAAGAAGGCCACGGCGCGATCCAGCGCGTGGCAGCCGCGGACGTCAGCCATTTCCATCTGCTGGAACACGACTTGCGGCACCATCCGGAGCGCGATGCGGAGCTGGAGCGCCTGCTTGCCGTGGAAGCGGCGCGGCCGTTCGACCTGGCCCAGGGCCCGCTGATCCGCGGTTTGCTGCTGCAAGAAACGCGAACCCGGCACACGCTCTTGATCACGGCCCACCATATCGTTTCAGACGGCTGGTCGACAGCTATCCTGCTCGATGAAATCAGCGCGCTCTACAACGCCTACCACGAAGGGCGCCATGATCCGCTGCCGCCGCTGACGGTGCAATATCCCGATTACGCGGCATGGCAAAGGCGCTGGATGAGCGGAGCGGTGCTGGAACAGCAGGCGGCGTACTGGAAGCAGAGCCTGGCAGGCGCGCCGACCTTGCTCGAAGTGCCGGCAGATTATCCGCGCCCGCCGCAGCAAGACTATGCCGGCTCCAGCATCGATACAACGCTGGACCCCGCTCTGACGCGCAAACTGAAAGCACTGAGCCAGCACCACGGCAGCACCCTGTACATGACGCTGCTGGGCAGCTGGGCCTTGCTGCTGGGCCGGCTGGCGGGACAGGATGATGTCGTCATCGGCACCCCGGCGGCCAACCGCAGCCAGCAGGAAGCAGAGGGCTTGATCGGCTTTTTCGTCAACACGCTGGCGCTGCGCATCCGCCTGCCGGAAAACGCTACGGTTGCCACGCTGCTGGCGCATGTCAGGCAGCAAGCGCTGGCGGCGCAGCAGCACCAGGAAATCCCGTTCGAGCAAGTGGTGGAACATACCCATCCGGTGCGCAGCATGGCGCACAGCCCCCTGTTCCAGGTGATGTTTGCATGGCAGAACGCGCCGCAAGGCAAGCTGCAGCTGTCCGGGCTGGAGCTGGCGCCGCTGGCCGTCAGGCAGGTCACGGCAAAATTCGACTTGACCTTGGCGCTGGCCGAATCGGGCGATACGGTAACCGGCTCGCTGGAATATGCGACGGCCTTGTTTGAGCAAGATACGGTGCAGCGCTACCTCGGTTATTGGCATCGCCTGCTGCAAGCGATGGTCGCCGACGATGGGCAGCAGATCGCCAGCCTGCCGTTGGCAGGCGCAGCGGAACGCCGGTTATTGGATGGCTGGAATGCAACCCAGGTGGCGTATCCGGAGCGTGAATCGCTGTTGCATCAGTTATGCGAAGCGCAAGCCGCACGGACACCGCAAGCGGTAGCGGTGGAACAGGGAACGCAGCAGCTGAGCTATGCCGAACTCAATCGCCAGGCCAACCAGCTTGCGCATTACCTGCGCGAGCTGGGCGTGCAGCCGGACGACCGGGTGGCGATCTGCGCCGAACGCAGCCTGGCCATGGTGGTTGCCCTGCTGGCAGTGCTGAAGGCCGGCGCCGCCTACGTGCCGCTGGATCCGGCCTATCCGGCGGACCGCCTGGCGCACATGCTCAGCGACAGCGGACCGCGCGTGGTATTGACGCAAGCCGGGATCGAAGGCGGCTGGCAGCAGGTCCTGGCAGCGATTCCAGAGGGCTTGCCGGTGCTCGACCTGCAAGCGTCAAGCTGGGATGCCTATCCAGGCCACAATCCGGACAGCAGCCATCTCACGCCGTCAGACCTGGCGTACGTGATCTACACCTCGGGTTCGACCGGCAAACCGAAGGGCGTGATGAACGAGCATCGCGGCGTGGTCAACCGCATGCTGTGGATGCAGCAGGCTTACGGCTTGGAACAGCACGACGTGGTGCTGCAAAAAACACCTTTCAGTTTCGACGTTTCGGTGTGGGAATTCTTCTGGCCGCTGATCGTCGGCGCCAAGCTGGTGATGGCCAAGCCGGATGGCCACAAGGATCCGCGCTACCTGAGCGAAGTCATCCGTGCCGCCGGCGTGACCACGCTGCATTTCGTGCCATCCATGCTGCAGGTATTCGCCGCGCATGGCGAGGCGGCAAGCTGCACCGGCATCGTCCGCGTGATGTGCAGCGGTGAAGCGCTGCCGGCAGCGCTGGTGCGCAGCTTCCATGCGTTGCTGCCGCAAGCCCGGCTGCATAACCTGTACGGCCCTACCGAAGCCGCGGTCGATGTCACTGCCTGGACTTCCGTTGCGGGAGAAGCCAAGGCGCTGATTCCTATCGGCAAGCCGATTGCCAATACCTGCATCCACATCCTCGACGCCCTCGGCCAGCCGGCGCCGATCGGCGTCGCCGGCGAACTGCATATCGGCGGCGTGCAAGTGGCGCGCGGTTACCTGAACCGGCCGGAACTGACCGAGCAGCGCTTCATTCCCGATCCGTTCTCGCCACAGCCCGGCGCGCGCCTGTACAAGACCGGCGACCTGGCACGCTGGCAGGCCGACGGCAATCTGGCCTACCTCGGGCGCAACGACTTCCAGGTCAAGATCCGCGGCTTCCGCATCGAGCTGGGCGAAATCGAAACCCAGCTGGCTTCCCATCCGGCGATCCGCGAGGCGGTGGTGATCGCGCGCGAAGACATTCCCGGCGACAAGCGCCTGGTGGCCTACATCGTGGCCGACGAAGAAATCGGCGCCGAGACCCTGCGTGCGCACCTGGGCAGCAGCATGCCGGACTACATGGTGCCGGCCGCCTACGTCACGCTGGCGGCGCTGCCATTGACGCCGAACGGCAAGCTGGACCGCAACAGCCTGCCGGCCCCGGACAGCGGCGCCTACGCCGCCGGCGGTTATGCAGCGCCGGAAGGAGAAAGCGAAACCGCCCTGGCGGCCATCTGGTCGGAGCTGCTGCGGGTCGAGCGTGTCGGCCGCCACGACAACTTCTTCTCCCTCGGCGGGCATTCGCTGCTGGCGGTGCAGATGATGTCGCGCATCCGGCAGGCGTTCGGCGTCGAAGTAGCGTTGAGCACCCTGTTCATGCATCCGTTTTTTGCCGACTTTGCCGCCCAGCTGCCCGGCAGCGACGCCAGCATCCGGCCGGCGATGACGCTCGCCACCGGCGCCGAGCGGGAACAACTGTCGTTCGCCCAGCAGCGCTTGTGGTTCCTGGAGCAGATGGGCGAAGTGCGCCAGGCGTACCATGTGCCGCTGGCCCTGCAGCTGCGCGGCGAACTCGACCGGGTGGCCCTGGTCCAGGCGCTGGAGCGGCTGGTGTTCCGCCACGAAGCGCTGCGCACCAGCTTTATCCCGCGGCACGGCCAAGGTGCGATACAGCAGGTTGCGGCGGCGGACGTCAGCCATTTTCATTTGCTGGAGCACGACTTGCGGCACCATCCCGAACGCGACGCCGAACGGGAACGCCTGATCGCCGCGGAAGCCGCCGCACCGTTCGACCTGGCCCGCGGCCCGCTGATCCGCGGCCGCCTGCTGCAAGAGACGCGCACCCAGCACACGCTGCTGGTGACCATGCACCATATCGTTTCGGACGGCTGGTCGCTCGGCGTGCTGCTCAACGAAGTCAGCGCTCTGTATAACGCCTACCGGCAAGGCGAGCACGATCCGTTGCCGGCCCTGGCCGTGCAATATCCTGACTACGCGGCATGGCAGCGCCGCTGGATGAGCGGCACGGTGCTGGAACAGCAGACCGCGTATTGGACCGAAAACCTGGCCGGCGCGCCGACCTTGCTGGAACTGCCGACCGATTACCCGCGTCCGCCGCAGCAAGACTATGCCGGCGCCTGGGTCGACACCGTGCTGGATAGCGATCTGACGAAAAAGCTCAAGGCGCTGAGCCAGCGCCACGGCACCACCCTGCACATGACGCTGCTGGGCAGCTGGGCGCTGCTGCTGGGCCGGCTGGCGGGACAGGACGATATCGTCATCGGCACCCCGGCGGCGAACCGCAGCCAGCAGGAAGTGGAAGGCTTGATCGGTTTCTTTGTCAACACGCTGGCGCTGCGCATCCATCTGCCCGAGCAGGCGACGGTAGGCACGCTGCTGACCCATGTGAAGCAGCAATCCGTGGCCGCGCAGCAGCACCAGGAAATTCCTTTCGAGCAGGTGGTCGAGCATACGCACCCGGTGCGCAGCATGGCGCACAGTCCGCTGTTCCAGGTGATGTTCGCCTGGCAGAACGCGCCGCAAGGCAGGCTCAGCCTGGCTGGCCTGGAAATGACGCAGCTGCCGTTCAAGCAGGTCACCGCGAAGTTTGACCTGACCCTGTCGCTGGGCGAATCGGACGACGCCATCGCCGGCGTCCTGGAATATGCCACGGCGCTGTTCGAACGCGGCACCGTGGAGCGTTACCTGGGTTATTGGCAGCGCCTGCTGCAAGCGATGGTCGAGGACGATGCGCGGCAGGTCGCGCGCCTGCCGCTGCTGGGCGCCGCCGAACGCCACCAGATCGTCACGGCGTGGAACGCCACCGCCGCCGGCAATCCGCAAGACTTGCTGCCGCAGCTGTTCGAAGCACAGGCGGCCAAGACGCCGCAGGCGATTGCAGTAGTGCATGGCGCCGAGCAGCTGAGCTACGCCGGACTCAACCGCCGCGCCAACCAGCTGGCGCACTACCTGCGTGAGCTGGGTGTCAAGCCCGGCGACCGGGTGGCCCTGCATCTTGACCGTTCATCGCAACTGGTGGTTGCCGAACTGGCAGTCCTGAAATGCGGCGCCGCCTATGTACCGATCGATCCGGCGCTGCCCGATGAACGCAAGGTATTCATGGCAAGCGACAGCAGCGTCCGCCTGGTCCTGGCCCTGGAAGACGGCAACTGGCCGGCGCTGGCCACGGTAGCCAGGGTCAACCTCGACGGCTCGCCGGAAACCGCATGCGCCGCGGATAACCTGGCGCCGGCGGGCGATAACGACACGATCGCCTACATCATGTATACCTCCGGCTCGACCGGACAGCCGAAGGGCGTGATGGTGCCCCACCGCGGCATCAAGCGCCTGGTGCTGGAAAACGGCTACGCCGCATTCGACGCCAGCGACCGCATCGCATTCGCCGCCAATCCGGCCTTCGACGCCTCGACCATGGAAATCTGGGGCGCCTTGCTCAACGGCGGACGGATCGTCGTGATCGACAAGGAGGTATTCCTCGATCCGTTCCGGTTTGCCGGGGCGCTGGAACAGCACGCTGTCACCGCGCTGTTCATCACCACCGCCGTGTTCAACCAATGCGCGGCGATCGTGCCGGATGCATTCGGCACGCTGCGTTACCTGCTGACCGGCGGCGAACGCTGCGATCCGGCGGCGTTTGCGCGCGTGCTGGAAGCCGGCAAACCCGGGCACCTGATCCACTGCTACGGGCCGACCGAAACCACTACCTATGCGACCACTTATGAAATCACGGCGGTCGACCCCGCCCAGGCCACCATACCGATAGGCCGGCCGATCGCCAACACCCAGGTATATCTGCTGGATACCCACGGCGAGCCGGTGCCGGTTGGCGTGACGGGTGAGATCTATATCGGCGGCGCGGGCGTAGCCTGCGGTTACCTGAACCGTCCCGAGCTGACGGAAGAAAGGTTCGTTCCGGATCGCTTCTCCGGACTGCCCGGCGCGCTGTTGTATCGCACCGGCGACCTGGCGCGCTGGCAGGCCGACGGCAACCTGGTGCACCTGGGACGCAACGACTTCCAGGTCAAGATCCGCGGTTTCCGCATCGAGCTGGGCGAGATCGAAGCCAAGCTGGCCTTGCATCCGGCGGTGCGCGAAGCGGTGGTGATCGCACGCGAGGACAATCCTGGCGACAAGCGCCTGGTGGCCTATGTGGTCGCGCATGAAACTGCCGGCATGGAAACAGTCGATGCCGAAACGCTGCGCGCCTACCTGAGCGTCAACATGCCGGAGTACATGGTGCCGGCAGCGTACGTCATGCTGGCGGCGCTGCCGCTGACGCCGAACGGCAAGCTGGACCGCAAGCACCTTCCTGTGCCTGCGGCGGACGCCTATGCGGTCGGCGGTTATGTGGCGCCCGAGGGAGAAATCGAAACGGTCCTGGCCGGCATCTGGTCGGAACTGCTGCAGATCGAGCGCATCGGCCGCCACGACAATTTCTTCTCGCTGGGCGGGCATTCCCTGTCGATATTGCAGGTCGTGAACCTGCTTAAGCAAAAAGGCGTGCGGATTTCAGCCAGCGACGTGTTTACCTATCCGACCGTCGCCGGGCTGGCCGAACACATCGCGCAGCTGAATCCGCTGGAGACGGAAAACGCTGCCGTGCTGATCCGCGCCGGCGGCCGGCAGCGCCCCTTGTTCCTGATGCACGAAGGCTCGGGCTTGCTGATTTATGCGCATATGCTGGCAGCCCATATCCATCCCGACATCCCGGTATACGGCTTGCCGCCGGTGCCGCTGGAACAGCCGCAGCTGTCGACGGTGCAGGGCATGGCGGTGCGCGCGGCCGGCCTGATCCGGGCGGTGCAGCCGAACGGCCCCTACCGCCTGGCCGGCTGGTCGTTTGGCGGAGCGCTGGCTTACGAAGTAGCGCAGCAGTTCCTCAATGCAGGCCAGGAGGTCGAGTTTATCGGGCTGTTCGACACCCACTGCTCCATCGGCGACGACGACGAGCGCGAATGGAAACTGGGCGACAAGCAGCTGATGCTGACGCTGCTGGAGGCCGCCGCCGGCAACGATCCGGTGCTCAAGGCCGCGATGGAAAAGCTGAAAGCGGCCGCGCCGGATATCGATGTCCCCACACTGCTGCAGATGGCCAGGCGGAACGGCCTGTTTCCGGCCGGGTTTTCCTTGCAAGGCTTGCTGCAGCTGATGGAGAACAGCCGCACCATCATCCGTGCCTACGGCGACTATGCGGCGCAGCCGATCGGCGTTCCGGTGCACTTCTACAGCGCCGAGGGCGATACCGTCAACGAGCCTCTGCGCGGCTGGGGCGCCGTGGTGCCGGAAATGCTGCTGCGGCTGGTGCCGGTGCCGGGCACCCACCAGTCGATGATGATTTCACCGCATATCGAGGTTTTTGCGCATGCATTGAATACCGCCTTGCAGCCGGCAAGGCAGGAAGGAGTACTGGCGTCCCTGCAGCCTTGAAACTGGACATTGCAAGGCCAAATCGCCTATCGACCGGCTATGACCGCTGGCTGACAGGCAGCCGGATGTCGGCGCCGGGGCGGCGCTGCCAAGGCGGTGAAGAGCGGCGCCGAAGGCATCGCTCAGAACCAGTGATTGGCCTGTTTCAGGTCGTTGCGCAGTTCTTTAAAGCAATGATCGGTCCATTTGCTGCGGCTGACCTCGTTCCTGCGCATCAGGATGATCTTCCGTTTCAGCGTCGGCGAGCGCAGCGGCGCCACATGCAGGCTGCTGTCTTTCAGGTAAGCGGTATACAGGCTGGGCATGATGCCTACCGCGATCCCGGAGCGCACGATGCCGTACAGCGATTCGCTGTGGACTACCTGGTACAGGCTGGACGGCGCCAGTTCATGCTGGCGCAGCGCGGCTGATGCGAACTCCCAGATGCTGCCGGTAGTAAACATCACGATCTCCTCCCCCGCCATCTGGCGCCACTGCACTTCCTTGGCCGCGGCCAGCGGATGGCCGCGCGCCACGATCAGCACCAGCTCGTCCTCGAACAAAGTCACGGTTTCCAGCGCATCGGTCTGGGCCTGCTTGACGCCGACGCAGAAATCCAGCTCGCCCGTATGCAGGGCTTCCAGCAGCGCGTCGTTAGGCATGTCGCACAGCACGATCTCGATCTGGTCGCCGTAGCTCTTGCTATAGCGCGCCACCACGGCGGCGGTGAGCGTCATGGCGGAAGGAATGGTGCCGACGCGGATCCGGTGGCGGCCGCTGCCGATGGCGCGCTGGATGTCGCCGAACGTGTTGTTGGCGGTATTGAGCAAGTGTTTGGCGTACTCCAGCACCACCGCGCCTTGCCGGGTCAGTTCAATCTGGTGCGTGGTGCGGTCGAAAAGCTTGGTTCCGAGCTGGTTCTCCAGCTGCTTGATGGCCGCGCTCAGCGCCGGCTGGGTCACCGACAGTTCCTGGGCCGCCTTGCTGAAGCTGTTCTTGCCGGCCAGTTCCACAAAAGCCTGCAGATGGCGCAGGGTAACCTTGTTGTCGAGTTTGAGGATTGCCATGGTTATAAATCAAATTTATTAAATTATAAAAATAAACACATTATCTTATTCATCAACTTAACATATTCTCAGCCCAATGGATCAGGAAATGACCATTTTTATAGCAGCATGAAGCATGCGTGAAGCAGCGTGGGTCAAATCAACGGGGAGAAGATGCGATGAAAAAGTGGATGATTGGGGTGCTGGCCGTGCCGGGGATATGCGCGGGGACGGCGCAGGCGCAGGTGACGCAGAACAAATTCGAGATATACGGTTTGTTGTCGGGCGGCATCGGTTACCTGTCCAACGAAAACGGCAAGCACAACCTGGAAGCCATCAGCGGCACCAACCAGAATCCGCGCATCGGCTTTCGCGGCCAGGAAGACCTGGGCGGCGGCTCGAAAGCGCTGTTCGCGCTGGAAAACGGCTTTAACCTGATGACCGGCACGGCGTCGCAAAGCGGCCGCCTGTTCGGCCGGCTGTCGTATGTCGGCCTGAGCAACGTCAATTCCGGCACCTTTACCATGGGCCGGCAGTACGAGGCGGTCAAGGATTACCTCGGCCCGGTGGTGATCGCCAGCAACGGCGTGCATATCGGCGACAACGATAACGGCTACAACAACCTGCGGGTGCAGAATTCGGTCAAGTACGTCAGCCCGGCCATCGGCAACTTCAATCTCACGGCGGTGTACGGTTTCGGCGAAGTCGCCGGCGACGCCAGCGTCAACCGGGTATACAGCCTGGGCAGCGGCTACAAGAACGGCGATTTCAGCTGGGCCGTGGCCTACACCCAGTTCAACACGCCGAACAGCGCAAAAAGCCCGGACGGCGCCATCAGCAACGACTACGCCAGCCCGCTGCTGATATTCAACAAGAGCGCGGTCACCAAAAACACCGGCGTGAGCAAGCAGCGCATTGCCGGCACCGGCGGCTTCTACAAGGTCGGCGCCACCGATTTCGGCGCCCTGTACACCAATGTGCGCTATAACTATCTGGACAATTCCAGCCTGACTCTGCAGAATTTCGACCTGAACCTGGTGCATCACATGACGCCGATGCTGAACCTGGGCGCGTCGTATTTCTATACCACCGGCAAATACGATGTGATCGACAAGAAGCCGAGATGGCACCAGATCAACCTGCAGGCCGATTATTTCCTGTCGAAACGGACGGATGTGGCCATTACATACAGCTACCAGAAGGCGGTGGGCGATGCGACCCAGGCCACGATCTTCGGCTTTCCCTCCTCCAGCGACCGCCAGCAGTCGGTGCTGTTGCTGGGCATGCGCCACGTATTCTGAGCGCCTGGGCCGGCGGCGCGCTGCCGGCGGCCCTTCGATTTAAGGAAACCTTGTGAAAAACACTCTCCCATACCTGTTCGCCGGCGGCCTGGCCCTGCTGGCTGCCGGCTCTGCCCAGGCGGAAAAGCGCACCTTGGTGATTTCAGCCTATCCGATCGCCCAGCCCTTGTTTGCCAAACATGTCTACGAACCGTTCAAGGCGCGCTGCGGCTGCGACATCGTGGTCGAGACCGGCAACAACGCCGACCGCATCGCCAAGCTCGAAGCGCACCGCGCCAGCCCGGTGATCGACCTGGTGCTGCTGTCGGATTTCGGCATGCTGGAAGCGGCCAACAAGGGCCTGGTGGCGCCGCTCGACTACGCCAAACTGAAAAACTACGGACAGATCTACAATTTCGCCAAGAATCCCATAGGCGGCAATTTTGCCGTCGGCTACACCATTTATTCGGTCGGCCTGGTGTATCGCAGCGACAAGGTCAGCGGCATCAAATCCTGGCAGGACCTTTGGCGCAGCGACCTCAAGGGCCGCATTTCGCTGCCGGACGTCAGCACCACCCAAGGCCCGCTGATGCTGCAGATGGCTGACCTGGCCTGGGGCGGCAAGGGCGACGACTACGCCACCGGCATGCAGAAAATTGCCGCCATCAAAAACAATGTGGTGACATTCTCGAAAAACAGCGCCCAGCTGTCTTCCCTGTTCGCCCAGGATGAAATCTGGGCGGCGCCGGTGGCGCGCTTCACCTGGTCGCAGCTGCTGAAGACCGGCATGCCCCTGAAATGGGCCATCCCGGCCGAGGGGCAAGCTGCCGGGATGAATGTGATGGGCATCGTCAGCCAGTCGAAAAACGCCGACCTGGCCTACCAGCTGATCGACTTCTGGCTGTCCAAGGAAGTGCAGACCGCGCTGGCGATGGACCTGGTCGACTCGCCGGTCAACCAGCAAGTGGTGCTGCCCAAGGACAAGGCTGAATTCAATACCTATGGCGCGGAACAGATACGCTCGCTGAAATTCGTCAAACCCGAGCTGATCCTGAAACAGCGCTCGAACTGGATCGCGCAGTGGAACAAGGCAATCAGCAAATAACTGCTGAAACGGGATATTTGCAATGCAAAAGAAACATGTAGGCATCTTGCTGGTGATGCCGGCCCTGGTCTTTACCCTGGCCTGCTTCCTGCTGCCGGTGCTGGCCCTGCTGCTGGAGGCGTTCCAGATCGACGGCGGCGCCTGGGGGCTGCAGCGCTTTGTCGCGTTTTTCGGCGATCCGCTGAACCGCCAGGTATTCCTGCGCACCTTGCGCATCGCGGTGCTGGTGACGCTGTCGGCGGTGCTGCTGGGCTACCCGGCGGCGCAGGCGGCGGCCAAGGTGGCGCCGCGCTACCGCGGCCTGATGCTGGGCATGATGATCCTGCCGCTGATGGTGTCGCCGATTGCCCGCACCTACGCCTGGATCGTCCTGCTCGGCCGCAACGGCGCGGTCAATTCGGCCTTGCAGGCGCTGGGCCTGAGCGACGAGCCGCAGCGCTTGCTGTTCAGCGAACTGGCGGTGTATGTCGGCCTGCTGCAGCTGCTGCTGCCGCTGATGCTGATGTCGCTGGTCGGGGCGCTGGAAAACCTGCCGCGCGACGTCACCCACGCTGCCGCCACGCTCGGCGCCAACGCCTGGCAAACCTTTTGCAAGGTGACGCTGCCGCTGACGCAGGAAGGCCTGATCGTCGGCGGCACCCTGGTGTTTACCGGCTGCGTCACCGCCTACGTCACGCCGGCGCTGCTGGGCGGCCCCAAGGTGCTGATGCTGGAAACGCTGCTTTACCAGAAAGTCAGCGTCGAAAGCGATTTCGGTTCCGCCAACGTGATCGCCGTGATCCTGGTGGTAATGACGCTGATGGTCAACGCCGGGTTAAAACGCATTTCTTCGAGCCGGAGCAAGGTATGAAAGAAGGACTCTTTTCGCGCTGCATGCTGTGGCTGGTGCTGCTGTTCCTGCTGGGGCCGTTCGCCATCGTGTTCATGGCCGGTTTCAGCGGCGGCGAAACGCTGGCGTTCCCGCCGCCGTCTTATTCGCTGCGCTGGATCTTCGAGGTGCTCGCCGCAGACGAATTCCGCCGCGCTTTCCTGACCAGCCTGCAGATCGGCCTGGTCGCCACCGCAGTTGCCCTGCTGCTGGGCACGCCGGTAGCCTATGCCCTCTCGCGCACCCGAATGCCGGCGATGGCGGCCATCAAGCAGGTCCTGACTTCGCCGCTGATCATCCCCGGCATGATCGTCGGCCTCGGCCTGATGCGCTACGTAGTGCTGCAGATCCATGCGCCGGTATTCGCCGGCCTGCTGATCGGCCATATCGCGCTGCTGATCCCGTACGCGGTGCGGGTGGTCTACGCCAGCCTGGTCAACCTGCGGGTCGATATCGAAGACGCCGCCGTGATGCTGGGCGCGTCCCGCCTGCGCAGTTTTTTCATGGTGGTGCTGCCGAATATCCGCGGCGCCGTGATCGCTGCCTTTTTCCTGGCTTTCGTCACCTCGTTCAACCAGGTGCCGGTATCGCTGTTCCTGACCGGCCCCGGCATCAGCACCTTGCCGATAGAAATGCTGGGCCATATGGAAAATACCTTCGATCCCTCGATTGCCGCCCTGTCGACCCTGCTGGTCTTGTTCACGATGGCGTTCGTGCTCGTCACCGAGCGCGTGCTGGGCATTTCTAAATACATGTGAGAACACCATGAGCTACCTACAACTGCAGCAGCTGAGCAGCGGCTACGGCAACAACAAGGCCGCCGTCAACCAGCTGGACCTGGATGTCGAACAAGGCGAACTGATATCGCTGCTGGGCCCCAGCGGCTGCGGCAAGACCACCACCATGCGCGCAATCGCCGGCCTGCTCGAGCTGCAGCACGGCCGCATCGTGCTGGACGGCGAAGACATCGGCAAGAAGCCGCCCAACAAGCGCAACATCGGCATGGTGTTCCAGTCCTACGCCTTGTTTCCGCACCTGAACGTGTGGGACAACATCGCTTTCGGCCTGCGCTTGCGCAAGGTGCCGCAGGCAATCCTCAGGCAGAAAGTGGAAGCGGTGATCGCTGCCGTCGGCCTGAGCGGTTTTGAAAGCCGCTTGCCGGCGCAGATGTCCGGCGGCCAGCAGCAGCGCGTGGCGCTGGCGCGGGCGGTGGTGATCGAGCCCAAGCTGCTGTTGCTGGACGAGCCGCTGTCCAACCTGGATGCCAAGCTGCGCGTGCAGATGCGCGCCGAGCTGCGGCGCATCCAGCGCGAGCTCGGCATCACCATGCTGTACGTCACCCACGACCAGGAAGAAGCGCTGGCGCTGTCGGACCGGATCGTGGTGATGAACGGCGGCAAGATCGAGCAGCTGGACATTCCGGAAACCATCTTCAACGCGCCGCGCACGCGCTTCGTCGCCAATTTCATGGGTTTTGAAAACCTGTTCGAGTACCGCGACGGCCGCTTGCACCACGAAGCGCACAGCCTGCCGTTCGGCGACAGCGTGCCCGGCGACACCACTTGCATCGGCTGGCGCCCTGACCGCATCCAGGTCGGCGCCGGCCAGCACAGCGGCACCGTGCTGTCGCGCGGTTTCCTGGGCGACACGGTGGAATACGTATTGCAGACCGCGATCGGCCCGGTCAAGGGGCTGGCCGCGGTCGGCGCTTCGATCTGGCGCGAGGGCGACCAGGTCAGCTTTGCGCTGTCCGCCAAAGACGCCCTGTTCCTGAACCAATGATGCAAATGACCCGGCGGCAAACCGAACCAAATGGAGTCCATGCTATGCGTAAAATCTGGCTAGATACCGATCCCGGCTTCGACGACTGGCTCACCATGCTGCTGTTGTCGGCCAATCCCTGGCTGGAGTGGCTGGGCGTCAGCGTCGCGGCCGGCAACGCGCCGCTGGACGTGACTTACGACAATGCGCTGCGCATCAAGGCGCACTACGGCCTGGACGTGCCGGTCTACCGCGGCTGCGCGGAACCGCTCAACGGCCGGCAGGAAACCGCCCAGTGCATCCTCGGCCAAGCCGGCATGCGCACCACCGGCGCCAGCCTGCCGCCGGTGGCTGCGGCGGCGCCCGACGCGGTGGCGCCCAACGCGACGGCGCCCGACCTGCATGCATGCGACGCCTTGATCGCGGCGATACGCCGGCATCCCGGAGAAATCACGCTGCTGGCGATCGCACCGCTGACCAATGTCGCGACAGCCCTGCTGCGCGCGCCAGATATCGCCGCGCAGATCAAGGAAATCATCCTGATGGGCGGCTCTACCGACCAGGGCAACCACACCGCCGCCGCCGAATTCAATATCTATGCCGATCCGGAAGCCGCCGATGTGGTATTCCGCAGCGGCGTGCCGTTGCGCATGTTCGGCCTCAACCTGTGCCGCCAGCTGGCGGTGACCGGCGCCGAGGTAGCGCAAGTCAGGGCGGCCGGCACGCAGCGCGGCGACTGGCTGGCGGGTTACCTGGAAGGCTACCTGCGCATCCGCAGCGCGGACGGCAGCGTGCCGATGCCGATGTACGACCCGGTGGTCGCCCTGTACCTGCGCTGGCCCGAGCTGTTTGAATTCAAGCCGGCGCACGTCGTCATCGAACTGAACGGTCGCTTCACGCGCGGCATGACGGTCTGCGAATTCCGCGTGCCGCAACGCGCCGCCGCCAACGTCGAGATCGCGATGGCCGCCAACGGCCGCCTGGCCATGCAGCACCTGATGGAAGATTTGCTGCCGGCCATATCCTGAACCGGCGCCTCCCGCGCGCATGTCATTTTTCAAACGAAACAAACGAATCACCATGAACAAATTTTTATCTTTTCCCGCCGGCTGCGCCGGACGACCTGCCTCATGAGCCAGATCAAACGGGGCGTGGACATACCCGATGCGCCGCGCCTGGAGCAATTCCTGCGCGCCATTCCCAAGGTCGAGCTGCATTGCCACCTGTACGGCACGGTGCGCAAGCAAACCTTCATCGAGCTGGCGGCCAAGGTCGGCAACGTTGTCAGCCGCGAGGAAATCGAGGCTTTCTATACCCGCGGCGAAAAACCGGTCGGCGTGCTGCGGGTGCTGCGTGCACTCGACACCCACCTGATCGTCAGCCCGGCAGACCTGCATCGGATCACCTACGAATACCTGCAGGACGCCGGCCGGCATGGCGTGCGCTACGCCGAATTCTTCTGGAATCCGACCGGCACCGTGCACGTCTCGCAGATCGGTTATGCCGCGGCCCAGGATGCGATTGTCGCGGCGATCCGCGACGCCTTGCACGATTTCGGCGTCGTCGGCCGCCTGGTGCCCAGCATAGACCGCGAGGCCGATCCGGCGGCGGCGGTGGAGATGGTGGAATGGATGTGCGCCCACCGGCGCGACGAGGTGATCGGCATCGGCATCGATTACCGCGAAAACGACCGGCCGCCGGAACTGTTCTGGAAGGCTTACCGCGACGCCCGCCAGGCCGGCTTCAAGACCACCGCGCACGCCGGCGAATTCGGCATGCCATGGGTCAATGTCGAAAGCGCGCTGGAACTGCTCAAGGTCGACCGCATCGACCACGGCTACACCGTGGTCGACAATCCCGAACTGGTGCAGCGCTGCATAGAGCAAGACGTGATCTTCACGGTGGTGCCGACCAACTCCTATTATCTGCGGGCGCTGGCGCCGGAGCGCTGGCACCTCGACCACCCTATCCGCGAAATGGTGCGGCAGGGACTGCGCGTGCATCCGAATACCGACGACCCCACCTTGCACGATGTCACGCCGACCCAGGCCTGGCTGATGATGCTGCAGTTCGGCCTCGACCTCAACGCGCTGCGGGCCTGCCTGCTGAACGGCCTCGACGGCGCCTGGATCGACGCGGCCACGCGCAGCGGCTGGCGCAGCCAGTGGAGCGCCGAGTTCGATACCTTGCGCAGCCAGCTGGCGCCCGCGCCCTGATTCAAGCGGTGTTCTGAGTTGCCATTGGGGAAAATTATTGGCGCAGCAAGCCGGGAAAGCCTGATTTAAGCAAGCTTTAAGTAAAGCCAAGTAGAATTACTTAATCTGAACGCTTGCCCGGCGTGCGGGTCGAATTGCACAGCGCCGGCCTCCGGCGGCCATGCCCGATGTGGCGGGCAAGGACGATGTCCTTGCCGCTCAAATCAACACCGAACATCGAATTGAAGGTTATATGCGCTTAAAAAACAGTCTGTTATGTGTCATCCTGGCAATTTCGACCGCTGCCCACGCGCTGGAATCAGGGCCGCCGCCGGTCCTGTCGCCATTGCAGCAGCAAGCGCAGGCGGCGCACCTGAGCGCGCAATTCCTGACACGCTTCCATTACAAGCCGGTGCCGCTGGACGACACTTTGTCGGCCAAGGTCATCAATCGTTACATCAAGTCGCTCGATCCCGAAAAATTCTTTTTCGTGCAGGCCGACATTGACCAGTTCACGGCCGAGAACACCAAGCTGGACGACGCCATCTACCATGAAGACCTGCGCATCCCTTTTTCCATTTTCAACCTGTACCAGCAGCGCATCGTCGAACGCCTGACGTATGCGCGCGAGCTGCTCAAGCAGGGTTTCGACTTCAGCCAGAAAGAAGACTACTCCTTCGTCCGCGACAAGGAACCTTGGCCGAAATCCGAAGCCGAGAGCCGCGACCTGTGGCGCAAGCGCGTCAAGAACGACTGGCTGCGCCTGAAGCTGGCCGGCAAGAAGGACCAGGCGATCCGCGACACGCTCGGCAAACGCTACGAAAATTCCCTGGCGCGCGCCTACAAGTACAAGAGCGACGACGTGTTCCAGATTTTCATGAACGCCTATGCGACATCGATTGAGCCGCATACCGATTACCTCGGCACCAGCGCGGCAGCCGATTTCGATATCTCCATGAAGCTTTCGCTGGTCGGCATCGGCGCGGTGCTGCAGGAAAGGGACGACTACACCACCATCCGCGAGCTGGTGGCTGGCGGCCCGGCGCAATTGTCCGGCAAGCTTGCCGTCGGCGACCGGATTGTCGGCGTCGCGCAAGGCGACAAGGGCGCCATGACCGATGTGGTCGGCACCCGCATCGACGATGTGGTCAAGCAGATCCGCGGCGCCAAGGACACGGTAGTGCGGCTCGACATATTGCCGGCCGACGCCGGCCCGGACGGCAAGCACAAGCTGATCAGCCTGGTGCGCAACAAGATCAGCCTGGAGCAGCAAGCCGCCAAGAAAACCATCCTGACGATCAAGAACGGCGACACTGCCCGCAAGGTCGGCGTGATTACACTGCCAGCGTTCTACGAGGATTTCGAAGGCCGGCGCAAGGGCGACAAGAATTTCCGCAGCGCCAGCCGCGACGTCGCGGCGCTCCTGGCCGAACTGAAAAAAGAGAAGGTCGACAGCGTCCTGATGGATCTGCGCAATAACGGCGGCGGTTCGCTGACCGAAGCAGTCGACCTGACCGGCCTGTTTGTCGGCAAGGGCCCGATCGTCCAGCAGCGCAATGCGCGCGGCGATGTCAACGTCGAGGGCGACGATATTCCTGCGCCGGCATGGACCGGTCCGCTGGCGGTGCTGATCAACCGCGGTTCGGCCTCCGCCTCGGAAATCTTTGCGGCGGCGATCCAGGACTATGGCCGCGGCGTCATCATCGGCGAAGGCAGTTTCGGCAAGGGCACGGTGCAAACCATGGTCAACCTCGACGAGCTGTCGCACAACGACAAGCCGAAATTCGGCGAACTGAAGATGACCATCGCCCAGTTTTTCCGCATCAACGGCGGCACCACCCAGCTGCGCGGCGTGACCCCGGACATCAGCCTGCCAGGTTTCTCGGATCCCGAAAGTTTTGGCGAATCGAGCTACGACAACGCCTTGCCATGGTCGCAGGTCAAGGCAGCCGACTACGCGCCTGTCGGCGACGTCAAGGGCCTGCTGCCGCAGATCCAGAGCCGGCACGATATGCGGGTCGAAAAGGACAAGGACTTCCAGCGCTTCCAGGAAGACGTGGCTGAGCTGAATACGCTGCGCAAGAAACGCGTCATCTCGCTCAACGAAACCGACCGCCGCAATGAAATGAACCAGCAGGAAGCCCGCCTCAAGGCGCGCGCCAAGGCTGGCGACGGCGACAGCAAGGACAAGGACGCGGCCGATGCGGCCGACCTCAACCGCCAGGACGACGGCCTGCAAGCCAACGAACGCAGCTTGAGCGCCGAGCTGGCGGCAGAGAAGGCGCAAAAAGGCGCCAAGGACGTATTGCTGAACGAAGCCGCGAAAATCCTCGGCGACACCTCGGACCTGCTCAAGGCCAATCCGAAATTCGCGATGCAGCCGGCCAGCGGCAAGGACAAGTGACCGGTCCTGCCGCGCCTTGGCCTTGCCGGCGGCGCGAGCCAGCGATCGACGCATGATGTAAAGTAAAGACAGGCGCTTGCCTGTCTTTTTTTATTTCCGCCATGGACCGCTTGAAAATGATCACCATCAGCCCCTATTCAGAACCATATCGCGACGGCGTAATCGCGCTGATCCTGCCGATCCAGCAGACCGAATTCGGCTTCGCAATCACTTTGCAGGAACAGCCCGACCTGCTGGATATCCCCAATTTCTACCAGAGCGGCCACGGCAATTTCTGGGTCGCCCGGGCCGGCGAGGAAGTGGTCGGCAGCATATCGCTGAAGGATATCGGCAACGCCCAGGGTGCGCTGCGCAAGATGTTCGTCAAGGCGCCATTCCGCGGCCGCGAGCATCAGGTCGCCCATCGCCTGTTGCAAGAGCTGCTCAGCTGGTCGCGCCGGCAAGGATTGCGGCAGGTGTTCCTGGGCACGACGGCAGCCTTCCTGGCCGCACATCGTTTCTATGAAAAGAACGGCTTTGCCGAGATCGACGCCAGCGGCCTGCCGCCAGCTTTCCCACGCATGGGGCTCGACACCAGGTTCTATCGCCTCGACCTGTAGTTTCAGCCAGGCCGCAGCACCAGGAGGACCGGGCGCGCTGGCAGTTCCCAGGCTGGCATGCAGCGTCAGACCAAAACGGATAGGATGATGCTCCCGGCTTGATGCCCATCCTTCCAGGAGTCCGACATGCAGTCCTTATCGATGTACCAAATTTCCGTTCCGGTGTTCGTGCGTGGCTTGGGCGTGCTCGCCGGCTACCTGGAGAAAGCCGAGGCCCACGCCAAGGCCGGCAACACCGACCCCGCAGAGATGGTCAACGCCAGGCTGGCGCCGGACATGCTGCCGCTGGCAGGACAGATCCAGCGCGCCAGCGACACCTCGAAAAATGCAATCGGCCGGCTGTCGACGGTCCAGCCGCCGCGCTTTGAAGACAACGAGACGACATTCGCCGAGTTGCAAGAACGGATTGCCAAGACAATCGCATTCCTGGAAAGCGTACAGCCGGACGATTTGCAAGAAAGCGCAACACATCCGGTAACGTTAACCTTCGGCAAGTTCAAAACCACCCTGCAAGGCGACGCCTACCTGCTGACGTTCACCCTGCCGAATTTTTTCTTCCACATAACCACCACCCACGCCATCCTGCGCAACAAAGGCGTAGCCGTAGGAAAACTCGACTACCTAGGCCACTTCGACACAGAACCGGCCTAACAGAAATTAATTAGGGTCAGAGTCGAATTAACTTAGCAATAATTAATTAGGGTCAGAGTTGAATTAATTTTTAAGAATTAATTCAACTCTGACCCCAATTAACGGGCGATGGGTGCGTGGAGGACGTCGATGCCGACGTGGCGCAGTTCCTTCTCTTGCGTCCGTCTTTGCAAGGCGTGCAAGATCGCCAGGCTGTTGGCTTCTTGCTCGACCGGCTGGATCCTGGTCCTTGCGATTTCCTGGTAAAGATCTTCGATCTCGGCGACGGCGCGTTCATTGCGCGGACTTGGCTCGAATACGCTCAGACCCTTGTCGAAGATGCTGCGATCGTCTATCCACTCGTGGATCACCGTCTCGGCCAGGGTTGCGGTCAGGATTTCTTTTGCCAGGGCCCGGGCCGGGCTGGCTTCGGTATCCGCGGCAGCGCCAAAGGCGCTGATGGCCTGGACTTCCACCACCAGTATGCGCAACGCGGGATTGAACAGCCGCGCTGCTTCGATGCGTTCGACCAGCGCCTGCCGGTTGCAAGCCTGGCGGGAATGGACCGGGATCACCAGCACGTCGGTGGCGACCAGCGCCGCGTTGGCATTGCGCGCGTTGCTGCCGTCAGTATCGACGACGGTTTCCGGATAACGGTTGCGATAATAGGACGCCGGATTTTCCAGGTCCGATTCCAGGTCTGCGCTGCCGCGCACGGTGATCTTCGGCTTGCCGCCCGCGGCTCGGCGCCGCGCATCCCAGCCCAATGCATACTGCAGCGCAGTGGCGTCTGTCAGCAGCACCCGGCGCCGGTTCCGCGCGCAATGGGCCGCCAGGTTGAGCGCAATGATCGAGCGCTTGGCAAACTCGTCTTCGCTGAAAACCGTGATGATCATGATAAGGCTCGCATGCTGTCTCTGATGACTTCAGTCTAGAGAAACGCGCATAAAGATATCGTAAAAATACGGGCCGAACCTATAAACGAGGGCTAAAAAAAACCAATCCCGGGGATTGGTTTTTTGAAATCCA
>Ga0182005_1000364_pt1 | contig 25242 bp, 34 predicted proteins | sample Sormic07211103_1_FD_123021 | JGI IMG/M metagenome (GOLD analysis project Ga0182005, IMG submission 123021) | Rhizosphere microbial communities from Sorghum bicolor, Mead, Nebraska, USA - 072115-103_1 MetaG | ecosystem: Host-associated > Plants > Roots > Rhizosphere | place: USA: Nebraska...
AATATCACGAACAACAAAAAAGGGCCCACCTTTCGGTGAGCCCTTCTAGACCGCCCAGCAGAGCGGATTTTGTTTGGTAGGCGCGATTGGACTCGAACCAACGACCCCCACCATGTCAAGGTGACCTCTGAATGATCGTAAGCTACTGATATAAAAGATAAATAGCCCTAAAATTGCAGGGTAAAAAATCGCCATTACTACCCATAAGAATCAACAACTTAGCGCTGTATTTTCCTACAGTGCTTTGCCCTCCTACGGCGTTCTGCCGACCGAACATCAATTCAAAATCCTACAGCTCGTCGCCTCACCCTCGCCCACACGCACGACCTAGATTACTGTATATCCAAACAGTACAAAGCAAGGCGCCTTCCGTGGATCCCTCCGATATCGAAAACACCGACGACTGGCTCGGCTGCCCGACGCCGCTCGAAACTTGCCGGCACCAGCTGGCCCTCTACGAAAATGAGTTCGAGGAGCTGAACCTTCAGCTGCAACAGTCCAGGGAGCGGATATTCAAGCTGGTTGAGATGCACGCTGCCGCGTCGGCCGAGTGCGAAACCCTCCGCTCTCAATTGAGCGCTGCGAAGTCAGAAGCCTCGGATGCAAGCCGGCGAGCTACCGATATCGAGACCAAAAGCAACTGGGAGCTGATGGCGAACGACAAGCACATAGCTGAGTTGCGAACCAAGATTCGGATCCTCAGCGGAGACAATCCATTCAAAGACCCCTTCCCCCATCAGCGTAGCGATACGTGACAGTTTGCTATTCGATATAAATCTTGTTGGGGTAGCCATCCCCCTCCCCATTCAGAAGGTCTCCACTCAAGAAAACATTTATGTAAGCTGGTGACTTATCAACTCTGACGATTTCTCGCACGCCAGAGGCGCCGAATTTAACCTTTGCACCAACTGTATATGCTTTCAGATTGGCGTCCGTTCTCTTTATAAAAAAGGCTGGTGTATTCTTGTTGATGCCGCCACTCCAGTTGGAATCGGTAAGATTGTACGGCGTGCTAGACGGGGTGCTGATCACCTCATGCTGAGAGATAATTATGTATGCCGTTACGACTACTGGGACAATCATGTAAGCGACGGCAAGCAACTTAGTCGCCTTGTAATGCAGATAGGATCTTGATAGTTTCTCTGAGAATATAAACCCATCAGAATGGCGAAAGTTAGAAACTTTGCGCTCTACAAAATAATAAACAGCAGCGCCAAGTATTATGGAGACAATCGCAACAAGCGTACCAGTGCTTACCATTGAGACTATTTCCGGCTGCGCCGACGAATATCTTTTCACAAGGATAAGAATAGGAAAGTGAAGAATATAAACAGGGTAGGAAAGCTCGCCAATAACCCTATCAACTTTGTTATTAGCCGTATATTTAAACAGAACAGGGATTGCCAAAGAAAAAAACAAGAGATGCCAAAAAGGCATTATTGTCTGCGACATAGACAGAACAATAAGCGCGCCAACTGCCGCAAAATAATTAGGTTCGTCACTATTTTTTGACAGATGGTACGCGAGCGCGCCACCACCAAAAAAGGCAAATGAAGACGGATAGAAATAATATGTATAGGCCCAACTTTCAGCGGGCTTTAGCGCCCCCAAATGGCTTATTGGGAACTCTATGAAATTTAGAATTCCAAGATATACCGCCCCCGCCAGAACAAATAGGAATGTTTTCTTTTGGCTTTTTAGAATAAATGGAGCGACAAGATAAAAACCAAGCTCAACCGCAAGCGACCATGCTGGCGGATTTATCGTAAGGCCAACAGAATCCGCACAAACTCCCGAATGTGTTTCTAAACAAAATAGATAAGACAGATCCTGACCAACTATGAACAGGTTCTGAAAAACGTAGATTATTTTTGACGTGATGGTGAGACTGCTAAATAAACCTGAAACAGCAGCATAGGAGACCAGCAAGGCTAATCCTAAGCCAATATAATAAGCCGGAAAAAGTCGCAGGACCCTACTCTTATAAAACTGATAGTTACTAACATCTTTATATTTTCCATTCAAGACCATCGCCATGTAAAAACCGGAAATTATAAAAAAGAAATTAACCGCGTACCAAGCTCCAATGCCATTGGCACCGAAGATAGTGGTTTGAGCGTGTCCAGCGATAACCGAAAGCGCTAGAAAAAGTCTTAACAGCCCCATCTAAAATCCCTGCTTATTGTTTTCTCAAGGCTTAGTGATTTAGATATCGACCGGCCTCCCTTTGAAGGCTGATTCTACATTCAAATTCCAGGTTCGGCATTCTTCCTGTTCGAATCAGAATCATGGTTCACCGGTGCGCGCCTCGTAAAAATGGCTCTGCGCCATTAGTGTTGCAGTTCCTTCACGTAAGCCTGGCACGCTTGCAGCGCGATCAACCCCCGGTCGCCGGTGTCGGTGATGGCGATAATTCGTTGAGCATGCGCCGGGTCAAGTCGGGCGCGTACGGTTGCATGATCCACGCCGCCGGTGCCGGGGGTGGCTGGCACGTCGCAGCCTTTGGCAATGTCGGTTGCGTCGATGAGGACTGACAGCCGGACATCAGCAGTGGCAAGGCGATCGCGCAGACGATCCTGGTTTTTTTGGGCATCGGTCATTTTCTCGAAGTGGGTTTTCTCGCTGGCAGCCAGCCGCTGCTCGAGCGCCAGCCGCTTGTCCTGCTCGGCCTGCTGGGCGGTCGCTGCAGCCTGGGTCATTTGATTGAGGGTTTCAGCATGCAGCTTGTCCTGCTCGGCAAGCTGCTGGCCGTATCGCCAAGCCTGAAACTGCCAGGCGCTGCCGAAAGCGGCGAGCACCAGTGCCAGCACACCGACAGTTCTCCACGGCACGGCCATCACGGCACATCCCTGAAGAAGACGTGACCGCCCAGCTTGAGAGTCTGCTTTGCCTTCGTCGACCAAGCCGGTGCTTTGATGCTGGTTGCGTAGTAGTGCGTAGCGCCGCCGGTAGGATCCGGCACCTTACCGTCGATCACCTGGTCGGCAGCGATCCGACATTGCGCCAGCTCGCGAAACGGGATCTCCTTCACGCCGATCATGGACTGATAGTTCGGGTCGTTCTTGTTCCAGCAGCTGAACTGGTACGGCTTCTGGCAGACGCCGGCATAGCCTTCGCCCCACCACGATTTGGTCTTTCCATCGAACACGCGGTTGCGGATGGTCCAGGCCACGGCGATTTGGCCGGCCAATGCTTCGCCGCGTGCCTCCCCCCAGAGCGTGCGAGCGAGGACGTCACGGTCTCTATCGGTTACAGGCATAACTTTTCTCCAAACACAAAAACGCCGACTTGTTTGCCGGCGTTCGGGAGTATCTGCAGCAACTGCTGCGCGGTGATGGGCATGTCTGCTCTCCGGGATAATCACATGAACTGGATTTTCTTCAGGCCACCTGGCGTCATTGTGTAAAAACCACCGAAGGCATCGGCGAAAACACTGGCTAGACGGAATGAGAGTTGCGGGTCTTGTAGCTGTCCAAGCACTGCGGCAGCGGCCTTAAGATGCCCCAAGTCGTTCCAGTGGACATCATCATGCATATCGTCAGGCAGCTTCAGCAGACTGGTAACATCTGCCATCAGTACCTTAAGCCCAGCCGCCTGCAACTCTGCAACCATGGCAGAAAGCACGGCGTTGTATTGCGCTACGTTCGAGTCCGATCCGCCGCCGGTATACGCGATAGCGCGCGAAACACTCATGACACAAGCTGTAGCCTTCGGTTCGCAGTCAGAGAAGAAGCGGAAATAGGTCGGCCAGTACCCATCACTATTTACGATCTCAATCTCCACAACATGCAAGCCGTCACCAAGGCCGCGAAACACTAGGCACATTGGGCCGATGGTTTTTCCCTTGCGCGTTGTAATGTCGCCGCCTGAGGAGTAAACGCCCTTACTTGCGCCATCAACCTTTACTCTGAAGGTCGATGTGCTGCCGGCCTGCCTGATAAAGCCAACGGCAAGGTTTGGCCCATTTGAACCAAATACAGCTTTTGAACCAACTACAACAGATCCGTATGTTCCATAGGAGTAGGAGTTCGACCAAGTACCAGAAAAGGCTACCGCATTCGCCGGAGTAGCGAGTTTTGTCACCGCCGAGGACAGTACTGCATAAGCGCGCATGGCATCCACGTAACAATTACGCTTGTTCGCGTCCATCAGGTACATGGCATGATCATTGGCGCCGAACCCGATCAGCGTAGTATCCCCACACTCGAAGTTCTGGGCGTAGAACGACGCTTCCATGTCCATCGCCATGTGGCCTGGTACCGAAAGGTTTGTAATCGGCAAGCAAAGCGCGGCGCTGATCCGCGATACATATCCATTCGCCGCGATAGACGCCGCGGCGCCTGACATGATCGAGTCACCAAACGCGCGGATTGTCATTGTCTTATATCCCCGGCCATTGCGGCCATTCTGGGCTCAAAATATTAGGATCAATCCTGCTTACCGAAAGGAGGTATTTCCCCCACATAATCAGTTCTTCTTCCTCTTCGGCAGTTGCCTCAGCTAGATCTTTTGCTAACTCCAGAGGCTTCATTGCCGCTGCGGCGTTAGACATCAAATTATATTTTTGTGTTTTGTTAGCCTGAAAAACTTCTTCTTCAGAAGGTTGATTTTTTACAGGCTCAAAAAATACGCCATTAGAATATGACCATCCTATAGCTGCGCAATCAGTTTCAATGGCAGAAGTTCCTGATGGCGGTTGCCATTCTTCAATCCCATCCCAAAGAATTGTGTTCTCAACAACGCCAGTTGAAGTGCGCACTATGGCAAAAACTTTCATCATACCCACTCCTCTACAATTACAAACCCTTGAGTTCCGTTTCCGCCGGTTCTTGCGGACGCATTAGATGGTCCTGCGTACGCACCGCTGCCGCCAGAGCCATATCCAAATCCATTCTGACCATTGGATGTCGAGTTCACCGCTCCGCCACCAGCGCCGAAAGCAGATGCTGCTCCAGATCCGGAATATCCAACACTGACGGTAAAAGCTAGGCCAATGGTGGAAAGCTGACCTACAGCATTCAAGTTGCCGCCGGAAGATGTCGCCGCCGACCCGCCATTACCATTTGAAATTGGTGGCGCTGCGTTACCTGCTGACCCTCCACCAATACCACCAGCAGCGACAAGCAATGCCCCGAAACTTGTTGCACCGCCTGTAGCTCCGGTACCGGTCGAACCTGCGCCGCCGCCACCGACAGTCACGACCTGCGAAGCTCCTATTTGTGCCGCAGTAAAGACCCCCTCAGCATAAGCACCGGCATGACCGCCAGCCCCAAGACCGACGTTACCTGCGGCTGTAATTGGTGCGCCGCCGCCACCGCCACCGCCGCCTAATTCACGGACACGCGCTTTTTTCATGCCCGCTGTCGGTATATAACTACCAGAGGCAAAAAAAACCTTGGTACCAATGAAGCGACCGCTAATTGAATCCAGAAGATCCGCAGCGCGCCCTTTTGTCGGAGTAATACCGGCTGCCGCAAGCACAGCCATGATGTTTTCCTGAACATCATTCAACCAGTCATCGGTGACAACCGTTGCCGGCACGCCGCCGACCGGATCACCATCAGTGAATTTGTTGTCGACCGTAGCTCCAGGCCCATCGATTCTGTGCATACGTCAATCCCCATAAGCGAAGAGCGCGATCGTGTGCGCTGGCTTCAATTGATTTAATTTGCATTCGAGGGTGTCATTACCCCATGTGCGTAGGCGCTCGCCGGCAGCGGATCGGCCGGCACGGAAATCTGTGACGCTCACTTCGGGCGCCCTGATAAGCCAGGTAAAAATCCATGGTCCATTGGTCAGCAGGTCCCCTGCGCTTGAGCGACCCGCCCGGAACGGTCTGTATTCTTCGATCGTCACCGTGTATCCAAGTGAGGCGGCGAGCTGAATGAAATAGCCGGGCGATTGACCACCGGTACTGGTGAGCTTTGTCAGAAGTGCACTCTTGCGTCCCTGCAGGGTTTCCTCCAGAACGCCTGAACACTTGTCGGGTAGACCCGCGACTCGCTCCCAGTCAGGCAATAGCTCGTTGGTGCTGGACGGATTCGCCTCGATGGGCAGCGCTTCGCCGCGACTGTCTACTCGAGCAAGCTCGATTGACATGCCGTCCAAAAGATCATGCAAGGTGGTACCAGCTTCCCTTGGGAATGCCTGGCCCGGAGGTAGCAGCGTTTTCAGCTGCTCTAGATAGTCGGCAGCTGTCGGCATTACGCCCCCTTAAAAGCTGGAGAAGGTTATGGTTCCTGGTATCGCCATGTGCCCAGTGGCGTGCGCGACGTCGGCCGTCGGGCTGACGATGGCGTTGTCAGACTCACCAGCCGCAATCGAAACAGCCTCGCGCAATCGACTTATCAGGATTGGGGACCCGGGCTTGGAATCGCGGTCGATTAAGTCAGCGACTTCAGCCCGGACAGCAGCCTGAACGGCGGCCGTGTTGGGCGACAGCTTGACGGCCATGTTCAACGGATCCGCAATCGGGGCAGCCACGAACACCTCCGCCGTTACTGGGCGCCTCCCCGGACCATCAATGTAGGCCTGCACCTCGGCGACCTTGGCGGGTGTTGGAATGATGTTGGCCTCGCCGTCGCACACGAACAGCACGGTTACTGTGCCGGCCCCCATTTGCAGCGGATATACCCAAACGCGCGTCACACCGGGAACCTCTAGCGCCCACAGTTCGTAATCCGCCGCCGCGCCACCGTGTGGGGGTTGGCGGATCCGCTGTAACAACCGGCTGAGCAATTGAGGGTCGGTTTCAACATCAAGCCCGCCATCGATATCGGTAGCGGCGGCGCCGGTAGATTGCACACCAGCAACGGGGGACAGGAGAAAAAGCGGGGTCCCCGCAAGGGAGTCACCCGCGGCACCCGCCTCAACAGCGACGACCGTCGGCTGGAGCGTAGTGCCCGTGAATGATCCGTCTGCCAGCACACGGTATTGAACGCCGTCCTGCCTCTGAAGAATCGTCCCGGCCAGCACCGTCGAACCAACAGCCCCGGTGAGAAGAACGGCGCCCGTCGAATAATCGGCGGCCTTGCGGAAAACTTTCCAGATCGCCGCCCAACGCTCGAGGTATTCCTTTTCGGCAGTATCAATGATCGCCTGCCTCGCCGCCCATTCGAGGAAGCCGTACAGCATGTGCACTGCACCCGCCTCAGACCTGCCGATTATCCCAAGCAGGGACCTGCGCAGCACAGCACTTTGAAGGCCAGTCACCCGGCCACTGATATCGGTGGTAACCCGGTCAATTAGCTCCGGTAATGTGGGTCTTGCAAATGGCATCAGGCAGCCCTCTTGCCGGCCTGAGCCGACCATTCGTAGTTGTATCGATAGCGAACCGATTGGCCGGTCGGCCGGTCGATGTTGATTTCCAGCAGCATTACACCCATGGAGTAGAACGAAGCCGCGACACTTATCGTGGTTGCGACCATGTCGTCGATCATCCAGGCCAGCGCCTCGCGACAGTACTGCTCTGCCCTGCTGAGGATCTGTGGCAACTGCTTCTCGCGGGCCAGCAGCCAGAGCAGCGAACCTGTCTGGTCAGTAGCTGATACGGCGGTGATGTCACCCCAGTACCCACGCAGATCATCCTGCGGGTACTCCGGTGGGATCTGTTCGGCACTCGCGCGGCGGTCAGTGAACAGGCTGATGATTACTGCTGTCTCCAGACCGTCATCGCGTTCCAAGTCAAACCCGAAAAGAACGAGGTCGCCGCCGAACTCGCTCATTACCATTGCGGCATCGGCCATCAGTTTGGTACTCCCGCGCCGCTATTCGAATGAGTGTGTGTGCTGTCGATGTGTTTGCCATTGTTGGTGATAGTGCCGGTCGTGGTGATGTTGCCGACCACCTCCAGATTCCCAATGATCTTGATCGTCGGCGCTTCGACTTCAACGTGCTGAACGGCAGTCACCTTGATCATGTCGCGCAGCAGTTCGATCTTGTTTCCTTGGTCGTCGTACACAGCAACCTCGCCAGCTTCCAGCGGGATGCGGTACCGGCGGTCGTCAACAACAAGCACGATGCCCTGCTCCCGGTTTCCGCCGACGGCAGCGAAAGCTACGTCGCCTCCAGTCGGGTGACTGGTAAAGCCGTAGTTCTGCATGCGCTCTACACCATCACGCAGTTCGTCCTTCAACAGCTCTACCTGCAGCTGCTGCCGACCATTGGAGTCATTTACGCTACGCAGCACACCGCGCGCGAACATCATCATCACGCGGTTGCCGATTTCACGAACCGGGTTACCCATCCTTCTTGTCCTCTTCCCCGATGGCCTCGGCCCAGATGTTTCGCCCGCCCTTCTTCCCAGCCTTCCCTTTTTTGGAATCAGGCGGCTCAGGCGAAAATGCCTGCGGGCTTACGATATCGAGCTTCGTTGTAGTGCCACCTTCGCCACGCTCATAGGTGGCCTGACGGATGATCATTTGCCCATCCAGACGCAACCACGATGACTTGACTTGGACCAACATTCCCGCCTCCCAAAGCGGGCCGCCGGGACTTTGGCGCCATCCTTGGACAGTGATGGACGCAGAAGCCGATTTCCCGAGTCGACTATTGGCTTCCCACGTAGCGCGCTCCTGGGCGCTGCTGCTCGACCCACCCGACTCGGCGACGACGAGCAAGGGCCGGTAGCGCCTGATGCCGCTGTCATTGGCGCCCCCTTCAATATGGGCCTCGGTATCGCCTTCACTGTAAGGGCTGTATGCGGCCTGACCTTTGACCAGGTAGCTGCTGAAGCGCTGGCTGTGATCGATGCTGCCTGAGGCGCTGAGAATGTTTTCGCCCTGAACCAACCCAACCGACGCACGCTTATTTCCGGCGCGAGTGATCAGCAGCCCGCCGGCGCCGTCCGGCATAAGCAAAAGTCGACGCTGCCTGGCGTAACGATCAATGGCCTCAAATGCCGTTTCACCCTGCTGCAACTTGCACACAGGGAAAACCTCACCCACTGCGACATCGGCAGAAACACCAACCCCGAACGGTTTAGCCAGGATCTGGGCGAAGCGAAGAAGATCAATGTTTTTCCACTCGTCCGGAGTATGCACAGCGCTGCAATCAATCAGGTCTGCCGTGCGGTCACGCCCCTGAATATTGATGGTGTGGTCGTTAGCGCTGAAAGACGGTTTAAAGATGTCGACATAGCCGATCACCAACGCCACCCCGCCCAGACGAACTTCGCATTTATCACCAGGCAGGATCGGCCATGGCTCTTCCTGTGCAGCCGTCCCGTCTTGCCCTTCCCAGCGCTCGGTAAGCGTCACAGTGAACGCACCGGATGAAGCATCAACTGCACGAGTAACGCCAAGCTGAGTCCAGCCCGCGTAATTCATCCCGTTGACCAGCAGCTCAAGGTCATCCATTTGCAAGAACCTCAAGTTGTTGTCCACCCGCCAGAAAGCCCGGTCGACGCGGATCGTTGCGCTTCACGATGTCTTCGGCACGGCTGGCATCGCCATAAAGCTGATAGGCCACGACCAACGACGGAAGCGTCTGCCGTGGCGAAAAGGTCGCCAAGCGCGGCAGATCCTGCTCTGGGTCTGGCACGGCCTGAACAATGGCGGTACGCAGATCAGTGACCGCCACATAGACAAGGTCACTGCTCGTTGTCTCGCTCTCCTGATCCAGACTGTCTGCAAGCTCGGTCCGCACGGCAACGGCTGCCTCGTAGCTGTCGTACTTCGTCGGAGCCGATGTGGTTTTCGTGCCGCCTTTCGAGACATATTCAGTTGATTGGGTGACAACCGCCGCTACCGCTGCCTGCGAAATTGCGGCATGCCGCACCAACCCGGCAACTGCACTTGTGTTGGTGACTACCTGCTGACGACTCGGCGTCCTGTTGGTAGAGCTGCTGCTGGAACTGCTGTCGCTCGAAAAGTACTGGTTGTACAAACTCGTCAGCATTCCGAAAGCGCTTCCTCCGAAAGCGGACCGGATGCTGCTGATTGCATCGACGACCCGGTCGGCAAATTCAAAGGGTTGCTGAATCAGATCGAACGCTTCCGAACCGATGCTTTTTACCTTGTCGTAATAGTCGGACACAGCCTGTATGTCACTGGAGACAATAAACTCAGGCGAACTTAGGAAATCGCTTAAACCCTTTATTTGCGACGTCGCGGCCTCTGCAACAAAAGACGGGTAGCCTTTGGTGAGGAAATCAGAAACGAAACTTTCTTTGCTGGCCTCCGTGACCGCGCCGGCCTTTTCACTGATCGCGTTTACGTTGTCTACTTTCGCCGAAGGGTACGACGCCTCTCCAGCTTCGAGAAACGTCATCGCGACGGTGCACGTGCCACCCTCTTCCGATGATTCACTCACCGTCAGCCCGCGGCAGACGACCGTCATTTCGCCACGATACGGGTGAACCAGAACGCCAGGGCCTGCTTGTTCGCAAGCCTTGATCAGTTCTTCCCGGGCAACGTCGTACTCCTTGCCCAGTAAATAGCCAGTGATGCCGAACTCCCTCGACTTGCGGCCGAGGTCTTCGGTGTACGGAATATCGCGCTGTGCTGTTTCGTGTACTGCTTGGCGCCGGCCATGACTGCTGTCCGCCGTGGCCACAAAAAAGCCCACGCCGCGAAAAGTCGCGGCGCGGTAGTTGTCTCGCCAGGCCATGGGAAACTCCGGTTATGGGGCCATCATCGAATAGCCGATATCGGTGTCGAAGGTTGCGCCCTGACTTCCCTCGGTTTTCACCTTTGAGCCTGCAGGCACATTGTTCAGGTCGACCTGCACCCTCACCGCCTGTGGCGGTGGTGCAATTTGCTGAGCGGCATCCCGCCCAATCTGGGCCGCACGACGACCGAGGTCTGTGTTTGCTGCGGCTGTGCCGGGCGCCGACAGAGTACTTTTAGGACTGCCAGTACCAACTCCCGACAGAGTACTTTCGGGGCTGCTGGTACCGCCCGCCGGCGCGGTGCCTTGCTCAATGGATACGCTAGCCCCATCAATCCCCAACAGTTCCTTGGCCCAATCAGGCAATCCGTTTTTTATAGCGGAAACTGCTGCGGTGATTTTCTCGCCAAGGATCGCCCCGAGATCCCAGCCAGTCAGATACTTAATGAGACCGTTAAAGGCCTCCATCATCAGCCTGACAGGGTTGTATTCCTGCCATACCTTCAAGATGCCATTGATGATCCCGTCAGAGAATGCGGCTTTAACGCGCCCCCACTTATCCTCGAAGAACTTCGCAATTGCGTCCCAGTTTTTGTAAACGATATAGGCGGCGCCTGCGATCGCCACTACAGCGGCAAGGAACCAGCCCACCGGGGTCAAGGTAATTGCCACGCCCAAGCCTTTCAAAGCCACTGCGAGATTCAGGACCGCCATCACCAAACCACCGCCGATGTACAGACCCAGAGCAGTGAAGATGAGGTTGGCTGCCCCGAAGGTGTCCGACAGCGACTGAAAAACATCGATTACAGGCTGCACGCGATCATGCAGGTCACCCAGAAAACCGGTGACCTTCTCTATATTTTCGGGCAGGTTCTCAGCGAACGACGCTGCAAACGCCTCGATCTGTGGCCGGTATTTCACGATGGTTTCGATCAGTTGAGCACCAAGCTTGTTCAACTGAGGAACCAGGGCGCTACCGATGCTATTGCCGACGCCGGTCAATGCTGCATGAATCGTGTCGAGCGTATCGCCGAAGGCTTCACCCTCACGCACAGCATCATCGGAAATGACCAGGCCGAGGCGGCGAGCCTCGTCCGACATTTCTTTAAGTCCTGCGCTACCGCCACGAATCAGGGGCAGCAACTCGGTGGCGCTTTTACCGAAGATCTTCACGGCGGCCTGCGCCTGCAGCGAGGGATCTTTGATCTTCGAAATGCGATCGACAAAAGTGTCGAACAGCGCGTCAGAACTTTTCAGTTTTCCGGACGCGTCCTTGATGTTGATGCCAAGCCCTTTGAACATTTCCTTAAGTTCTTTAGAGCCGGCCGTGGCTGCACCAACGTTGATCTGCATCTTCTGTAAGGCACCACCCAGCGTTTCCGCCGACGACCCCGTCAGCTTTGCCGCAAAGCCCAGCTCCTGGAATCGTTCGCGGCTGATACCGGTACGTTCGGCGGTATCGCCGATTGCGCCTGTCGCGTCAGCGAACCCTTGGAAAAACAGGTTCAATGCTGCACCTGTAATGCCGAGTGTCGCGCCAAGCCCAAGCAATCTCTTGGTGCTGGACGAAACCGCATTACCAATTCCGCCAATGGCGCTGCCAACACCTTTCAAACTGTTGGTGAAGACTGGCAGCCCAACCCGATCAAGCGCCCCGGTGATGCCGGCACTTGCCGCCTTGACCTTGCCAAAGATTCCTCGCAAAGGAGCAGTGACCCGATCAACAGCCTTGATGATTAAGCTTAGGGAGTATCCTTTGTCTGCCATTCAACCCATTCCTCGGTGCGCTCAAGCCACCAGTTCAGTTCCTCGAAATCCATTTCCATGACTTCCGATGGCTGAACACTCATGACCTTGACGACGACAGTCACTCCTGACTGCCACCCCCGAGGTGCTTCAGCAAAAAATCGCGAGCTTCCTGAATGACGGCGGCCTGGTCGTCCTCGCTTAACTCTTCAATGAGTGCCGGCGGATGGCCGATCATCTTCGCGCCGAGATCAATCAGCGTGGCGAAGTCAATGTCGACCCCGCCGCTACCCTTGCCGTCAGAGGTGACGCGCAGCGCATGGCCACGCAGGTACTTCAGCTTGCGGGTGACGGTCAGTTCGCTGAACGTGTCTTTGCCGAACGTGGCCTGCTCTACCAGTTGAATCGTTTTTTCCTTTGCCATTACGCGACTTCCTCGGCAGACATGCCTTCAAAACGGCAAGCAATGTTGCCTTCTTCAGTGTTGCCGGTGCCGTCGCCGGCGTACCAGGCCTCACTCAGGGTGATGACCTTGCCGTTGGCGAGTTCCAGCGTGATGGTAGCTTCGTCGAGCGTGACCAGATCCTCGAGGCTGAGCTCGTTGCGGTCAGTGATCTCTCCTTCAACGAAAGGAATCTGAGGGGTTTCTTTGTAGCCGTGTACGGTGTCGGCGCCGATAACGCCTTCACGCTTCGGCTTGCCGAGGTTGTAAGTAAAGTTGCCCTTGGCGAAGTAAATGTCGCCGTTGACCTTCAAGGCGATGGTGCCGCCAATACGGTTTTTGCCTGCCATGGTTTATCTCCTGGCGATTCGCCGTTACAGGCGGAACTGAATTTTGTTGGCGACAATGCGCAGTTGATTGACCAGGTCCGGCGGCAGCAGCATATCCATCCGGTTCGGGTCGCTTTCGTTTCGCTCGCCGATCAGGTTGGCTTTGAAGTCAGCCATGTTTTCGACCAAACCCAGGCGCTCCCACTCGCGAAATTTCGAAACGGCCTCGGCCTTCATCAGCACCGGCGTCACCACCGGTTGCCCAATGCCATAGCGAGTCCCGTCGTTCGCCAGTTTGTGGCGCGGATATTTACGCAGGATGTAGTCGCGCCAGTCGTGGCGGATGTACATCAGGGTGAACAACGTCTCGCTGTCCAGGTAACTGATATCAGCGCCCCCGGCGGTGTTCGTTTTGTAGGTCGTGATCAGACGCTCAACAACCATTGTGCCGTCGTTGTTGACCTTGCTGGTTGCGATGCCATCAAACAGCAGCAGGTTGCGTTCCTGATTGGTGAACTTGTCGGCCGCCGCCGGCGCCAAGCACCAGGCGTACTGCAGATTCTGAATTGGGCGAGCCGGGTCGATTGCGGCGTAGAGCGCTGCAATCGCCATGGTTTCAGCGGCCTTCTCATAAGCCGGCATCGGCTCATCGTTGGCCATCATGATGACCAAGTGCTGGTTGTTATGGCTGTCTCCGAGAGTACCGAGCGAGCCTTGAGTACCGCGAGCGGCGGTGAAAGCGTGCGCTTCAATTTCCCGATCCCAAGCGAATCGACTGTTGAGCTCAGCTTTCACGGTAGCCAGCGTTGCTGCATCCGAGTAAGGCAGACCCCATACCTGGAACCACTCATCACCCAAGGCGGCCAGTGCGGCGCCAAGATCCGGATTACCAGAGCCGCCGGTGAAGGCGCTGATGGTGACGGCGACGCCAGCCGGTAAGACTTGGCCGGTGTAGTAGTTCACCCGGGCATTCAAGCTGTTGCCGGCCTCTCCCTTGTGGCGACTGGTGATTGTGACAGTGCCGGTCGCTGCGGTGGCGGTGACTGGCATATCATCCGCAGCGGTGATAGCCGCGACCACGGCAGTGGCGATAGCTGTCGCGGTATCGCCGCTGAGCACCCCAATAGACACCCGGCGACCTGCAATCATCAGCTCAACGGTGCCGGATGCAGTCGCTGGACCGGTGAAGGCCAGGGTGGCAGCGGCAGTAACGCCAGCGGGATTGTCGATCACCGGCATAACTTGCAGTTCGGTGTAGGTGTCGATGGCCATCACGGCGCGGATCATGCCCGCCAACATCGAGCCTTTGCCAAACTGGACGTCGGCCTGCGCCGGGCTGGTGATGCGGATCAGGGTATTGGCGGCGGCCAGACCACCAGCGAGCTTTTGGCCAATCAGCAAACGGCGATAGCTGACCGGCTGAGGCCCGCGAACTGCCTTACTGTTATCGATCTCGCTGTAGACACCAGGCTTGCGAAGGGCGCCGGCGCCAGGGATCGTATCCATTCCAATGGTCATTGTTTTTCACCCTTGGTTTCGGCCGGTACCGCAGCCTTTTCGATAACGATGTCACCGGCCTTTTCCTTGCGCAGCCAGTAACTGTTGAGTTCCACAGTCTTGCCTGCTGGCTCGATCTGTTCGTAGGTGTCTGGATGTCTCACCAGGCGGCCCTCGGCCGGCTTCACGAGCACACGCGTGGTCATGGGTTCAGGTCCTCGATGATGGTTTTGGCGCGGTCAGCCGAATCCGGCTGCGCGTTGTCCAAGCTGTACTCGGTCGCAACCGTGTTCAGGTCTGGAAGGCTTTGATTGAAAAGGTCGTCGGGGTGACGATCGAAGTACTCAGCCTCGAAGATCAGGCGGCACGCGCCGGTCAGATGCTCCGACTGATCGAGAAGCACCATTCGAGAGCGCACGTATTGCAAGTCGTTGACGGTGTCGCCAAGCGTGTCGTCCCTCAGTAGCAGCCGCTCGACTTGCCGAGCTAGCGTATCCAGCGTGTCGTCCAATGCCTCGTTACCTTCGGCATGGATCTCCACCACCAACTCCACGCGGCGCCGGTATTCGCGCGGCGCCTGATTAAAGATTTCGCCGGCTTCGTCCATCGTGTAAACGATGATCGCCGGCAGCTCGCTCTGCCATCCGTTGGAAATCAGCGGTGCTACCCGGCTGGCATAAACGCTTGCGGCCGCATTGGTGGCACCCATCAAGACCGCAACGGCCTGCTTGCGGATCAGTTCTCTTGGGTGAGCCATGCTCAGGCCTTCTGAAGAATGATTGTTACGCCGGCGACGCCGTCGGCCTGAACGTCATTGATCTTGTACAAGACGCCACGCGCCCTGACACGATCTCGATTCGTCGGCTCGTTCGGCAGGTCGATCAGTCGCACACCGAGGACAGGCTTGTTGGTCGATACCGGCGCGCCAGTTTCAGGATCAACCGAAACGTGCGCGGTATCGAACACCGCCTGGGCCAGAGCAACGCCCGGTGCAATACCATCAGTCAGCCAATACACCGCGCCTTCAGGATCGGCAGCGGCGGTGGGTTCGCTGAAGGTTCGGATGGACACGCCGAGCATGCGCTGGGCCATTGAGGCCCAGCCCATTTACGCCACCGCTGCCGGTGCGGAGATGCCATTGAGCCGGCACGCGCCTGTAGCGGACGGGTTGGCTGCCACTTCAGTAGCCATGCCCACCAGCACAAGGCCGGTAGCAGAAACGTTACTGAGCGCGCGACTGGTGGTGTTCATATACAACGGGTCACCAATTGCCCAAGCTTGGGCGCTGGTTTTGGTCAGGCCGAACACACCGTCGAGCTTGAGCACGACGGGATCACCCGCAACTTCAGTGGTGGCCGCTACGCCGACGATGGCGCCGACTTTGTAGAGTTGGCCCGAGATGGTGCCGCCCGCGGGCGCCGGAACAGTGAGGCAATCGCCGTGTTGGATGAAAGTTTTCATGCATGGTCCCCTTCAGAGACTGGAACTGGAAAGCAAAAAGGGCGCCACGCGGCGCCCTTTTAGGTTCTTGTCGAGCAGACGGATTACGCGCCTGGGTTTTTGTAAGCGCCGCGGTAATCGATCCAGCCCGCGCCGAACACCAGACGCGCCTTGATCTCCATGCCGTCGACTTCGAAGCCTTCGCGGGTCTCAGTGAAGACGCCTTGCTCACCTTCAAGGTAGGCGTATTCGAAAGTGTCGATCGAGCCCGGCGCGGCGAACAGGTACCACTGATTGCCGGTGATCCGCGCGTCAACGATGACGGTGAGTGAAGCGTTGCGAACATCGTTGATGTCCGCATTCTTGGCCGGCACGTAGTTGGAACTCGTGAACTGGTAGGCCTCCAGTTCCTTATCCGGACCGACAACCAGAAACTCTGGAGACAGGTTGAGGAACTCACCAGCCTTGGACTTCTGCTTGCGCAGCGCGGATCGGGCAGCGGCCAGGGTGGTGGTGTTGACCGCACCACCACTCGCGGCGACGTTGCCGTGGCTGGCGTCGTAAAACGGAACACCGTCGGTGAAGTTCGGGTTGCCCAGCAGCAGCGCCCACACCACGTTGGATTCCGTGGCAGCGGCCGCGTTGCCGAGTGCAGCAGGGATTCGAGTCAAAGCACCGAGGTCATCGTTCACGATGGTTTCCCAGGTGATAGCGATGATCTTACCGAACTTGGCGACCTTGATCGGCGCTCCGTCTTCGGACAGCGTGCCGTACTTGTACTCGCCGTGTTCTTTGACCTGCTCCAGCGCAGCGATGTCGCCCAGCGCGGCGCGCGTCACGGCGCGGAAGTCTGGCACAGTGGTTTGGCGACCCAGCGGACGCCAGGTTTGCGGAGCGTTGGTGTACGCGTCACGCAGGGTGCGATTGACGGTACTGCCCAGCAGCAGCGGGAAATCACTGGTGGAGTGCATACCGGCAGCTCGAACAGCCTGACGATCGCAGCCCAGCGCAGCACGGGCCAGTTCCTGTGGGGTCATGCCGCGAGCGTTACCGCCAGCCATCTCGACGAACTCGCGAGCCATATCAACCAGGCGCATACCGCGGAACTCGCGGCCGGCTTCTTCCAGCTTTACGGTGGTATCGCAGCGGTGCAGTAAGGCATTCTGCATCGCAGAGCGCTTGGCGTTCAGGATGGCGACATCCTGTCCACCGTTAACAGTGGTTGGCTGGCTGCTGCGGGTTTGTGGCTGATCCTTGTTCTGGCGCTCAGCCACGGCATCAATCAGCGCGGCGCTCGCATCGCTCACGGAAACACCGCGAGCGATCAAGTCCTCGACTATGGCTTCGTCATCGAGGCCAACCTTGCGGGCCATGGTGCGGATGGTCAGGCTGCGCTTACGCTCCTCTTCAGCCGACTCACGGCGAAGTTTCTCGTCGGCCGCGCGCTTCTCTTCTTCGGTCATTGCAACTTCCTCTTGGATAATAGGCACGGCGGCCGGTTCTACGATCGGCTCTACCGCCGACCGAACTTCAAAAACTGTGGGGAATCGACGGCCCGTGTATTCGGCCGGGGTCGCGGCACTGCGGATATTGGCGCCATCGTCGAAGGCAATCGGCACCACCGAAAGCTCCAACGGCTCCCAGTCCACAGCCCGGTAAGTTGGAAGCTTTTCTTCGCTGTCTTCCGTGATCTGGTACCGGTGCACGACGTACTTGACGCTGATCTTTCGAAGAATTTTGTCTTGGACGTCTTGAAAGATTTTTTCAGCGTCATCGCGCTTGCTAAATCGAACGAGCGCGTGACCTTGCTCGCCTTCGAGCCAGGCGCGCTCAACAACACCAATAACGTCACCCAAGTCATCACACTTGTGGCTATTGAGAAGAGGAGCGCCATTGTTCAGCCTGTCCATTCGAACGGCTTCTGGACTAACCTCCAGCTCCTCCATGTAGCTGCCAACGTCCCAGTTCCATCGCGGCCCTTTGGCGCCGGTAGTCCAAGTCAGCTCGACGGTACGGGCTTCTACATCAATCGAGCCATCGCGCACAGCAGCGCGCAGGCTCAGCACCGGAGTTTCATGGGTCTTGTTCGTCGTCGCCTGGTTCGGAATTGGCATCGTCTGGTTTCTCTTCGGTGGCTAGTGGCTGGCTCGGCGAACCGGCAGCCGCAACTCGGCGCGGGTCGCAATCCAGCACCAACCCGTATTCGTCGATCATTTCGTTTGCTTTTTTGATCTGCTCGGCGTGCCGCTTTGGGTCTGTGATGCCGAGCTCGCGCAAAGCATCAGGCCAAGTTGTCAGGCCGTTACGCACGCGGGTGATGACATTTTCTGTTTCTGATTTTGGATCGACCATGTCGCGGCGCGGTGGAACCCAGTAAGCCTTGACGTCGTCGGTTACACCGCCGGGCAGGAGCACTTGTGCCTCCATGAACCAGCGCCAGACCTGATCGCAAAGCTGGGGAATCAGCATTCGCCATTGCCAAACGTCCACCCGACGGGCGAAGTTCAGCCAACCCATTCGCCCGCTGGAAAAGTTGACTCCCTTGAGGTCACCGGTGAGCAACTCGTAAGGAACACCAAGACCAACAGCCATCGCATGCAGTTGCTGCCATGAATACGCGGTATATCCATTGAAAGTAGGAGGTGTGCCGAAAGTGACGCTTTCGCCAAACCCCAGCTCTTGCACCATCGCTGGCTCTACGCGATCAATGAGCGGTGGTTTTTTTCCAGCACCACTTCCACTGTTTTCATCCTTAGTCACGAACGCTGCAAAGCAGGATGCAATTTTCGCCTGCTCCATCACCGCATCTTCCATCTCGTCGAAGTTGCGCATGCGCTGGATAACTGGAGCCAGCCAGCTGTAACCACGAGCCTGCCCCGGTCGCTTGCGTAGGAAAACATGAATCACGTCTTCGGCTGGAACCCTGCGTGATTGCAGAGAACCCCACACAGCGTTCGCCCCGGGGTGCTCATCGAACAACCAGTAAGCGACCCGCCGGCCGAGAGCGTCAAACTCGACACCCTGGATAATCCGGTTGAGCCCGACGATGTCCGCTTTCGACTCATCGAGAAAGTCAGCTTCCAGAACCTGTAGCTGGACGGGTACCGGAAGGCCGTCAGAACTGAAGCGACGGCGACGGCGTACCAGGCATTCACCGCTTTCGGCAATGGCCTCCATAATCATGTGCTGGAGGCCGTAGAAATTATCCATGCCATCAGCATCACAAACGGTGGTCTCTGCCCAGGCCTTCCACAAATCCATCAGTCGCAATCCGTCGCGATCACGTTTCGCCAGGGGGAGTGGAACAATCCCGGCACCGACAGCGTTATCCGCAATACCTGTGATTCCTCGCTCGCCGAATGGATTGTTGCGGCGCTGGTCCCGCGCGCGATTGCGAAGCTTGGCTAGAGCCGGAGCGTTCTCGACATTCGCGTCAGCACCAGTTGCCCGCCAGCCATCGTTACGGCGACCACCAGCCGCCCCTTCAAACCGGCGCTCAATCATCTCCAACGCCATATCCGTGCGCGCTTTCTTCAAACGCATCTCCGAACGCCTGGCCGCGTACCCTGGGAAAAGATCGTCAATCATTCCCATGTCAGTACCCCTTCGAAAACGCGGCGTACCTTCTGCCGCCATCGTTACAGGCATTCAGTCCAAGCTCGGTGGCCATCAGCTTGAGTATCCGCATCATCTCGTCGAGTGATCGGTAGTTGACGCTCTTGTCGGCATAGCGGACCGACAACGCCCCTTCGGCGATGGCCGCCTGCAAGGCGTTGTATTGCTCGATCGTGTAGGCCATCAGTTTCTATTCCAGTGAGAGGATTTCTTGCGAGGCCGTTCTTCAGCGTCCGGTTCATTGCCACCGGTGACGGCAGCAACCAAAAGATCCAGATCAAGCCCGAACCGCTGCTGGCAGATTCGCAGTGCGGCGAGCGCGTAAACGAAGCAGTCGAGCGCCTCGTTTCGGCGGCCACCGCTGTCCCAGCGCATCACGCGTTTGCCTTTGGAAATGGCTGCTTTTTTCTTTTCGGAGGTGAGTTGCTTGACCTCAGATTCGTCGCAGATCACGTCATTGGCTGGCAGGTGAACCACGCCCGGCTGAGACATGCCCGCCTGTGACGCAGCCGTGTCGACCGGAAGCCCCATGCGGCTGTAGAGCAACTCTTTGGCGTTGTCGGTGCCGACTTCTGTCAGGAACACCTTGTGCACTTTGTTCTTCGTGCGCGGGAAGTTCGCGATCGGCTTGCCGTACACGGTCGCGCCCCGGATCGGAACAACCCAGTGCACACCATGCTTGCGGCTCTCGGCGTAAACCTCGTCGGCGTAGTGTCCGCCGGCGTCCCATGTCCAGCGCTCCACCTTCATGATGGTGCCGTCAACACGCGTGAACTGCCGGTGCAACTCCAGCCCAACTTTGCGGCGCAACTCCTCGCTTGCGGGATCGCCCATCAGGATGAAGCGGTGAACAAGCCACGCCTCCTCGCCCGGCCCGAACGCCCAAACACGGCCCTCGAAGCGGTCGTCCTGTGTGTCGATCCCGCCGACCAGTACCAAGCCTAGAGCAGGAACCTGCGGATAAACTTCGCGGCGACCGTAGAGAACCTCGGAGTCGAGCTTCTCGCCCTGGTCGTCGTCCCACGTTTCGCCGCGCGTGGTGTTGATGAAAGTAATCAGCTTCGATACGTCGCCTTTCACTTTTAGCCATTCTTCCGCCAGGCTGAGCCAAGTACTCCAGGTGCTGTAGATCGCCCAGATGCTGTAGCTGACCGAGCGCGGAGTGCGGATGATTTCATCATCAACACCAAACCAGTCCATGCCGTCGCGGGTCCAGATGCCTGTGTGTTCGCATATCCATCGGCCGGTCTTCGAAGCCTCGACCATCTCGTTGTGCCAGATAACGCAGGCCGTGTGCTCGCATACGTACCAGGCTTTCTCGGCTTCACCGAGCGCGTTCTTTTCCCACTTCAGTCCGAACTCGCAATCCTTTCCACCCCACTTGAGCGTCTGTTCCTGCCGGCAGTGCGGGCAGTTGATGTGGAACTTGAGCAGGTAGGGCGACTCTTCGACGGCCTTAGTGATCTGGCAGGAGCCAGTTCGTTTCGGCGTCGAACCGCGAATTGATTTCGGATAGATCGCACCGTTGAGTCGCTTGTCGCCCAGGGTGATCGGCGCGCCCTCGCCTTCAACGCTTTCGTCAAAGTTGGAGAGTTCGTCGTAAATCACCTCGTCGGCGGATTTCTCACGGTAGTTACGCGAGGCTTTGCCGCCCCGAATCCACAGCGTCCGCCGGTTCGCGAATATCTTCTGGTCGAGCGTATTGTCGCTGTGCTTGCGACCGAACCACGGGGCCAGGTCGCCCAACACCGGCACGTCACGGATCATGCCGTTGACGTGGCTCTTGCTGATGTCCTCGGCGTCCGGATCCGTTGGACTCCACATCATGACGTTGCGGCGCTTGTGCTGGATCTTGTAGCCGATGTTCGCCATCAACAACTTGGTGTAACCGATCCGCGCCGACTTGATGAAGTTGACGACGTTGATCAAGTCGTTGCCCATGCTGTTCAGGATCGCAACCTGGAACGGCTCGGTCGTCCACTTGCCCTCGTTGTAAGAGGATTCGGCGGACATGTAGAAATTTGCATCCGCCCACTCGACGGCAGTTTGCGGTGGTTCTTTATAGAGCGCCTGGAGTCCTAGCTTGATCGACTTGCGAAGATCATTCAGCCATGGACTCAACGTACTCATCTAATAATTCCGGAAGTTGCTCACCGAAGCTGGCGGCAATATTTCGAGCAAGGGCGATCTCCCGCTCGACCGACTCGATCACCCGAGGGTCAACCTCCGGGTGACGCCGAGTGACGGTCTTGCCAACGGTGTCCAGTTTCGAGCCAATCTGTGCGGCAATTTTGGCGAGGGCAAATGTGGCGAATGGGACCGGGACCAGCTGCTTGTCCAGCACCAGGTTCTTCTTCTCCTGGGCGATGCGTTGAGCGGCTGTGAGACCGCGGCGCTCTTCGAGCAGCTTGTACTCGATCAGCGGATCCAGACCTTCGGCTCCCTCACCTGCGGGTTGTTGTTTCCGAAGCGAGTGTTCGACGCGGTTTTCGACCACGTTCTGCACGGTGTAGAACGCCTCTCGACCAATGCGCGCGACAGGCGCAACTCCCCATTTGTCAAAGGCTTGCGGGGAAATCCCAAGGCTCGAAGCCATCTCGGATTTGTTCAACCACCCGCGCTGTTTGGTTGTTTCGTTTTTGGCCATGATTAAACAACAACCAACCTCTGAAAAAAGGTCATACATATTTGATGGGCGGGGCCCGAATTACCCGCATGGGGTCGGGAGCCCGGGAAGGACCCAAAGGGGGGGTGCCCCCTACCCTGCCGGTCAGCCACGGGCTGACGACAGCGCCTGATCCATCGCACTGGCGAACTCTCGCTCTCGGTTCGCCTTCACGATGTTGTCTGCGATTTTGTAGAACGGAATGATCACTCGATACCCTGGCTCGCTGTCACTGAAGACAAAGACGGGACGGACTGCATCGCCGAAGGCTGTTTTCCGCTTCTCCCAGATTCCCTGAGCCCCATCGACATCGCCAGCGAAATACTTGTCCGCGTTGCCCTTGCGCTTACTGCGCTTACTGGTCGTGGCATTGGCCTGCACGCCGCTGACTGTCTCAGCTGCACCAAGACCGGAAAGAATCTTCATTATCGTGCCGCGCGGGACGTTGCCGAACTGGTTGAGCGCTGAAGGTGCCGGTATTGCGTATTGACCTGGCTTCATGAGGCCTTTTGCTATGAGAGCCTTCTCGAAACGTTTGTGTGGTCGGCGACCGCCCTTCACTGCCTGCTGAAGGTAGGTGTCAGCGGGAACACCAGATGTCCACGCATCCTTGAAGAAGGTTCGCGCCTCTGGTTTGCCCTTCTTCGCGACCTGCACATAAAGGCTGTTCATGGTGGTTGTGGTCGGCTGATCCAGACGCTGCCGCATGACAGATAGTTCGCCTTTCTTCACCAGCACTGCCAGCCGAGTAGCCATCAGCGCATAAGCAAAAGGCAGTTGTTTTGCGCCCAATGTGCGCAGCGCTTTCGACAGCTCTTCCAAATTGGTGCTGGCATCAATTTTGACCATTGCTCTTCACCTATTCTGGCTGAGCCGGATCATCACTTGACTGATGCAGCCTTGACTGCTGAACCACCCTGGCCACAGCGACGGCGATACTAAGCCCCATATTCACCACGGCAAAAACCAGAGGGTCCACCGCGCCTTGGAACACAGACCAACCGGCAGCGGCGGCATTCAGCACTGCGCCTGCAATTGCCAATTGAACACTGGTCATGCGCCAGAACTTTCGCCATTCAGGGATTAATTTCATGGTTCGACTTCGCTGCAGGCAGTTTCTCGAGGCTTTCGGCATAGCGCTTCCACTCTTTGGCACTTTTCAGGGCCTCACGTAGGCGCTCGTCTTGACCTGGCTGGCATTGTTCGCTGACGTATCGATAGACGGTTGTACGTTGAACCTTCAGGGGTTCGCGGATCGTTTCCTTGTGCGCACAGCCCGTGAGCAGAATGAGGACGATCAGCAGGCGATTCACTTTGGTCTACCTGTTTGGACGAAGGCCTTCAGGCTCTCCCCTACCTGGTCGATCTTGAACTCCTGACGCTGGGTACTGACGCGAAGGGAGTCGACGAGCTTGTCGGTCGACTCCCTCGATCGCTCCAACGAGTCAACCCGCTGCCCGATCAGAGCCTGATTTGTCTGGTACGCCGCGAGTTGCACCTGGAGCGAACCGAGCGAACCTACGACATAAACAAAGGCACCAATGGCACCAGCCGACAGGATCGTTTGCAGTATCGGAACAGCGACCTTGAATGTGGTGCTGTCTGCAATGCGCGAAACTTCAGTCATTGGCGGTACCGTGCGAATTTAAGTCAGCTCCAACAGCACTCCCAGCTCGGAGCAATGGGTGTGGTGGAGCCGAAAACGAAAAAGCCCCGGCAAATGCCGAGGCTCTGTGAACTGTAGAAAGCAAAAAGCCCATCTCGTAGACGGGCTTTGCACGCGGAAAAACCGCAAAGTAACTGAAATCTATAGTTAGACCCCGGCCCTGTCAAGCTGCTTCGCGACGAAAATCCAGAGCACCGTCAATCCACGCAATACCAGCCTTCCAGAGCTGGCGAGTCTTCTCTTCGCCGAAGCCCATCTTCTTTCCGACATCGATCAGCGCCTTGTCCCGAGCGGTGTAGTACTTCATCAGCACATTGCCGCACTCCGGATAGCGCTTCAGCAATCGGCCCATCAAACCGTCAATCATCAGCGCGTCGTCATCCGTAATCATCGGCGACAGGATTGTGTTCTCACGAGATGCACAACAGGAAACGCCCGACCCTAGGACAACCCAGCGGCCCCAATGCTCAAGCAGATCCTCAGCGGCGCGCTCTTTAAACGATGGTGTGAAGGCCATGACTCAATCTCCCTTATAAGACGAGCCACCCGGCCCGCGACGGTTGATGTCTTGGTATTGAGCGACGACCCCGTCGACCTTTACCGGCAGAGATGCAACGTGGCGCTCTTGGCGGATCAGCATGCCGAGCTGAACGACCAAGTCATCCACTGGCAGAGGCTCCAGCGTTTCGGCATGCACCAGGCCGGAAGCGTGGCAACCGATGCAGTCGAGCTGATGAAATACGCCCTTGACCAACCCCTTCCCGGCACAAGATGGGCAGTCGGTGAGCGGGATCTGGCGGCGCACAAAGGCGGGGCCATGCTGCTTTTTATCCATTTTTAAACCTCGCCTATGGTTGATTCTTGAATAGGCCCGCAAGCCTTCTGTTCTGGGGCTTCCAGAGGATTACCCGAATTTCCGTTTCTACCGTCCTCCAACCCGTGAATCAGGGAAAAACCCTTGCCGTCTAAATGGCCGTGCCACAGCTCAAGAGCAGCGCGCTTGCGTTCTTCAACGGTCGTATGGATGTAGGCCTGCACGTTGTGGCCCATGGCGTGGTTGATCAGCATCTCGCCAATCAGGAAGTCGATCCCGAGGTCTGCCCAGCCGGTACGGGCCAACTTGCGCAGGTCGTGACTGCTCCACTCGCCCTTCCCCAACCCGGTGAACACAGCGCTGGCCTGGCCTTCGCTCATGCCCTTTCCACTGTGGGAGCGAAACAGGCAATCGCCGTCG
>Ga0182005_1000365_pt1 | contig 25241 bp, 25 predicted proteins | sample Sormic07211103_1_FD_123021 | JGI IMG/M metagenome (GOLD analysis project Ga0182005, IMG submission 123021) | Rhizosphere microbial communities from Sorghum bicolor, Mead, Nebraska, USA - 072115-103_1 MetaG | ecosystem: Host-associated > Plants > Roots > Rhizosphere | place: USA: Nebraska...
CCAGCCGAATAAAGGGGACGCTTATTCCCGCTGAATTAGCATATAGCTTTGCAAGCTGTAAGGAATCGCGTTGCCGCGCGGCGCGACGGCAGCTGCCTTGGCCGCCGCTCTCAGCGGGACTTGCGCGCAGTCCCGCTAGCCACGCCAAGATACGCGCTGGCGGCTACCAGCAGCAATGCGCAGCCCAGTCCGCCGAAGGCAATGCTCAGGCTGCTGGCGTGCGCCACAAAGCCGATCAGCGCAGGGCCGGCCAGGATGCCGGCGTAACCGATGGTGGTGATGGCGGCAATCGCCAGGCTGGCCGGCATCGCCGGCTGGCTGCCGGCCGCGGTAAACAGGATAGGCACGATATTGGATGCGCCCAGCCCGATCAAGACAAAACCGAGCAAGGCCATGCTGGCAGCCGGCGCAAACACCGCCACGAAAAAGCCGGCGGCAGCGCACAGGCCGCCCAGCAGCAATACGCGCTTGCCGCCGAAACGCTTGACGATGCGGTCGCCGCTGAGGCGGCCGCCGGTCATGGCGATGGCAAAAGCGGCATAACCGAGTCCGCCCTGGCGGGGGTCCAGGCCACGGCTTGCGGTAAGGAACAGCGCGCTCCAGTCGAGGATCGCGCCCTCCACCAGGAATACGATAAAACACAGCGCGCCGATAAAGATCACCGCGCCATGCGGCAGCACGAACAAGCTCCCGCGCTCGCCCGGTTCCGGCTCGCGCAACAGGTGCGGACCGGCCGCCGCCAGCGCCAGCGCCACCGCCAGCGCCGCCGCCAGGCTGGCCCAGGCCGGGCTCAAGCCGCTCCACAGCAGCAGCGCCATGCCGCCGGCGCCGAGGAATCCGCCCACGCTGAACAGCCCGTGGAAGCCGGACATGAGGGCGCCGCCGCTGGCTTTTTCCACCATTACGGCGTGTATGTTCATTGCCACATCGAGAGTGCCTATGGCTGCGCCGAAGATGAACAAGGTAAGCGCCAGCTGCGGCGCGCTGGCCGCCAGCGGCAGGCAAGGCAGCGCCAGGCAAGCCAGGCCGCCGGCCGCCAGGACCACGCGCCGGCAGCCGAGGCGCGCCGCCAGCACGCCGGTCAGCGGCATGGCCAGCAAGGAGCCGACACCCAGGCACAGCAGCAGCAAACCAAGCTCGGCTTCTTCCAGCCCGAGCCGCGCTTTGACATACGGCACCAGCGGCGCCCAGGCCGCCATGGCCAGGCCAGCGCTGAGAAAGGCCAGGCGGGTAGCGAGGCGCTGCTTGGGACCGATATGGTTCATGGCTGGGCTTTCAGGTAGTCAGCGTCGGCATACAGCAGTTGCACGCCTTGCCGGGCAAACTCGCCGGCCTGGCTGCTGTCGGTATCGGATTCGAGCACCAGGTGGGTAAGGTGGGCGGCAGGCAGCACCGCATAAGTCGCGGCAGTACCGAATTTTTCGCTGGTGGCGGCCACCAGCACTGCTTTGCTGACGGCAGCCAGGCTGCGCTTGAATTCGGCTTCTTCGTAGTTAAAGCAGGTGACGCCGGCGGTGGCGTCGACCCCGCAGCCTCCCAGGAAGAAAATGTCGGGCCGCATGCGCTCGGCGTCGCGCAGCGCGGCCGCGCCCAGGTTGGCGCCGCTGCGGCGGTCGACCCGGCCGCCGATCATGATCAGTTCAATCGCCGGCCGTTCTTGCAGCGCCAGCGCGACTGCAGCGGCATTGGTGACGACCGTCAGCGGCAGCTCCGGCAATGCCGCGGCAATCTCCAGGTTGGTCGAGCCGGCGTCGATGAACAGCACGTTGCCGGCCGTCACCAGCGACACCGCCGCCCGCGCCAGCTGCGCTTTGCGCTCCGGCGCCTGGGCCCGCCGTTCAGCCAGCGGCCCCGGCGCGGGAGGCAGCGGCAGCGCGCCGCCGTACACGCGGGTGCACAAACCGGCGGCGGCGAGGTCGCGCAGGTCGCGCCGGATGGTGTCTTCCGAGACGTTAAGCTGCTGCGCCAGGTCCAGCGCCAGCACCCGGCCGTCAGCCAGCAGGCGTTGCCGGATGAATGCGTGGCGCTCTTTGAGAAGTAGGTTGGTCGTGTTCATATCGCCCATATCGTGCACAAACAAGTGTAAATATACACAAACGTGCAAACGCGGGCAACAGAAAACCGAAAAGCCTTCTTTGCGGGATTTAGCCTTGGGACAGGACGGGATACAGGATCACCGCCCAGGTGGCGACCGCCAGCACGCAGGTCAGCAGCACTGCGGCGCTGCCGAAATCCTTGGCGTTCTTGGAGAGCGGATTGCGCTCCAGCGAGACCCGGTCCACCACCGCTTCGATCGCCGAATTGATCAGCTCGATGATGATGATCCAGACCAACACCGCGATCAGCAGCAGTTTCTGCAGCGCCGTCACCGGCAGCAGCAAAGCGACGATGATGCCGGGAACGACGATCATCAGCTCCTGGCGGAATGCATGCTCGTTTTTCCAGGCCGACTTGAAGCCTTCCGCCGAATAGAAGAAAGCTGAAAAAATCCTCTTGAATCCGCTGGTGCTCTTGAATTCGCTGATCGGCTGCTGCGGCGCGTCTTGCGACTGCGATGATTGCTTGTTTTCGCTCATGCTGTGCTGGATCTGATGGCAAGCCAGTGCGGTACTAGGCTCGCTGTGATGGAAACGCCGGTTTGCGTTAGCGAATTTTAACAGCCTTGCTGCGCTGCACGCTAAATGCTTTTTCGCCGCTCGCCGCCAGCGCGCCGGCTCGTGAATGCACTCTAATCGACGACAATAACGAAGCACAACTTTTCACATTATGATATAAACATTCCATTGCAATGCACCATTACTCCAATGAAACCAGCCACTACCGACGACGCCGACAAGATTTCGATCCAGGTCATAGAGCGCATGATTTCACTGCTCGATACGCTGGCGCTCTACCCTGATCCGGTAAGCCTGAAAGAACTATCGGCCGTCACCGGCTTGCATCCGTCGACCGCGCACCGGATCCTCAACGACCTGGTGGTGAAGCGTTTTGTCGACCGCTCCGAGCCGGGCAGCTATCGCCTTGGCATGCGCCTGCTGGAACTCGGCAATGTCGTCAAGAGCCGCCTCAACGTGCGCGAAGCAGCGCTTGATTTCATGCGCGGCCTGCATCGCAAGACCAACCAGACGGTCAACCTGTCGGTGCGCCAGAGCGATGAAATCGTCTATATCGACCGGGCGTTTTCCGAACGCTCGGGCATGCAGGTGGTGCGCGCCATCGGCGGCCGGGCGCCGCTGCACCTGACATCCACCGGCAAGCTGTTCCTGTCCATCGACGATCCGAAAATGGTGCGTGCCTACGCCACCCGCACCGGGCTGGCAGGACACAACAAGAATTCCATCACCGACCTCAGCAAGCTGGAGCGCGAATTGAGCCTGGTGCGCGCGCTCGGTTATGCGCGCGACAATGAAGAGCTGGAGCTGGGCGTGCGCTGCATGGCGGCCGGCATCCGCGACGATTCCGGCAAGATGGTGGCCGGCCTGTCGATCTCGGCGCCGGCCGATCGCCTGCAGGAAGAATGGGTGGAGGACCTGATCAGCACCGCGAACCAGATTTCCGCGGTGCTCGGATACACCTCGCAGCAGTCGTAACCGCCCAGGCAAGACATAAAAAAACAGAGTTTATTCGCAATGAATAAACTCTGTTTTTTTATGCCGGATGATAATCCGGTCTGGTCTACGTCCCGGGTAAACCCTAGGTCTGGCCGTCGGCGATCTTTACTCGCGTCAGGGCGGCAGGATGCGCGTCGGCGAGCCACCTGCGGACCCGGTCGGCATCTGCCTGGCGCGAATACTTGCCGCGGGAATCGACGAACACCATCACGATCTGGCGGCCGTCAATCGTGGTCTGCATGACCATGCAGCGGCCTGCTTCGTTGATGTATCCGGTCTTTTGCAAACCGATCTGCCATTCAGGATTTTCGACCAGGTGGTTCGATGTCGAGTATTGCAGCGGCCGGCCGCCCGGCTCCACGACATATTTGGAATCGGTCGAATACTGGCGGATCACCGGATGCTGGTAGGCAGCCATGACCAGGCGCGACAGGTCGCGGGCGCTGGCGACATTCAGGTGCGACAGGCCGGTCGAATCGACATAGTGGGTTTCGGTCATGCCCAGGGCTTTTGCCTTGGCGTTCATGGCGAGCACGAAAGCCGGCAAGCCGCCAGGATAGGAGCGGCCGAGCGCGGATGCGGCGCGGTTCTCGGAACTCATCAAGGCGATGTGCAGCATGTCGGCGCGCGTCAGCTGCGAACCGATGCGCAAGCGCGAGCCGCTGTGCTTTTCGCGATCGATGTCGTCATCGGTCACGGTCAGCACTTCGTTCATGTCCTGTTTCGACTCCACCACCACCATGCTGGTCATCAGCTTGGTCAGCGACGCGATCGGCAATGCAATCTGGGAATTTTTATCCAGCAGCACTTCCGAACTGTTCTGGTCCAGCACCAGCGCCACGCTCGATTTCAGTTCGAGCGGATCGCGCGTCAGGTTCAGTCCGGCCTGCTCGCCGGCAGACAAGACCGGCGGCAAAGCCGGCACTGCAGGCGCGAATGCGATGCGCTGGTAAGTGACTTTGCGACGGCCATGGACCATCACTACTTTCTTCACCAGCTTTTCATTTTTATTGAACGATGCTGTATCGCTCCGGCCGCGCGCCGCGATCACGGCATGTTTTCTGGAACCGGATCTGGCTACCGCTTTTTTGCCGGTAGAAGCAGCTGTAGCCGCTGGTTTTTTAGCGGCTTTTTTTGCAATGCTGTGTTTAGTTTGGGCTGAAGCAAGAGCAACGGGCGCGTTCGCGAGCACGAGGAAGAGTGACAAAAAAACAATTAACGCGGATTTGCCCATTTGCGGCTCCAATATGCGGCGATCTATAACTTGGTGGAAGTGTAGGCAAATATCTAAGAAATCGCAAGAGAATTAGAGGGTTAGCGCACTAAATTAAACGACTTTCGATGTCTGGACCAGAATTTGCGAGATAGATTTTACCGTAACTCCTGATCCAGACATTCTGACTATTTGTAACATTCAAGCTGCACGACGTCTATCGAAAACGAGTAGTCGGCCTGCAGCTCAAAATAAGCCGATACTTCCGACGGTGCGCTATCCCACAACGACTTGATCGCCGCCACCCGTTCCGGCGGCGTACGCATCCGCGCCACCCAGGTATCGAACTGCAAGGGCAGCTTCCAGCTGTTGTCCGCGGCCGGACGCAATCCGGCTTCGGCCAGCAACCGGCGCCAGCCCGCCACGCTGCGATTGCGTACGTGCGAGGTGTCGCGCAGCAGTTCGATCGACTGGAAATAGGTGTCGCTCAACACGTCCTCCGGTGCAGCGGTATCGATCACGATGCATGTGCCGCCCGGTTTCAGCACCCGCGCCATTTCAGCCAGCGCTTCTGGCAGCCTGGTCCAATGATGCGCGCTAAAGCGCGTACACACCAGCTCAAATGAAGCATCGGCAAACGGCAGGCGGTCGGCGCTGCCTTGCTGTACGTGAAGATTTTTCAAGCCGCGCTCGGCGGCGGCCTGCTGCACGACGTCCAGCATTTCGGCAGCCAGGTCGTAGGCGATCACTACCCTGGTATGCGGCGCAATCGCGAACGCGGCATGCCCTGCTCCGCAGCCGACGTCGAGCGCCTTGCCTTGCGGGAATTTGCCGGCGTAGGCTGCCAGCTGCTGCAAGTCCGCGCCCTGGGCGTGGACGGTGCTGGTCAGGTAGGCGGCAGCGGTGCTGCCGAATTGTTCGGAAACTACTTTGTCGTGGTTGCGTGCGGCGGTCATCGGTTTTCTCCTCGGGAATAGGCCATGTCGTTTCAGGCAGGATCCAGTCTAATTATTTTTTATCCTGTTACAAGACTAGTGCTTATACTAGTACTACGAATAACAGGATAAACATGGACCAGACCGGCAAACGCAAAGCACTGGGTGAATTCATCAAGACCCAGCGCACCCAGCTCCCGACCGCGGCGCTCAGGCTGGGCGGCAGCACGCGCCGCCGCACTCCCGGCTTGCGGCGCGAAGAAGTGGCCCAGCTGTGCGATATCAGCGTCACCTGGTATACCTGGATAGAACAAGGGCGCACCGTGTCGGTGTCGGCGCCGGCGCTGGCACGGATCGCCGAAGCTTTGCAGCTGTCGCGCGCCAAGCGCGCTTACCTGTTTGAACTGTCGGGCAAAAAAGATCCGCAGGCGCAGGACGCGCTGGCCCAGGAAATCCCGGCTGAAATACTGGCCGTCACCGCTGCCATCAAGACCCCCGCCTACCTGCTGGACCGCCACTGGAATGCGATTGCCTGGAACCGCGCCGCCAGGACGCTGTTCGTCGGCTGGCTGGATAAGAGAAGCGCCAGCAGGAACCTGCTCGAATACACCTACTGCTCCCCGGAAGCCGCGCAACTCATCAGCGACTGGGAACAACGGGCCAGTCGGCTGGCTGCCGAATTCCGGGCCGACTGCGGCACGTACCTGGATGAACCGGAGATTGTCCGGCTGGTGGCGCGCCTGAGCGCCGCCAGCAGCGCCTTCAAACGCGCCTGGAACCTGCATGACGTAGTGGAAAAGGAAGGCGGCGAACGCCGCTTCAGCCATCCGGCCCTGGGCCAGCTGTCGTACCGGCAAGTCAACCTGCGGGTGGCCAACCGGCCGGAACTCAAGCTGGTGATGCTGCTGCCGGCTTGAACCCGCTTATTTTTTCATGACGAAGACCACGCCCAGTATTGCCACCGCCATGCCGACGATGCCGAGCAGGTTGAATACTTCGCCAAACATCAGCCAGGCCATCAGCGCGGTGGTCGGCGGCGTCAGGTAAAGCAGGCTGGTGACGCGGGTTGCCGCGCTTTTGCGTATCAGCGCGAACAGCAGGAAGATCGCGCCGATCGACAAGGCCAGTATCGACCACAGCAAAGCGCCGATGAAGCGCGGCGTCCATTGCACCGTATCCAGGCTTGGTCCCAGGTGTTCGTAGAAAACCGCGAACGGCAGCAGCACCGCGATCGAGGCGGCGAACTGGATGATGGTGCCGGTGCGCAAATCGAAATGCGGACACTTGCGTTTCTGGTACAAGGTGCCGAGCGTGATCGAAACCAAAGCCAGCAGGCACAGCGAGATGCTTTGCCAGGAAAGGCCGATCAGGCTGACCTTGGCGGCAACCACCAGCCCTACTCCGCAAATGCCGAACAACAATCCCAGCCATTGGCGCGGCCGCACCGATTCGCCGATCAAGGGCGCGGCGAACGCAGTCAGGATCGGCTGCATGCCGACGATCAGCGCCGACACGCCGGCCGGCATGCCCAGCTTGATGGCGCACCAGACGCCGGCCAGGTAACCGCCCTGCAGCAAGATCCCGGCTATCGCGATATGCCGGACCTGGCCTGCCGGCCAAGGGGCGCGCATCAGCAGCACCAAAGGCAGCAGGACCAGCAGCACGCCGGCGAAGCGCAGCAGCAGGAAGGTCAGCGGCGGCGCATACGGCAAGCCGAACTTGGCCACCACGAAGCCGGTGCTCCAGAGCAGCACGAACAGCATGGGCATGGCCGCCAGCAGGCGATGGGCTGGCGGCGCGGTGGAAAGGCTGGCTGAATGCATGGATTATCCGGGTGAGATAGGCGGCTGGACGGCGCCTTGCCGGCGCGCGAACTGTGCTGCGAGCGAGATAGTTTGCAGGTGGATCGCTACCGTGTCTTGTATATTCTTGCCATACCCGCCCGCCATCGCGATCGCTACCGGTATCGCATGGCGGCCGGCAGTCTCCAGCAGCATGGCGTCGCGCCGGGCGAGGCCGTCGAAACTCAGCTTCAGGCGCCCCAGCCGGTCGCCTTCATGCGGATCGGCGCCGGCCAGGAAAATGATCAGCTGCGGCGAGAAGCGTCCCAGCATGGTTGCCAGCGCCTCCTGCAGCGCGCTCAGGTATGCCTGGTCGCCGGTGCCGTCCGCCAGCGCCACGTCGAGGTCGCTGTCTTCCTTATCGAACGGATAATTGCGGGCGCCGTGCAGCGACAGGGTGAAAATCGAATCGTCCTTGGCCAGGATTGAGGCCGTGCCGTTGCCCTGGTGGACATCGAGGTCGACGATGGCGACCCGCTGCACCCGGCGCTCCGCCTGCATCAGCCGGGCCGCGATCGCCGCATCGTTGAAAACGCAAAAACCGGCGCCCTGGTCGGCAAACGCGTGGTGGGTGCCGCCCGCCAGGTTGACCGCGATCCGCCCTGCATCGGTCAGCGCGGCGCGGCAAGCGGCGATGGTGGCGCCGGCGGAACGCCGCGAACGCTCCACCATCTGCGGCGTCCATGGAAAACCGATGGCTTTTTGCACACTCTCCGGCAAAGTGCCGGCGCTGACCGCGCTGATATAGCGCGGATGGTGGGCCAGGGCCAGCACGCCGTCGCTGGTGGTCGGCGCCTCATGGAAATCGATATCGCCGACGGCCGCCAGCGCAGCTTCGTGGATAAGCCGGTATTTCTGCATGGGGAAACGATGTCCGGCTGGCAGGGGCAGCACGAAATGGTCGCTGTAGAAGGCTTTCAAGATAGACGGCGCGGATCCGGTAAAACGGTCAGTCCACCATCGGCTGGCAGCCGCGGCGGAGTGCTCGAAACAACAACAAATAATGCGCTAATAAATTGATTTCATAAGCTTTTTTCAAATCGATATAAACAATATATTGCAGCGCACAAAAAATCTCTTGACACAGATTCAGAATAATTTAAAATGAAATTGTTGCGTCGCACAATGCTCATCGAGGCCACTGGCAGGCGCAATCAACGGCTAGATCTTAGCCACCCTTGAATTGCCCTATCGCCCTTTTCGTTTTTATAGCATCGAATCTTAGGAGAAGCCATGTCTACCGTTGCAGAACAATTTTCAGCCGCCGCCAAAGCCAATTTTGAATCCAATCTGGCCCTGTTCACCGATTTCACTACCAAGGCGTTTGCCGGCGTGGAAAAGCTGATCGACCTCAACCTGAACGCCGCCAAGGCTTCGCTGGAAGATTCGAACGCTACTACCCAGAAGCTGTTTTCGGCTAAAGACCCACAGGAATTTTTCTCGCTGAGCGCAGCGCTGGCCCAGCCGAGCACTGAAAAAGCAATCGCCTACGGCCGTCATTTCGCCAGCATCGCTTCCAGCACGCAAGCTGAACTGGCCAAGTCGGCTGAAGCGCAAGTTGCAGAAACCAAGCGTAAAGTCATCGAATTCGTTGACCAGGCGTCGAAGAACGTGCCTCCTGGCGCAGAAGGCGCAGTTGCTTTCGTCAAATCGGCCATCGGCAGCGCCAACGCCGGTTACGAACAGTTCGCCAAGAGCACCAAGCAAGCCGTTGAAGCGCTGGAAACCAACGTCAACAGCGCTGTCGACCAATTGTCGCAAGCTGCTACCAAGACTGCCGCCCGCGCCAAGAAGTAATTTGCAAAACTGGCGTGCCTGGCGCGCCAGCCTGGATCTCCTCGGTACCCGCGATAGCGGTATCGGTATTTACCCCGGCCAGCCGGGGTATTTTTTTGCCCGGCGCCTTTTATTTATCCGCTGCGGGCTTGACCTGGGCCACCAGTTTCAACAGCCGCTGCAGCGCCGCTTCATCCATCAAGGCTGGAAGGTTGCAAATATGCAACAGCTGTTGTTCGATGTTTTTCGCCGGACCGCCCGCCTTCAGCGACGCTTGCAATACTTCCACCTGCAACTGCAAACGCTCGCGCGACAACGCCGGCGGGCTATCGACGCCAGCCAGGATTTCCGCCAGCAGCAACTCTTGCTGCAATACCGGGCGCTGGCTTTCCAGCGTGGCAGCGTAGCCGCCGGGGTTCTGCAAGCCACGTTCGAAACGCGCCGCGACAACCTTTTCAAAGGCTGGCGCCAGCCGCGGCAATGCCTGCCAGCGGTTGCGCCAGTCGGCTTCGAGCGGATTCTCGGCAGCCGCTATCAGCGTTTCAAGCTGCTGGCACAAGACCAGCTTGTCGCGCAGGGCGTCGGCTTGCGCCAAAGCGGCCTGGCGCCGGCCCTGCTCGAGCTGCGCCTGCAGGGCGCCGAGCGCGGCCTGGAAACGTGCTTCAACCTGGGCCTGGAGCGCACGCGGCACCTGCCCGCCGCGCGACCATTCCTGCTGGGCCTGCTGCAGGATTTTCGGCAATTCTGCCGCCGGCTGGTTCACTGCGGCTTCCAGCGCCGCACATTGTTCTTCGCGCAAACGCAGGTTATCGCGCCGCTCGGCATCGGCGCTGGACGCCGCTTCCTTGCGCTGGGCAAAGATGGCGTCGCAAGCGCTGCGGAAACGCTGCCACAGTTCCTGCTCATCCTGGCGCGGCAAAGGCAGCGCCTTGGCGTGCTCTTGCCAGCGCTGTTGCAATTCTTTCACGCGCTCGGCGGTATCGCGCTGATTGGCCGGCATTTGCGCCGCTTCGGCAATCAGCCGTTCGCGCTTGGCGATTTCGCCGGCCTGCTGCTGCGCCAGCGGTGCCAGCAAGGTCTGGATGGCCGCGGCAAAACTGCTATCGAGCGTCTTTTTTTCGCTACGGTTGATCGGCCCCAGGTTTTTCCAGGCTTGCTGTTTCTGCTGGCAAAACTGGGCGATGGCTTTCCAGTCCGCTGCCGCCCCGGCTGGCTGTTCTGCCGGCAACACCGCCTGCGCATACTGCTGCACTTCGTCGATCAGGGCGCGCGCGCTGCCTTGGTTGGCTTGGCGCTGTTCGGCTTGCTGCTGGAAATGCGCCGCCACCGGCGCATAGGCGCTGGTGCACGCGCTGTCAAAACCTTCCCACAGGGTCTTGGGCGCCGGACCTGAGCTGACATCCAGGGATTTCCAGCGCGCCCGCAGGCTGCCGATTTTTTTTGCCAGTTCGGCCGGCGCCAGCGCTTGCTGTTGCAACTCTTGCGCGGCCTTGGTCAATTCTTCGCGCGAAACATTGCCGCCCCAGCGCGCCCAGCCTTGCAGCCGCGCCAGCTCGGCGCGCGCTTGCGCCAGGCGGCTGCCTTGCGCCGCGCTCGGCCTGTGCTGCTTGAAATCGACGGCCCGCAGCGTTTTGTCGAAATCCATCGCCGCTTGCAGCGCGCCGTCTTCCAGGGCTTTTTCAAGGCCGTCCAGGGTTGCGTCGATTTGCGGGCGCTCGCTTGCCTCTGCCGTTGCTGCCGGCGAGCGGGTCCTTTCCGGTTTGCTTGGCGCTGCTACCGTATATTGCTTCAGCAGTGCCTGGTACCGTTGTTCCAGGCTATCGTCAAACAATGCCGCCGGCAATCTGGGCAAGGCTGACCAGCCCGCCTTCAATGTCTCCGCATCCAGCGCTTCGGCGGCGTTTTCCCAGCTTGCCAGCAAGTCGCTGCGCGCCTGCAAGGCGGATTGATGCTGCTGCAAATCCGACAGCAGCTTGCGCAACGCTTGGGCTTCCTGAGCAAACTCGGCCGCCAGGTGGCGCGGCAAGGCCGGCGCCTCGGCATGGCTGGCGCAAGCCGCCATCTGCGCTTCCAGCGTGTCGAGTTCCTGCTGGTCCTGCGGCTCGGCGGCCATGGCTGTCTTGAGCTGCAGGTGCAATGCGCGCGCACTGGCCAGGATGCCGATGGCGTTGCGCTGCAAATCGGCCTGGGCTGCCAGGCGCTCGGCAAGCGCCGCGCGCACTTGCGAAAATTGCTGCAGCAATCCAGCCGGCGCATCCTTGCCGTCCCAGCCGCGGTCCAGCTCGGCCACCTGGTTCGGCATCAGCTGCTGCTCCTGCAGCAAGCGCTGCGCCTGCGCCACCGATGCGGCTGCCTTTTCGGCAACCTGCTGTTGCTGGCGTCCGCTGTCGAGCCGTCCTTGCATCAGCTTGGCGACGCGCCGGTCAGTGTTGCGGCATGCCTGCAAAACCTGCTCCAGGGCCGCGGGGGATTGCACCAGCTGCGCCGCGCACAAACGGGCATCGGCAAACGCGGATTGCAGAATGAACGCCACCGCGGCGGTTTCATCAGTCAAAGCCTGCGCTTGCTGCAGCGCTTGCTGCCGGGCCTGGTCCGATACCTGCCTGGCCTCGGCGCGCAATGCGGCCTGTGGAGCAACGGCGGCTTGCGGCGCTTTGCGGTCGGTACGGTCTGCGCGCTTGAAAAGGAATCCGAACATATGATGTCAATCAGATAGCAGCGGATTGCCGCCGATCGCCGGCGGCAAACGCTTTGGTTAAGTGAAAAAATGAATGGGGTAGGAATCCGATGGGGCCGGTGTCATGCCGGCCGGTAATCTGCCTTTAGCTGGTCCAGGCCTGCCAGCATTTTCTTGAACGCTGCCGCGCTTTGCACCGGTTCGCCCTTGACGCCGAGATCGATGTGGCGCCGGGTGCCGGCATCGCCTACATGCGGCAGGCTGAACACCTTCACCAGCGGAAACTCCGCCTCGATGGCTTCCATCAATGGCGTCAGCGTCGATTCCATCGCCTCGAACACCAGCACCGACTGTTCCAGCTGCGGGTCCTGGTGGAAGCGGTCTGCGTAATAGGTGTCCAGCACCCACTCGAACATGGGCCAGGCCATCACCGGGAAACCCGGCGCGAAATAATGGGCGCCCTCCCCTTGGTGCGGCACCGAAAAGCCGGGGATCTTGTTGAACGGATTGGGGATGATGGCGGCGCCTTGCGGAAACTCGCCCATCTTCAGCCGGTGCAGGTTGTCCGGCGTATCGTAATCCAGCTCCACGCCGGCGTCGCGCGCGGTGTCGGCGATCCGTTCGCGGATTTTCTCGCGTGCCTCGGGATGCAGCACCAGCGGCACGCCCAGCGCCGCGGCGGCGCACTGGCGGGTGTGGTCATCCGGCGTAGCGCCGATGCCGCCGGTGCAGAACACGATGTCTTCGCTGTCGAAAGTACGTTTCAGGGTGGCCGTGATACGGGCCGGATCGTCGCCTATGTATTCCGCCCAGTCCAGGCGCAAACCCCGGGCAGTGAGCATTTCCAGTATTTTTGGAAAGTGTTTATCGACTCGCCTGCCTGACAGGATTTCGTCGCCGATGATGATAAGTCCGATTGCCATGGGGATCGCCGTTCAGCTGAGGATGGATAGAAGTATTTGGCAGAAAGATAATTAATGACGTCAAGGCATTCCATGCCGATCTTAACCCCGAATCTTTACCGGCACATGAACCCTAGGGCGTATCGGACAACTGGTGGATCACCTGGCCCTCGCCGCGTTCAGCCATAATGATAGCAGCCTGGCCCGCCGCCCGATATTTGGCCAGCGCCGCCAGGCAATAATATTCAAACCACAGCCCGGTGAACACGAATACCAGCACATACAGCCAGATGGAGCCAGCCGCCAGCAGGGGAAACACCACCAGCCACAAGGCGCCGCCCAGCCACAATACGGTCGGCGCCGCGCCCAGGGCGCCGGCGATCACCCCGATCAGCAGCAGCGGCCAGCGATGGATCCGCAGCAGCGCCCGCATTTCGTCCTTGTCGGCATGCGCCGCCAGCGCTTCGTAGGCAAACACCCTGTACGTCAGCCAGCCCCACAATACCAGCGGCACCAGGAAGGCGAACGGCGGGATCAGCCACAGCGGCAACGTCACCAGCCACAGCACGCAGAACAGCAGGAAGGCGGTAAAGGAAGTCCAGGCGCTGCCGAGCAACGAGCCGCCGTGGCGCAGTTCGAGGTCGGGGAAATGGCGGCGGCCGATGTGGCGCGCGGTCGCCGGCAAGGCAAACGCGCCGACGAACAGCAAGGCGGTCAGGATCATCAGCGGCAGCAAAGCCCACAGCGCCAGCCACGGCACGATGACGGTCTTGAGCGCGCCCAAGCCGAGCCAGGCCGGCACATAATTGGCGATGCCCCAGCCGTCGTTGCCGGCAAAATAATTCTTTTGCAGCCAGTCGATCATCGGCTGCAAACCCCACCACAAGGCCAGCCCCCAGATCACGATCGACAGCACGAAGGGCAGGAAAGTCAGCATCAGCATGCGGTAATGCAGCTGCGACAGCAAAGCCCGGCCGAAGGCTACCAGTACCGGGCGCATCAGCTGGACCGCCTTCTGGAAAATTCGACCATGCGCTTCAGGCCCAGCCATTGCTGCGACCAGAAGCCGCTGCCGTAGTCGCGGACCGGCCTGCCTGCGCTCGGCAGCTGGTCGCGCACGCCGGTATGTTCAAAAGTCTTGCCGAAATGCGCGCTGCGGAAAAGGACATCCCAGAACGCGAACAGCACGCCGAAATTATGGCCGCCCAGCGTTCCCTTGCCCTTGCTCTCGTGGCCGACGCCGACCGCGTGGTGCCAGCGGTGGAAGCGCGGCGAAACGACGATGGCGTCGCCCAGGCGGCCGAAGTGGATCCGCACATTGGCGTGCTGCAGGCTTTGCAGCATGCGGGTGATCGACACCAGCAGCACGTATTGCGCCGGCTCGACGCCGATCGCCAGCGCCACCAGCGCCATCACGACGTCATGGATCAGGCCGTCGAGCAAGTGGTTGCGGTCGTCGCTCCACAGGTTCATGTTCTGCTGGCTGTGATGCAGGCTGTGCAAACCCCACAGCCAGCCGAAGCTGTGCTGCGCGCGGTGGTACCAGTATTCGCACAGGTCCAGCACCACCAGGTATATCAGGAAGGTGACCAGCGGCCGGTCGGTAATGCCGGGCAGCAGGTCTTCCAGGTTGAACGGGTTGATCCCTTGCAGGTGCAGCAGCTCGGTCACTTTCGCCACCAGGGGATCGACCAGGAAAAACACGAATACCGAAAAGGCGCCGAGGCGGTACAGAACGGTATACAGGAAATCGATCCAGCGCGCGCGCCGGTCGCTGAAGCTGTGCACCGGAATCCACGCTTCCAGCGGCCGCAGGACAAGGAACAGGAGGACCAGTTCGCAGACGCCGATCAGGAACCATTCGGTGCCGTCGAAAGCATCTTCCAGGTATTCGCTGAAACCGGCATGGAACATGAGCGGCTGCACCACCGACTGGAACAGCCATGCCTGGACGCCGGCGAACCAGTCTACCAATGTATTTATCATGAGGCCTTATGCGCCTTTCCCGCCTTGATTTCCGCGACCGGGCCTTTCAGGCTGCCTTGGTAGGCCGGATGGTCGCGCAACGTCGCAAAACAAAATCCTTTTTTCTCCAGGCCGCTGATCAAGGGCTCCAGCACCGCCGGCGCCCACGGATCCTTGCGCGACCAGATTCCCAGGTGCGCCATGACGATATCGCCGTCCTTGAGATTTTTCAGCGTGCGCTCCAGCAGCACCTGGTTCGGCCATTTGTCGCTAGGCAGTTCATCGCCCGAAAAACCGGCCGCGGCCCAGGCCACATGCTTGTAGCCGCAAGCCTCGCCGGCCGCCAGCGTATGCGGCGTCAGATGGCCGCCGGGCGTGCGCCAGAAACGGTCGATGTGCTTGCCGGTCAGCATCTGGAAACGCTGGTCGACGCGGTTCAGCTCATCGCAATATTGCTGCGGCGTCCAGGCCAGCAGCTTGCCGGCGTTGGCGCCGAACTGCGGTTTCACTTCGATCTTGCCGTCCGCCAGGTCGCCCTTGGCGTACACATGGTCGAAAGTATGGCTGCCGAAAGCGTGGCCGTCAGCCACCAGCGATTTCCAGAACGGCGCCCAGCTCGGGTCCAGGGTGTAATCGCCATTCACGGTTTTTTCATTGGCCATGAAAAACGTGGCCTTGATGCGATGCCGCCTCAGGGTCTGTGCGATGTATTCGGCTTGCGACTGGCTGCCGGTGTCGAAACTCAGGTAGACCGTGCCGCTGCATGCCTTGGCCGTTTGCGGCTGCGCCAAGGCCAGCGTGGCCGGCGCCAGGGCCGCCAGCGCCAGTGCCGCCGTCAGCCAGCTACGCCTGGTTGCGGGGAACATGCGCATCACGATTCGGAAGCACGGTTATTGAAATAGATGCCATGCGGCGAACGCCCCACAGGAATCGTCTTGATCACTTTCCGCGTGCCCAGGTCGACTACCGACACCCTCTTCAGCCAGCGCTGGGTGACCCACATGGTCTTGCCGTCGGCGGTGATCTCCATGCAGTCCGGGCCGCCCGGGACAGCGATGCTGCCGACGCTTTCCAGGGTGTTCAGGTCGAGCAGGTTGATGCTGCCGGCCACACGGTTGGAGACGAATACATGGCGATTGTCGCCTTGCGCACGGAAATTGTGGGCGCCGTCGCCGGTCTTGATCTTCTTGACGATCTTCTGGGTGCGCCAGTCGACCACGGCCACGTAGTCGCTGCCCATCACCCCTACCAGCAGGTATTTGTTGTCCGGCGTCATGTAGACCCCGGCCGGCTGCTTGCCGATCGGCATGGTCCATTTCACCTTCTGCGTCGCCAGGTCGACCGCTGCCAGCTCATCGCTGCCCTGCAGGGTGATGAACGCCAGCGCACTGTCCGCGGTAAACGCCATGTGGCTAGGCATGGACGGCAGCGGCAAGCGCTTGGCCAGCTTCAGGTCCTTGCCGTCGTAACCGTAGATATCGATGCGGTCGAGGCGCAGGCCGTTGGCGATGAACCATTTCTGGTTGGGCGAAAAACCGATCTGGTAAGGATCGACAATATCTTTGACCTGGCTCTGCAGCTGCCCGCTTTTCGGGTCCAGGAACAGCAGGGAATTGCCGGTGGCGGCAGCCACGATCAGCGACTTGTTGTCCGGTGTAGGCATCAGGTGGTGCGGCTCTTTGCCGACCGGGAACGTATTGATTTCCTTATAAGTCGCCTGGTCCAGCAAGGTGATGGTGGCGTCGCGCGAATTGAGCACGACCACGGCGTTGCCGATGGCCGCTGCCGGCGCGGCGGCGAAAGTGGAAAATGCAGTCAGCAGGCCGCAGGCGGCCAGTACGGAACAACGGACAGAACGGCGAACAAAAACTGGCATGACAACGAACATGGGGGAAACCCAGAGAAGCGAAAACAACTATTTTACCGCGCATGAATCGCAGTCACGGATTTAAATGGCTTTTGCCGGCCAGCCGAAGCAACACACTAGATTGCCGCGCGGCCCGGGTTGCCGGCCGGATTTTCGTTTACACTGCATTACCCTGCCCGGCGGCTGGCTTTGGCACGCAGCCTGGCACTATCAACTACTTTAAAAGGACACCCATGTCGACCACCACTACCGTTTCCGGCCTGCAATATGAAGATGTCACCGTTGGCGATGGCGCTGAAGCAAAAGCCGGCAACCACGTGACCGTGCATTACACCGGCTGGCTGCAAAATCCCGACGGCAGCGCCGGCAAGAAATTCGACTCCAGCAAGGACCGCGGCGATCCGTTCGAATTCCCGCTGGGCGCCGGCCACGTCATCAAAGGCTGGGACGAAGGCGTGCAAGGCATGAAAATCGGCGGCGTGCGCACACTGATCATTCCGGCAGCGCTGGGTTACGGTCCACGCGGCGCCGGCGGCGTGATTCCACCGAACGCCACCCTGATTTTTGAAGTTGAACTGCTGGGCGTATAAGTCCTACGGCGCCTTGATGAGCCATTTCAGCCTGCCTGGCCTGAACCCGCTGCGGCTGGCAACGGTGCTGCTGCTTGCCGTGCCGCTGCTCGACGCCTGTACGGTGGTCAGCGTGACCACCAGCGTGGTCGGCGCCGGCGTCAGTGTCGGCAGCGCGGCTGTAAGCGTTGCTTCTACCGTAGTTGAAGGCACTGTCAAAGCAGGTTCCGCAGTAGTCGGCGCGGTCACCCCTGACTGAGCCGATTTTTCCCTCTTCCCTGATACGAGATCCCCATGACCCTCCAAGCCCAATTCGAACAAGCCCAGGCCGACTCAAAAACATTGAGCGAGCGTCCTGACAACATGACCATGCTGAAGATGTACGCCCTGTATAAACAAGGCAGCAGCGGCGATGTCACCGGCGAACGCCCTGGCATGACCGATTTTGTCGGCCGCGCCAAATGGGATGCATGGAATGAGCTGAAAGGCACTGGCCAGGACGATGCAAAACAACAATACATCGACCTGGTCGAAGACTTGAAAGACTAAGACAGGATCCGGGCCGGCCTAACTCAGCGTAACCCGGCCCAGCGCTTCCGGGTTAAGCAGGTTCGGCGGCCATTTGCGCTCCGCTGTCGGCAGCAAGGCCGCCAGCAGGTTAGCCGCCGCACAGTCGGCCATCGCGCGCCGCGTAGGCTCGGAGGCGCTGGCGATATGCGGCGTCAGCACCACGTTCGACAGCTCCAGGAAACCGGGATGCAGCGCCGGTTCGTTCTCGAATACATCGAGTCCGGCAGCGGCGATTTTCTTGTCGCGCAATGCCGCGATCAGGGCCTGGTCGTCGACGATGCCGCCGCGCGCCAGGTTGACCAGGGTCGCGCCCGGTTTCATCAAGGCCAGTTCGGCCGCGCCGATAGTATGGTGCGATTCCTTCGAATACGGCAGCACCAGGATCACATGGTCGGCCGCTGCCAGCAATTCTTCCTTGCCGGCATAGCGCGCGTTGTTGGCGCGCACTTCCAGCTCCGGCGCCAGGCGTGAACGGTTGTGATACAGCACTTGCATGTCGAAGCCCAGCGAGCGCCGCGCAATCGCCTGTCCTATGCGTCCCATGCCGATAATGCCGAGCGTGGCGCCATGCACGTCCGCCCCCAGGAAACTGTCGTAGCGCCACTGCTTCCAGTGTCCCGCGCGCAGCCAGTGCTCGGACTCCGTCACCCGGCGCGCAGCCGCCATCAGCAAGGCCCAGCCGAAATCGGCGGTGGTTTCATTGAGCACATCCGGCGTGTTGGTCACCATCACGCCCGCCTTGGTAGCCGCCGCGACATCGATATTGTTATAGCCGACCGCCTGGTTGCACACCGCCTTCAGGCGTGGGCAGGCTTGCAGCAATTCGGCCGAGATGCGTTCGCTGGCGGTGGCGATCACGCCATCCTTGTCGCTCAGTTTTTGCGCCAGCTCGGCCGCGCTGAAGATGCGGTCTTCCTGGTTGCTTTCGACGTCGAAGTGTTGCTGCAAGCCGGCGATCACTTCGGGAAACACGGCGCGCGCCATCAATATCTTTGGTTTCATGGTTCTGCCACTAACGGGGAAAAATCAATGGAAAAAAATAAACGTCATTATCACGAACAACGGCAACAATACCACGCAGGCCCAACCCATGTAGCCGAAGAAAGAAGGCATGCGGATGCCGCGCTCTTCGGCGATGGCTTTCACCATCAGGTTCGGGGCGTTGCCGATATAGCTGTTGGCGCCCATGAACACGGCGCCGCAGGAAATCGCCGCCAGCGTCGCCGCCAGCCGCGTCATCAGTTCGCCCGCATCGCCGGAAGCGGTATTGAAGAATACCAGGTAGGTCGGCGCATTATCGAGGAAAGACGAGAGTATGCCGGTAGCCCAGAAATACATGACATTGTTGGGCTGGCCGTCGGCGCCGGTGACCGCGCTGACCACCAGGCCGAAAGCGCCCTGCTCGCCGGCGCGCAGCATGGCGATCACCGGGGCGATGGTGACGAAAATGCCGGCAAACAGCTTGGCGACTTCAAGGATCGGTCCCCAGGTGAAATCGTTGCCTTCGCGGGCGACCTTCGGCGTCAGCCACAGCGAGACCACCACCACCGCCACCAGCAAGCCGTCGCGCAGCAGGTTCTGCAGCTCTACCGTGGTGCCATAGATGTCGTAGCTGACGCCCGGTTTCCAGAAACCGCTCATCAGCACCAGCAGCACCACCAGGGCCAGCAGGATGAAATTGAATTTTCCTTCGAAGCGCAGCCTGGCGTCGTCCGGCGTCGGGTCGAGCGATGGCGCGAATTCTTCTTCGCGCTTATGGAAATAAAAGCGGTCCAGCAAATAGAAAATCACCAGCAGCGAGCCCCACATGAACATGGTTTCGCCGAAGATGTTCTTGACGGTCCAGGAAAAATCCACGCCCTTCAGGAATCCCAGGAACAAGGGCGGATCGCCGAGCGGAGTCAGGGCGCCGCCGGCATTGGCCACCAGGAAAATGAAGAAGACCACGATATGCACCACATGCTTGCGATTGTCGTTGGCCCGGATCAGAGGCCGGATCAGCAGCATCGAAGCGCCGGTGGTGCCCATCAGGCTGGCCAGCACCGTGCCGATCGCCAGCAGCCCGGTGTTCAGGGCCGGCGTCCCATGCAGGTTGCCGCGCAAGCATATGCCGCCGGCCACCACGAACAGGGCCGTGAGCAGGATGATGAAAGGGAAATACTCGGCCAGGAAGGCATGCACCACGCCGGCGGCGGCTGTCGGCACGCCAAACGCCAGGGCGCAGGGGATCAGGAAAGCCAGTGACCAGGCGACGGCAATCTTGCCGTAATGGTGGTGCCAGAAAGCTGGCGCCAGCAGCGGGCCAAGCGCAATCGACAGCAGCAAGCCCATGAAAGGCACGCCCCACCAGGCCGACAGCTGGGCGCCGTCCAGCTCCGCCGCCTGCGCCGCCACGGGCAGCAAAGCGACCAAGATAGCGAGTATTTTTTTGTGCAATGTAATCTTCCAGATAAGGTGATCGATCGAAGCCGGCTATTTTAGCCTGGAATCAATATCAAAAAAATAACAAAGACACCACACTATGTTGCCGCGGCAACCGGCTCGGCAATCTCGAAAACCTGGCGCAGGTAATTCAGGTAAGCCTGGTCATCGCACATGTTCTTGGACGGCGTATCGGACAGCTTGGCGACCGGCTGGCCGTTACAGCGCACCATCTTCATGACGATCTGCAACGGCGTGTAGCCGAGGTCGTTGGTCAGGTTGGTGCCGACGCCGAACGCTACCCTGGTCCGGTCCTTGAAACGCAGGTACAGCGCATTGACCTTGCCGAAATCGAGGCTGTCGGAAAACACCAGCGTCTTGGTCGAGGGATCGACCCGGTTGTCCTGGTAATGCTTGATCAGGCGCTCGCCCCATTCGAACGGATCGCCTGAATCGTGGCGGGCGCCGTCGAACAGCTTGCAGAAGTACAGGTCGAAATCGCGCAGGAAAGCCGCCATGCCGTAAACGTCGGACAAGGCGATCCCGAGGTCGCCGCGGTATTCCTTGGCCCACATTTCAAAGCCGTAGATCTGCGAATCGCGCAGCCGCGGACCGAGCGACTGGCAGGCTTGCAGGTATTCGTGCGCCATCGTGCCAAGCGGCGTCATGCCGTATTTCATCGCGAAATGGACATTGGAAGTGCCGACCAGGTGCTGGGCAAAGTCGCGCTGCAAGGTCTGCACCACTTCTTCGTGCCAGCCGCGGGAAAAGCGCCGGCGCGTGCCGTAGTCGGCCACCTTGCAGCCGGCCATGGCAGGGTCGTCGCGGATCAGGGCCATCTTGCTTTGCAGGCGCCGCCGCCCTTCGGCGCGGTCCGGCGCGCTCTGGGTCGCGCGGAAATAGACTTCGTTGACAATCGCCAGCACCGGCACTTCAAACAGGATGGTGTGCAGCCAAGGTCCCTTGACCACGATATCTATCTCGCCGTTGTCCGCTGCCGACGGCTGCACGCTGATGTATTTCTGCTGCAAGTGGAACAGGCTGAGGAAATCGACGAAATCGCTTTTGAAGAAACGCATGCTGCCCAGGTAAGCCAGTTCCTGCTCCTGGAAGCGCAAACGGCACAGGCCGGCGATTTCATCGCGGATTTCATCGACGTAGGGCCGCAGGTCGATGCCCTTGTTGCGGCATTTGTAGCGATACTCCACTTCGGCCGCCGGAAAATGATGCAGCACCACCTGCATCATCGTGAATTTATACAAATCTGTGTCGAGCAGTGAAGTAATGATCATGGTTTTCGATTAATTGCATGGCGATGAGTGGCCGGCAAAACCTCGGGATTGCCTGGACCGATCTTGCATCTTACAGCAGCGGTCTCATTTGCCGCGCACATGGGCATGGTCCGGTTCAAAGAAGCACCAGTGCACCTGCGGCCAGCGCTGCTGGATCGAGGCTTCGATGCGGTTGATCGCATCGACCAGCGCCACATCGGAGGGCTGCGGCCGCATCACGGCTTGCACCGCGACCATGACCTGCTCGCCCCATTGCATGGAAATCAGGTTCCTGACGGCCGCTACGTCGGCGTCGGCTTCGATATGCGCCTTGATGGCGGCGTGCACCTCGGGCGCCGCCGATTCGCCGGTGACCATGGCCTTGACTTCGCGGATCACCATCACCGCGACGATCATCAGCAGCAGGCCGACCGCAATCGTGCCGCAGGCGTCCCACAGCGGATTGCCGGTAACCACCGTCATCAGCACCGCGACAAACGCCAGCGCCAGCCCGGCCAGGGCGGCGATATCCTCGCCCGCCACCACCATCAGCTCCGACTGCCGGGTTTCGCGGAACCACTGCATGAACGGCTTGCCATGCGAAATCTTGCGGATCTCCACCATCGCGCCGCGCAGGGAAAACGCTTCCAGCACCACCGATATGCCCAGCACGCCCAGCGCTACCCAAGGGGTGCTGATGGCTTGCGGATGCTTCAGGTGCTCGATGCCCTCCATCACCGAAAACGCGCCGCCGACAAAAAACAGCAGCAGCGCCACCATCATTGCCCAGAAATACACCACCCGCGCATAACCCATGGGATGCGACGAATTTGCCGGTTTCTTGGCTTCTTTCAGGCCGATCAGCAAAAATACCTGGTTGGTGCAGTCGGCCAGCGAATGGATCGCCTCTGCCAGCATCGCTCCCGACCCGGTATAGATCGAGGCGGCAAACTTCGCCAGTGCAATGCCGCCATTGGCGCCCAGGGCGTAAAAAATCGCTTTGGTGGAGCTTTCGTTGGAAGATGACATAATTATTCCGTAGCAACAAAGGCGTCCACGATAGCCATTTTGCCAAGCCGACGCAAGCAATCCTGGCCCCGCCTCGAAAAGCTTCCGGCGGATGTGGTAAAACTGCGGAAATACCGGCAATTGCGGCTAATGTGAATTTCACATTTGCTTATATGGATTCTATATAACAGCTGTTTGTGGGAAAACCCGAATTACCTTAAAATACAAGGCTTTGCGACTGGGTATATATCAAGGGCAGCACTTGCTCCGGGCTACCCGCCGCCGCCTCGATATCCGCTTCAAGAACATTATTTACAGATAGGACTGTTGTTATGACCCACGTTGTGACCGAATCCTGCATTCGCTGCCGCTATACCGACTGCGTGGATGTATGCCCGGTTGATTGCTTCCGCCAAGGCCCGAATTTCCTGTCGATCGACCCCGACGAGTGCATCGACTGCGCGGTCTGCGTCGCCGAGTGCCCGGTCAACGCCATCTATGCTGAAGAAGATGTGCCGGCGGACCAGCTGCATTTCATCAAATTGAATGAAGAGCTGTCGCGCCACTGGCCGTCGATCACCAAGACCATCGCTCCTTTGGCCGAAGCCGAGGAATGGAAAGACGTCAAGGAAAAATTGGACTTCTTGCAACGTTAAGCAGGAACCCGCCCTTTGCCGGGCGGGTGTGGCGCCAAGCGCCGATTTAAGCCAGGCCATTGTCCCCAGCCACAGTGCAACAAGTATTCGCCGTCGCACGGAAATTCGCGAAAACCTTCATCCAATCGCCGTCGCAGCCAGAACCGGCAGGGCGTTTTGGGGGACCCAACTGAAACAGGAATCAGAACGTCGTATGGATACCACCGTCAAACTCGCACCAGCACTCAACCCTGCCAACAGCGTGATCGAAACCGATGCCGTCATCGTCGGCGCCGGTCCGGTCGGCCTGTTCCAGGTCTTCGAACTCGGCCTGCTGGAAATCAAGGCCCATGTCATCGACTCCTTGCCGGTGGTCGGCGGCCAGTGCGTGGAGCTGTACCCTGACAAGCCGATCTACGACATTCCCGCGGTCCCGGTCTGCACCGGCCAGGAACTGACCGACAACCTGCTCAAGCAGATCGAGCCGTTCGAACCGACCTTCCACCTTAACCAGGAAGTGACGCTGGTAGCACGCCGCGAAGATAACCGCTTCGACCTGGAAACCTCGGCCGGCACCCGCTTCATCACCAAGACCATCTTCATCGCGGCCGGCGTCGGTTCGTTCCAGCCGCGCACCATCAAGGTCGACGGCATCGACCAGTTCGACAACACGCAGCTGTTCTACCGCGTCAAGGATCCGGCCCAGTTCCACGGCAAGAACCTGGTGATCTGCGGCGGCGGCGATTCAGCGCTGGACTGGGCGCTGGACCTGGTCGGCAAGGCCGAATCGGTGGTGCTGCTGCATCGCCGCGAAGAATTCCGCGCGGCGCCGGCTTCGGTCGCCAAGATGAAAGCCTTGTGCGAAGCCTACGAAATGCAGTTCCTGGTCGGCCAGGTCACCGGCCACGAAGCCAAGGACGGCAAGCTGAGCGAGATCAAGGTCACCGGCCCGGACGGCGTCACCCGCCGCCTGCCGCTGGATACCCTGCTGGTGTTCTTCGGCCTGTCGCCAAAACTCGGCCCTATCGCCGAATGGGGCCTGGATATCGAGCGCAAGCAGCTGAAAGTGGTCGATACCGAAAAGTTCGAAACCAATGTGCCGGGCATCTTTGCGGTGGGCGACATCAACACCTATCCGGGCAAGAAGAAGCTGATCCTGTCAGGCTTCCATGAAGCCGCGCTGGCCGCATTCGGCGCTGCGCCCTACATTTTCCCCGACAAGAAGATCCACATGCAGTACACCACCACATCGCCGAAGCTGCATAAGATCCTGGGCGTGGAGTCGCCAGTGTTCGATTAAGCGCTAAACCGACAGTACAAAAAGCCGCCCAGGGAATTCCCCGAGCGGCTTTTTTTTATCGGCTGAAAATAAAAACGCCCGGGATGCATTTGCATCCCGGGCGTTTTTCCGTACTACTTACAGCACTGGATTACTGTGCTGCCGCAGGAGCAGCTTCGCCGCCTTCTTCAGACTGGGCTGCCTTCATCGACAGCTTCAGACGGCCGCGGTCGTCGGTTTCGAGAACCTTGACGCGCACTTGCTGGCCTTCTTTCAGGTAGTCGGCGACCGCATTGACGCGCTCATTGGCGATCTGGCTGATGTGCAGCAGGCCGTCCTTGCCTGGCAACACTTGCACGATCGCGCCGAAGTCCAGCAGCTTCAAGACCGTACCTTCGTAGACCTTGCCGACTTCAACCGAAGCCGTCAGTTCTTCGATGCGGCGCTTGGCTTCCTGGCCTGCAGCGGCATCCACCGAAGCGATAGTCACGACGCCTTCGTCGCTGATATCGATCTGGGTGCCGGTTTCTTCGGTCAGGGCGCGGATCACTGCGCCGCCCTTGCCGATCACGTCGCGGATTTTTTCCGGATTGATCTTGATGGTGATCAGGCGCGGCGCGAAATCGGACAGCTCGGTTTTACCGTGCGGCACAGCTTCCTGCATCTTGCCGAGGATATGGATACGGCCTTCTTTGGCTTGC
>Ga0182005_1000367_pt1 | contig 25198 bp, 13 predicted proteins | sample Sormic07211103_1_FD_123021 | JGI IMG/M metagenome (GOLD analysis project Ga0182005, IMG submission 123021) | Rhizosphere microbial communities from Sorghum bicolor, Mead, Nebraska, USA - 072115-103_1 MetaG | ecosystem: Host-associated > Plants > Roots > Rhizosphere | place: USA: Nebraska...
AAAGGTGTCGTCATGCGATTGTTTCGAGGCGGGCTACCAAACCCGATCACTGTTTTGCAGTGACCGGAAAACGATATAGCCCACCCCGCAGCCGCACAAGCCGGCGGATTCTGTCTTACCCGTAGGCGATGGCGCAAGGCGTTGTAGCCGTTAGGACGTTTCACCGAGTGTCTTTAAACGTGCGGCCTGAAACCTGTTTAAGCGGGCAGGGGAATTGAACTCCCGCTCCCGGCCCTAACTCCTAACTCACAATGCCCCGCCCATAACAATGAAGTGGCGATGACCCACCAACAGCTCTTTAGCCGCAACCCCGGCACCATATTCGAAACCGATCTTCCAGCACGCCTGGACCGCTTGCCGTGGGGCCGTTTTCACTCGCTGCTGGTGGTCGCGCTGGGCATCACCTGGTTGCTCGACGGCCTGGAAGTGACGCTGGCCGGTTCGGTGTCCGGCGCGCTGAAAAACAGCCCCGACCTGCGCATGAGCAACGTCGATATTGGCTTGGCCGGCGGCGTCTACATCGCTGGCGCCGTGCTCGGTGCCTTGCTGTTCGGTTGGCTGACCGATCGCCTGGGGCGGCGCAAGTTGTTCTTCATCACGTTATGGCTGTACGTCGGCGCCACGGCGGCGACGGCGTTTTCCTTCAACCTGGAAAGCTTCCTGTTGTTCCGCTTCCTCACCGGCATGGGCATCGGCGGCGAATACACGGCGATCAATTCGACCATCCAGGAATTCACACCGGCGCGCTTTCGCGGCTGGGTTGATCTGACCATCAACGGCACATTCTGGTTAGGCGCAGCGCTGGGCGCCGGTGGGGCCATCGTCCTGCTGGACCCGAACGTGGTCGGCGGCGATCTGGGCTGGCGCCTGTGTTTCGGCATCGGCGCTGCGTTGGGGTTGGTGATTCTGGTGATGCGCCTGTGGCTGCCGGAAAGCCCGCGCTGGTTGCTGATCCATGGTCGGCACGATGAGGCGCAACGCATCGTCGAAGGCATCGAAGCGCGTCTGCGCGAACAAGGTCATGAACTGCCGCCCGTGACCAGCCAACCGCTGCGCCTGCACGCGCGGGACCATACGCCGCTGGCGGAGATCTTCCACACGCTGTTCATCAGCTTCAGGCGCAGGGCGATGGTGGGGATGACCCTGATGGCCGCGCAGGCCTTTTTTTACAACGCGATCTTCTTCACTTACGCGCTGGTGCTCACCGATTTTTACCAGGTGCCGGCCGAGCAGGTCGGTTGGTATGTGTTGCCCTTGGCACTGGGCAATTTCTGCGGGCCGCTGCTGTTGGGGCGCCTGTTTGACGTGATCGGCCGACGGGTGATGATCAGCTTCACCTACGCGACGTCCGGGATTTTGCTGGCGCTCAGTGGCTATGCCTTCCAACAGGGTTGGCTGGATGTGACCCAGCAAGCGGCGGCGTGGATGGTGATCTTCTTTTTCGCCTCGGCAGCGGCCAGTTCGGCCTACCTGACCGTGGCAGAAACCTTCCCGCTGGAAATCCGCGCCTTGGCCATCGCCGTGTTTTACGCGTTTGGCACTGGCCTGGGCGGCATCATCGGGCCGATGCTGTTTGGCCAATTGATCCAGACCCAGCAGCGCAGCAGTTTGTTGATCGGGTATCTGATCGGCGCTGCGCTGATGTGTGTGGCGGCGGTGGTGCAAGCGGTTTGGGGAGTGGCCTCGGAGCGTCAGGCGCTGGAGCAGGTGGCCAGGCCGTTGTCGCAGGCTGGGGATTGAAGGGGGATCACCACCCCCAGCCCTGTACTTCAACGCTTTCTATGCCTGTTGTTTAGCGACGATAACGGGCTGCCCCGTCAGCCGGTGATGTCTTTACCAAAGATGCCGCGTGCGATGACCAGTTTTTGAATCTCATTGGTCCCCTCATAGATCTCGGCGATTTTGCAATCGCGGTAAATCTCCTCGACTCGGTAGTGCGAACCATCAGCCGCCAGTTCACGCATGAAGCCGTAACCGCCAAAGATCTGTACCGCATCACGGGCAAATTCACCGGCGAGGTTAGTGCCATACCATTTGGCCATCGCGGCCTCGGGTTCCGGGAACGCATGTCCCTCATCCATGCGTAACGCCGCCTTGAGGTACAGGTTGCGGGCATTTTCGATTTCAGTCGCGCGCTCAGCCAGCTTGAACTGCCAGTGCTGGAACTGCGCAATGACTTTGCCGAAAGCCCGGCGGGTCTTGAGTCGTTCGACGCTGTGATCAAACAGCGCCTGAGCCATGCCGGTCCCGCTCGCAGCGATCCCGACGCGTCCATAGGTCAGCGTTTGCAACGCTATCTTCAGACCATGACCCGGCTGGCCAACAACGTTCTCCATGGGCACCTTGACGTTGTCGAAGTAGATGTCCGCCGTGAGTTGGCCATGGTTGCCCATTTTCTTGTCTGGCTCACCCACACGAACGCCTGGCCAATTCAGTTCGACCACCAGCTCGGTCATGCGCTCTCCATCGACACAGAGCAGCACAACAAAATCGGCGACGGGGGAGTTGGTAATGAAGCGCTTGCGACCGTTGACGATGTAACCATTTTCAGTACGCGTGGCGTGGGTGTTCATGGCCTGGATGCTCAGGTCGGTACTGGCATCCGGTTCGGTAGTGGCAAAGCTCCCAATCTTGTCGCCGTTGAGCAGGGGCGTGAGATAGTGTTGCTTGATCGAGTCTGACCCATGATTGAGCGCATTGCCCGCGAGAATGCAATGCACGTCAACGATGGCGGCCACCGAATTCGAATGGTACGCCAGCTCTTCGATCATCACGGCGGTGGCGGCTGTCGGGTGCTTGAGCCCGCGTCCCCCGACGTCGGCAGCAAAGGGAATGCGGAACAAACCGGCCTTGGCCATCTTGGCGAACAGGTCGCGCGGGAAGGCTTCGACAGATTCCTCGGTATGACCAATGGCATAAGCCACCGGTGCGACATGCTCATCGGCGAAGCGACGAACCTCCTGGCGAATGGCGAGGATTTCCTGCGGGGTATTCAGGTCGTGGTACAGGCTGTCTTGGTAGCGGGGAATCGTGGTCTGGGTCATGAGTAATCTCGTCATTAGCCTGGAAAGCAGCGTGGCGAGCACTGTAGTGAGACGCAGGATAGGGCGTAATAGGCAAAAACGACTGTAAATATGCGAATATCGCCATACCCACTCAAAGGTGCTGCCATGCCTACCGTCGCGATTCTCGGGTTTGACGATTCCTATGCTTCCGTTATCGGAGGATTTGCCGACATGTTGCAGGTCGCCAATGCGCATATGTCCAGGCAAGGAATGCCACCAGCCGGACTGTTTGAATGGCATTTCCTATCGCAAAGCGGGCAGCCTGTACGGACGAGCAACGGACTTGAACTGGCCATGCGGCCACTACCGCAGAACCACAATTACGATCTGGTCTTTATCCCAAGCCTGCATTACCGAGGCTGGCAGCATTTCCAGCAATTTCTGGCCAATCAGATAACCGTGCGCGAATGGCTGATCAAGCAATGGAAGCAGGGTGCATGGCTGTGTGCGAATTGCACGGGCACCTTTGTGCTCGCCGATACAGGTTTGCTCGATAACCGGACTGCAACGACTACCTGGTGGCTGGAGGGGCATTTCCGCGAGCGATTTCCGAAGGTCGATCTGCAAATGCGACCCTTGGTCACCGAGTCTGAGCGACTGGTGTGCGGCGGCGCACACGCTACTTTTCTGTTGCAATCGATCCACGTGCTCACCCAATTTGCCGGAAAGGCGATAGCCATGCAGTGCGCACGCAGCATGCTGATCGACTTGACCCAGACGACACAGACACCGTTGCAACCGCTTATCGCCGACAACACGCACAATGATCCGTTGATTCAACAGGCACAGAAATGGCTACAGGATCATTTGGCGGAGCAGATACGCATGAAAGACCTGGCGACGAGATTGGCAGTCAGCGAACGTACACTGATACGCCGCTTCAACAATGTGCTTGAGCTGTCGCCGCTGACCTATTTGCAGAACTTGCGCATCGATACGGCACGAGCGTTACTGGAGGCCGGTGACCTGAGCACCGAGCGAATCGCTCAGTATGTTGGTTATAGCGACATCAGCTCGTTTTCCCGCTTGTTTCGTGAGCGGGTCGGATTTACGCCGGGGGCGTATCGGGCCAGATTTCAGTTATCAAAGGTGGATTAGTTGAATGTGCCCCGGAGGGTATGGCAAACCAATCTTATGACTGGATGTAGCGGCAATCCTGTGTTTCAAAGCCCTGCGCCGAAGCGATACTGCCAGACCATGCCAAGGACATCGTATTCGCTGCCCGTGCGGGTATGCCCGCCATTACTCGCATTCAGCTTTAGCGAATGGTTGCGGTTCAACGGTAGCGTGAGGGTGCATCCGTAGCGTGTGTTTTCCTGAAAATCGTGGTTACCGACCCCATCGACCGAGGTACTGCCGCCCGCGTAGTAGGTCGTGTCCAGCGAAGCCCAAACACCGTTGCTGAAGGCATAGATAAGATGCCCCTGTACCTGGTAAATCGGGTTCTGGGACAGTGTGTGGTCGCCGAGGAGTTCGTTGTTGTCGGTGTAAAAGGTTCCCGCGCCGGATAATTCCAGGGTCACCGACCCCAGGCGCTTGGAAATCCCCAGTTCGGGCTTGAATGACCAGCGGTTGTTGCCGAGATTTATCAGCCTGCTAGCGTCGTACTGGCCGAGTGGCGCCGTGACCGCCAGGCTGGCGCCGACAATCACATCCTGCTGATAGCTGGGGAATTCAGCCAGGGACAGCGCCGGGGCGCCATACAAGTTGACCGAGAAGCGGAATCTTGGATCGATCAATCCCGTCACATTGCGTTCCTTGGGCTCACCGGCGAGCAGAGCTGAGCCCCTCAATTCTGCTTCAGGTACGACGATATCGAACTTCCCGGAGCGGCCCCAGACGTCCAGGGATCTGGCAAAAGCAAACACGACAGTCTTGATGTTGAGCTTGGCATCCTCGAGTGGGATTGAGGGGTTGGCCGTCACGTTGCCATGGAGATCGCTGTAGCCCAGGAGCAGGAAATTGATACCGACCGGCGTATTGGCATAGGACCTGGGTTCGAGATCCTCTGCGACTGCACCGGGGGCTACTACGATGAGCGAAGCGGATGCGAACCGAACCAACCTGACGACGCAGAGTTTGCGTTTCATATACATTCGCTCGCTTCCAGTGAGGGGCCCAGAGTTCTATGTATTGTTGTAGCGCATCTGCATTCGTTCGTTGCGTGCGAACTCGACACGCAGGACACCCTCGTCGGTATCGATGGTCGTCAGGTAGGTCGACTCCATACCGGTTATCCGGCTGAGCAGGGTCAGCAAGGGACGCGTCAGCTGTTCCAGGGTTTTGGCTTTTGGAAGGGTTTCGGAGAGAAGCGAAAGAACCTGATCCAATGTGAGCGCGCCGATAGCGAAGGGGGATTTCGATTATCGGCTAATCGGCGGATGACTGAACAGTGCAGGGCAGGGCTTCACCCAATTGAATGAAGCTGCCAGCGCGCTCGCGCTCGCGAACAGCAACGGCGAACTCGCAATGAGCATCGCCTTCATATGCTCCGTAACGCGCCGTACCGATTTCAATGAGCTGGTTGCCTTCGTACGCCAACACAATATCCGCTCGCTGACAGGTTTAAGGGACTGCCGGTACTGGCACTGGCTGTCCATTCGAATGCATCACTCGTCCTGACGACGGGTGTAATGCAACAGCCGATCGGTTTCGGTCTTGACCACCAGGTAGCACTCGCAGCTGAGCCGTTCAAGGCGTGCTCTATCCAGAACCGTGATCTGGCCCCGGCTGTACTCGATGACGCCTTGACGCTGCAGTTTGCCGGCCGCTTCCGTGACGCCCTCGCGGCGCACGCCCAGCATATTGGCGATAAGCTCCTGGGTCATGTTCAGGCGATTGCCGTGCAGGCGATCCAGCGACAACAGCAGCCATCGACACAGTTGCTGATCAATCGAATGGTGGCGATTGCACAAGGCGGTCTGTGACATCTGCGTGATCAGCGCCTGGGTGTAACGCAGCATCAGCAGGAGCAGATCGCCATGACGGTTGAATTCTTTCTTGAGTTTTTGCCCCGGCAGGCGAAATGCACCACCGTCACTCTGCACCACCGCCCGACTGGAGGTGCTTTCGCCGCCCATGAACAGCGCAATGCCGATCAAACCTTCGTTTCCGACCACGGCGATTTCTGCTGACGAGCCGTTTTCCGTGACATGCAGCAGGGAGACGATGGCATCGGTCGGGAAGTAAACGTGCCGCAAGGTGTCCCCCGGTTCATACAGCACATCCCCCAGCGCCAGACTGACCTGCTCCAGGTCCGGAACAAGACGCTGGAGGTCGACGGTCGGGAGCGCCGCCAGTAAATGATTGTGGCTTGGATCGGGGGAGGCATGCATGGCAGAGCATCCGTGGCGGAACAGGGGCGTGCCCGCTCAGGGTACTCCCATGCACGCCATGGCTGGTGCTCAATGTCTATTCATCGGCGGCATGCTCGAATTCCAGCGCCTGAGGCCTGGGTGAACGGGCGCGACAATCTACCCGGACCCAGTGCTCCAGACCGCCGTCCTCCAGTGTCAGCGTAGCGTCACTCAATGGCTGGCCGTCGAGGGTCATGGAGGTGGAGGTCGAACTGCCCTGACGCACATCAAAGTGGTAGAGGGTTTTGCCGAAGCGGTAGTGCAGGATGAAGCCCGGCCAGTCGACCGGTATCAGCGGTTCGATTCTGAGCGTGTGGCCGCTGCGTTGTACGCCCAGCAACGACTCGACAATCAGCCGGTACATCCAGCCTGCAGAACCGGTGTACCAGGTCCAGCCACCTCGGCCTGCATGAGGCGCGGCACCGTAGACATCCGCGGCCATGACATAGGGCTCGACCTTATAGGTCTCGATTTGAGCGTTGTTGGCAGGCGCGGCGGGGTTGATCAGATTCAGCAGTTCCCAGGCTTTGCCGGCTTCACCCAACTGCGCAAACGCCATGCCCGCCCAAACGGCAGCATGGGTGTACTGACCTCCGTTCTCGCGCACGCCTGGCACGTAGCCCTTGATGTAGCCGGGGTCCAGGGCGCCCTTGTCAAACGGGGGATCGAGCAGCAACACGGCGCGGATGTCACGTTTGACCAGATGCTCATCCAATGACTGCATGGCCTTGATCTGACGGACGGCAGAGCCGGCCCCCGACAGCACTGACCAGCTTTGAGCAATGGAATCGATACGACATTCTTCATTGCTCGCCGAGCCGAGCATTTGTCCGTCATCGAACCAGGCACGGCGATACCAGGCGCCGTCCCAGGCCGTTTGATCAAGGTTGCGTTGCAGTGTCACCGCGCTGTCGCTGCAGCGTTTGGCAAATGCGTGATCACCGTGCAGGCGAGCGGTCAGCGCAAATTGCTCCAGCACCTGGTAGCTGAAAAAGCCCAGCCAGACACTTTCACCTGCACCCAGGTGACCGACGCGATTCATGCCGTCGTTCCAGTCACCGGAACCCATCAGCGGCAACCCGTGATGACCGCGGCGCAGGCTGTGTTCAATGGCCCGCACGCAGTGTTGATACAGGGACTCTCGCAGGGGCGATTCACCGGGGAGGTCATAGTAGGACTCTTCGCCGGCCACCAGTTGGCGTCCTTCCAGGTATCCGGCGACTTCTTCCAGCACACCCACGTCTGCGGTCATTTCGACATAGCGGTTGGTGGCGGCCACCAGCCACAAAAAGTCGTCGGAGCAGGCGGTGCGAACTCCTCGATTCATCGGCGGGTGCCACCAGTGTTGCACGTCGCCTTCCACATACTGATGGCCGGCGCACAGCAACAGGTGCGCTCGCACGGCTGCCGGATCGGCATGGATCATCGCCATGCTGTCCTGCAACTGATCGCGAAAACCGATGGCGCCACCTGACTGGTAGTAGCCGCTTCGGGCCTGGAAACGGCACGCGATCACCTGATACATCAACCAGCCGTTGACCATGACGTCGACCTCAGGCGCGCCCGTTTCAATACGAATCACCCCGAGCAATGAACGCCAGTGTTCCCGTACTTTATGCAATTCCTCGGCAGCCACCCGGCTGCCCCGATAACGCTGCACCAGCTGGGTGGCGGCGTTACTGGAAGACGCCGCCCCCAGCCGCAGAATGACTTCCCGTGTATCACCCTCGCCGAGTTCGATCGACACTTGCAGGGCGGCACAAGGGTCCAGACCGCCGCCCATGCGCCCGGACAGACCAGCGTGCTGCATCGCTGCCGGTGAGGCGAGGGTGCCGCTGCGGCCAATGAATTCAGTACGGTCACCGCTGACACCGTGATCGATCGTGTCGGTGTCAAAGAACGCCACTCGCTCGGAAAACTCCACCGAATAGGCGTTGCGGGCGAAGAAAGCCCCACTGGCGGGATCCGATTGGGTGACCACATGCATCGCCGATTTGCTGCGCAAATCGCCCAGCACCCATTCCACATACCCTGTGACCGACAATGACCGGCGGCGTCCCGAGCGGTTGCTCAACACTAGCCGCGAGAATTTGATCGGCGCATCCAGCGCCACGTAGATCCACAGCTCGCTGTAAATGCCGTCTTCTTCATGTTCGAACACGCTGTAACCGAAACCGTGACGGGTCTGGTACGGGCCTTGTCCGGGGCAGGGTTGAGGCGTTGCAGACCAGAAGTGCCCGGTCTCTTCATCGCGCAGGTAAATGGCTTCGCCGCTGCGATCGGTGACCGGATCGTTGTGCCAGGGCGTCAGGCGAAATTCATGGGCGTTTTCGGCCCAGGTATAGGCACTGCCGGCTTGTGAGACCACCGTGCCGAGATGGGCATTGGCGATCACGTTGACCCAGGGCGCAGGTGTCGGACCGGGCGCGAGCCCGGTGATGATGTACTCACCGCCATCGGCGCTGAAGCCGTCATATTCGTTGCTCAGCAGCAGGAAGGGACGATTCGGTCTTACCGGTGCCGGCCGAGCCTGAACATGCCGGGTCGCCACAAACGGCGCGTGCACCGGCGATACTTTGCGGCGATGAATCTGTTCGGACAGGCTGCCCAGATCTTCGCTCAGCACCAGCCTGGCAACCGATAGGAACAGCACGCGATCTTCATTCGACATCTGCTGCGCGGGGCGCACAAAAATTCCGCCCGGACGATCCAGCAGAGCGGCTTCACTGCCTGAGGTGATAAGGCCCAGGATCGCGTCCTGCAGTTGCTGGCGATACCCCACCTGATCTTCGTTCCAGATCAACAAATCGACCACCAACCCTTTTTGCCGCCAGTAGGCGTGGGCCTGAACCAATTGCTGCACCAGGGCGATGTTGTCCAGGCTCTGGATTTGCAGCAGCACGATGGGTAGGTCGCCGGAGATGGCCTGACCCCAGAGCCCCGGCTGATTGCGGCGATTGGCAACCAACACCGCATGGTTGGCGCGCATCGAGGCGTTCGCGTAAAGCAACGACGAGGCCATCTGCTCGAACAGACGGGCATCGGACAATGAGGCGTTGAGCTGACGCAGAAGCACCTGGCTATGGGTCCAGGACAGGTCGAACACGCGGTCGGCGAGGTGGCGGTCACGGTATTTGTTGATGAGGTAAAGGCAGTCATCACGGCTGTCGGCGACACCGGTGACCAGGTCGATGGTGGCCTGTTGGCCAGGTTGCAGGGTAATCCTGCAGCGAATTGCGATCACCGGATCGAGGACCGGGCCCGCACTGCCTGACAGGCGCTGGCAATCGGCATCAAGGGCGGCAGGTGACACAAGGCTGCGTCCTCGGCCGATGAACCGGGCGCGATCGGTTTCGTACGAGATCGCATCGATGTCCACCCCGTGTGCCGCCAGCAAATGGCACATCCACGGCGTCGGTTCATCGCTGGCCCGGGGGCGGCGGCTACAGATAATGGCCTGAAGCGCAGGCAGTAATTCGGTCTGCACGAACAGCTTGCTGAACGCCGGGTGCATCGCGTCGTTGACCGGGGTTGTCAGCACGACTTCGGCGTAGGTGGTGATCTCCAATGTCTTGGCCGATGACGCCAGGTTGGTGACATGCAGGCGGCGCAGTTCGATGTCGTCTTCAGGCGAGACAACAATCTCCAGGTGCGTGTCGAAATCAGGGTTGCGCGCACGGAACTCTGCACGGGAATCACAGAAGATCGCCTCGTGGCTCTCGGGTTGATGCATCGTCGGTTGATGCGCAGGCGACCAGACCGTGTTGCTCTGGACATCGCGCAAGTAGCAGAACATTCCCCAGTTGTCCTGTGAGGCGTCCTCCTGCCAACGGGTGATCGCCATTTCATTACGGCGGCTGTAACCGCCGCCGCCGCTGGTCAGCATGACGTGGTAGCGACCGTTGGAGAGCAACTGCACGGCCGGACGCTTGCGTCCCGGATCAGAGAACACCCGAAGCCCCGTATCCTGGCCCTGGCCGACATCGCCGAGTACCGGCGACTGCGCGGTTTGCAGGTACGGCGCGGCGGATTTCGGCACCCGCTCCTGTAGCAGCAGCAGGGCTGATCGCAGCGCCGGGTCGGCCTCGAATCGGTGTTGCATGGGTTGGTCGAGCAGTCGGCTGGTCAAGGCCAACAAGCTCATGCCCTGGTGGTGAGCCATGAACGAGCGGACCACGACGAAGTGTTGGCTGCGGGGTAAGCGGGCCTCGGTGTAATCCACGGCCTCATACAGACCGAAACGTCCAGCGGAGCCTTGCAGGGCGAGGCGTTGCAGATTCTTACAGGCCGCATCGGCGTCGACCATCAACGCCAGGGCGCTGGCGTAGGGTGCTATCACGACGTCATTGCTCAGCCCGCGCTGGAGCCCCAGGGCCTGAACGCCGAAGGCGCGGTATTGATAATTGAAGTGCGCGTCGACGGCGGAATAACCTGACTCCGAAACGCCCCACGGAATGCCCAGCCTGTTGCCCTGTTCGATCTGCACCGACACGGCCGCGCGGCAAGTCTGGTCCAGCAGGCTGCCCTCGAAGTTGGGCATCACCAGCATTGGCATCAGGTATTCGAACATCGAACCCGACCAGGATAGCAACGTCGGTACGCCCGCGTTTTCACTCAGCAGCCTTCCCAGGGTGAACCAGGCGCGTTGGGGGATTTGTCCTTGAGCGATGGCCACGTAATTGGTCAGCCGCACCTCGGACGCCAGCAGGTCGTAGTAACCGGTGTCGAGCCTGCGCTCCTCGGCGTTGTAACCGATGACAAACAGGTCGCGCTGGTTGTCGTAAAGCAAAGAGAAATCCATCTGCGCCAGCGAATTGGCCAATAACACCAGACGCTTGAGGGTTTCCAGACGCTGCGCGGCGTCACTACGGACCCGCTCGATTTCAGGACGATGCTCGGCGCTCCAGTCTGTGGGGTTCAGGTGGGCCAGTTGACGCAAGGTGCGAGGCGATTCAATCGTAACCAAGGGGGCAGGGAGGCGATAACGCTGCAGTTCTTCTGTCCAATCGATGCATTGACGGATGAACGCTTCTCGCCAGTAGAGGCTTTCCTCGTCGGTGTCCGCTGGCTGGCTAGTGACCATGCTGCGAGCCGTGTGCAGCAGGTCTGCCAGCGCCTCAGGGGGCGCCGCTTGCGAGACCGTTTCAAGGCCTTTTCTCAGTGGCAGGGCGTACTTATCCGCCCCCGAGGCGCGTTGGGAATCTGCAAGGATGTCCAGGGTATCGCGCAGGCCCTTGATCACGGCAGGGCCAAACATCGGGGCGTCTGCCAACTGCGCAATGCCGGTGCTCAACGTCAACAGCAGGCCCGCCAGGTTGCCGCTGTCGACGGTGGAGACGTAATGCGGACGCAGCGGCTCGAGGGTCTGCGTGTCGTACCAGTTATAGAAATGCTGCCGATAACGCTCCAGGCCGTCCATGCTGTCCAGCGACGCCGCAAGCCGGGACAGCAGCCGTTCGGTGCTCAAGTAAGCGAAATCGTGAGCGGCCAGGTGTGCGAGCAGTGACATGCCCATATTGGTGGGCGAGGTGCGATGGGCAATGGCAGGCCTGGGGTCTTCCTGCACGTTGTCCGGTGGCAGCCAATGGTCCTCGGGTCCGACGTATTGATCGAAGAACGCCCAGGTTTTGCGCGCCAGCAACCGCAGGAAGCGCAAATCATCCGTCGACGGTGTGAACACCGACTGCTTGGGTGCCGAACTGAGCCACCAAGCGATCCAGGGGCCCACTAACCACGACAGCAGCAGCGGACTGGCGATGGCCAGCGTCTGCGGATCCTTCACCAGCAGGGACAGTGAGATCAGGGCCGACACCGGCTCGATCCACATCTGGCGATAGAGGCCGGACAGCCGGTTTTCGGTGGTGCGCTCGACCTCGCGCGAGGGCTGCCACTGCAACAGCCGGCGTCTGCTGAAGCCGATTCGCCAGAGCGAGCGCAGGATGGCGTCGGCGCTGTAGAACATCTCGTAGGGCAGCCAGGCGAGCGCCAGACCCGCCCGGGCGAGGTCTTGTGCCAGATCCCCCAACAGCGCCCTGAGGTATTGTCCGTAGGGCACATCAGCGGGGGGCTGCATCAGATCGGTCACCGCTCGCAGCAACGGTTGAATCACCATCAACCCGATGACAGTGAGGGTCCAGTTCATTGGCTGACTGCTGGCAAACCAGCCCCATGCGAACATCAGCAACAGCGCCAGCGGTTCCAGGCTGCGTCGCAGATTGTCCAGAATCTTCCAACGTGCCATGACGCTCAGCCTGTTGCGCACCCACTTGCCGTCGGCGTTGCGCGCCCAGGGTAATGTCCACGGCAGCAGTTGCCAGTCGCCACGAACCCAGCGATGCCGTCGATTGACATCGGCACCGTAGCGCGAAGGGTATTGCTCATAGACTTGCACGTCGCTGAGCAGGCCGGATCGTGCATAACACCCTTCGATCAGGTCGTGGCTGAGAATCTGGTTATCCGGTAAGCAACCTTCCAGGGCGCAGGTGAACGCGTCCACGTCGTAGATGCCTTTGCCGATGAAAGAACCTTGCTGGAACAGGTCCTGGTAAACGTCCGATACCGTCCGAGTGTAGGGGTCGACGCCGGCATCACTGCCAAACAGCCGGGCATAGATCGAGCGCGTGGCGCTGGTCAAGCTGATGCCCACTCGCGGTTGCAGCACCGCGTAGCCGGAAATGATCTGCTCGCCGCCACTGTCGAACAACGGACGATTCAACGGGTGCATCATGGCCGCCACGCATTGGCGAGCGACATCGCGCGGCAGCAGGGTGTCGGTGTCGAGCGTGATCACGTAACGCACCCCGCGCAATGGCGTGATGTCACCGACGATGGCGTTGAAGCGTTCCCGTCCATGGCCACGCAACAGGGCGTTGAGTTCAATCAGCTTGCCGCGTTTGCGCTCATGACCCATCCACACACGTTCACTGGCGTTCCAGCGACGTGGCCGATGCAGCAGAAAGAATCGGTCGCTGAGTCCGTCCGCGTATTTTCGGTTGAGCAGGGTGATTGCACGGGAGACCTGTGTGAGCAGCTCGGCGTCTTGCGGCTGAGACTCTTCAGGCGCGTCCAGAAAATCGCTGAGCAAGGCGAAATACAGGTTGCTGTCGCGGTTGGCGAGAAAACGCACTTCAAGACCTTCCACCAGTTCGTCCACATCTGCCGGACTGGCGATCAGCGTCGGGATCACCACCAGACTTCGCGCGCCATCAGGAATACCGCTGGCAAAATCCATTTTCGGCAGCGTCGTCGGCAACAGACTGAACGTCACCAGCCAGTTGATCAGGCTGATCGCCAGTCGGCTGGTCATGATCAGGCAGGGAATCGCCATCATCAGAAGCGCCGCATCGGGCATCCCGTCGCGTTGCGCGGAGGCCAGTAAAGGCCAGGCGAAGATGAGCGTCAGAACAGCCACCGGCGCCAGATAAAACATCAGCGGCGACTGCTGCAACAACCGTTTCCAGCGCTCATGTAGCGGCACTCTGGCATTGAGTCGTCGCTCCAGTGTCGGCAGCCCTGCGCTGACCAGGTAATACCCGACATGGCGTGCCAGCAGTTCGCAGGGAACTGTAGCGGTTCCGGCCGCGGCCAGATTGATCGCGGCGCGGGCGACCTGGATTTCCGAGTGCTGGGGACTTCTGCGGGCAAGGCGCTCTATGACATGCCGATAGCTGTCGCGGGTACTGAAATCCATCGCCCGGTAAATTTCTGCCGGGTCTTCATTGAGAATTTGCTCGACATGACTCATCGACTCGACGAACTCGCGCCAGTCCGTGGCGGACAGGAGGCGTAAACTGCCGATGCTGTTGCCAATCGACACCTGATCCGCTGCCTGTTGTTGCGCATCGAGCTGCACTTGGCGTTCGATGCTGGAGCCTGTCTCACTCAGCGACTGCTCCATCCAGTTCAGCGCCAGGGCCAGCGCTGCGCTCTGGCCCTGTAGGCGGCGGGTGAATTCGGCGACGAAGGCGGCGGTCATCGGCGGTGCGGAGCGGGCCATGTCGGCAACGGTCAGCACCACGCTTTTGACGTCTCGTTCCGAGGTTTCGATCAGATGTTCGGCCCAGTCATCGGCCAGATTGCGCTCGTTGGCGTTGGCCATGACTCTGGAGGCCACTCGCCGCAGGTTTTCGATCAACGCCAGACGCAGCATGATCGGTATCGCCCACAGTTCGCCCAGCGCAAGCGGCATCACGGTCTGATAGGAAAAAATGAATCGGCTCAGGCTTTCCTCATCGACTCGACCGTCGCCATGGGAGATGGTCTCCAGCGCGATGTCATAGACGCGAGGCAGCCCCGCCGACGGACCGTTAATCAGGCGTGGCAACTCACGGCTATAGCCTTTGGGCAAGTGCGCTCTGGCGGTCCGAATGTTTTCATCGATCAGATAGTAGTTGTCCAGCAGCCATTCCGCTGCCGGCGTCACTCGTCGGCTGGACACTTGCGCGTTGGCCAGCGCCGTGTTGCTGCGCTTGAGCAACTGCTCGTTGTCGTCGAGCCTGTGCAGCATCGAGTCCCGTGCGGACAGCGTAGTCAGGCGATGTTGCCCGGCCAGGGCGATGCCGTGACTGGCCATCTGATCGGCACTGAAAAGCTCCGAGCGCAAAATGGGTTCGTATTTGAATCGGGGTGGGGGAAACAGACGGGTTCGCCAAAAATCGGACGAGCGAGAAAATACCTTCTGTAGGCGTGTCCATATGCTGTTCATAAGGTCCTGAGCCTGAAACGCATCATACAATTGCATGCATTTTTTATAGGTGCGCCAACGTATCGCGCCAGCACCAAGCAGCGCTGGGTGGACGTAGCTTTTCAGCTTGAGTGTGGTGACTTGGTGGGCTGTTCGTCTGTTCGCTGGCGAACATAGCAATACTACGGCGGCGACGGCGTTTCTCTTCCCACTGGAATCCGCGCCTTGGCCATCGCGGTGTTTTACGCGTTTGGCACTGGTCTGGACGGCATCATCGGGCCGATGCTGTTTGGCCAACTGATCCAGACCCGGCAGCGCAGCAGTCTTGGTGGGTTAACTGATAGGCACTGCGCTGATGTATGTGGCGGCGGTAGTGCAAGCGGGTTGGGGAGGTGGCTGCGCAGAGTCAAGCATTGGAGCAGGTGGCCAGGCCTTTGTCGCAGGCTGGGGATTGAGCCCCCCAACACCGCGGTCAGCACCACCCCAACGGTTGTGCTGACCGCGACGTTGTCTCACCGAACCAGTTCGAGTTCGCTCGGACGCCACTCTTTGCTGAAGAACGACTCCAGTGGACTGTAGAGGCGCAGGATCGTGAACCAGCCCTTGTCCGGCGTGGTCTGGATCCAGTTGCCTGCCTTGGCGTCGGCGGGCTTTGTAGGTCCGAAATAGATGGTGGTGGACCCGTCCGCGTTCTCGACGGCGGCCGGCGAAGGGTAGGTCTGGCTGCCGGCGCGCGGGTAGCGCTGCGGCGTCTGGAGCATGGACCGCGTCTGGTTGTCGTAGACGGTGAACGACCAGAACCTGGCCGCAGGAATTTTCGGCGGCAAGGTCACCTTGTAGGTCTTGCCGCCATCGAAGGGGTTCTTTTGCGCATCGGTGAAGCCCATGAGGTACTGCGAGCCCACATTGGGCAGTCGCATGATCATGCCCGGCGAATCCATGGTGTAGCCGTAATAAAAGGCCGTGCGCGAATCGAGTGTTCGCGCCCCTGTCGGTGGTAATGGCTTGAACAAGCCTTCCTTGGTGATCATGGGCGGCGGTGTCTCAAAGTCGAAACCTCCCTGCCATAGCATGCTGGCCCACATCGAATTCGGGTAGTAAGCCCAGCCGGGGTATTCGGCGCCACGAAAGTTCAGTGATCGACCCGCCGCATTGCCCACGGCCGCCGCGTCGGTGAGGATCTTCTTCATCCGCTCGTCCGCAGCAAAGGGCTTGCCCTTGACGATACCGATGGCCGCCAGTTGGCCCAGGAGTTCCGGGTTGAACGAGGTGGCCGGTTCCAGCTGCACAAGCTTGTCGAGCATCTCGTAATAGGCAAAGTCATTAGGGGGAATGGTGTTGAAAGCCTTGCCGCTGCCCTCCACGAATTTTGTCGGCGGTATCGGCGGATTGGGCTCCAGCCGGATCTGGCCGGCGAGCGCCGTGGCGATGCTGGTGCCGTAGCCGCCGGGCGTGTAGGGATAAATCTTCAGCTTGTCTTTGATCAGGTCGACAGCGGGTTTCGGGTCATTGTTCTCCATGAAGGCGCGAACGGCATACAGCACATGATTGGTTTTGGATCGGCCTACGAAGAAGCCACTGTCTGGAAGCGGACCGTCGTAGTCCGGCGGCACGACCAGGTACTTTCCGCCTTCGCCCCGATCAGGGCCGGGCGCGCCAATGTCGATGATCCAGCCGAACCACATGTCATTGAGTGTGCCGAGTGATTTGGGTGGCACCTCAATCACCATTGGACCTTTCGTCAAGTCGAGAACAGAGAGCGAATAGATGGTGTCGGCGTTGGCGGTGAGAAACAGCGATTGGGAGTCCATCAGCTCGGAGAAGATGACCACCGAATTGTCTTCAGCCCCAATGCTGTGGAAACCCTCGCGAATCGCATAGGCCGATGCGCCTGAAAAGCTGTTCATGAACGCGTCGATGCCGCGAGTGAACGCCAAGGTGTCGTAGACGTCCTGCGTGGTTTTAACGCTCGGCGCACCGTCCTTGAACTCCAGCGTGCCGATACGGGTTTCGATGCGATCGGGTGTGGTGATTCCCCGTGGAATTTCGGTGGCCGCCTGCGTGGCGGCCATGGCAGGCAAGGCCAACGCGATAACGGCCGCCAGAGCGGTTATGGGTTTAAGAGCTTGCGTCATGGAGTTCTCCTTGAAGGCTGCCAAATGCATGGACTACCCAAACTGGGGAACTACTGGCGCAGGGACATTTCTCTGGGCGCGGTCACTTACTTAGCGCTCTGGTCATCCCTGAGGGGGACGCGGATGACCTTTTACAAATGTTGCGCACCCTTGTTGGAGCAGCACGGTCTGCTTGATGGGTTTTTCCAGCAAAACCAAGCATAGGTGCACATTTGTCATTGCTCCAGTTACCGCGTGCTTTTGGCCGCTTGCGGCCCGTCGAGAAGGACTGAAAGCGCCCCGTCGCTAACTGTCGCCTGGACGAAACCTGACTGCTTTGGCATTCCGGGTAGGAATGCAGTGCATAAAATTAATGAATTTTTCTTATCACTTTTTATGACCTAAGTTGATTCAAGGACATGGAGAACCGCCTTGAAATCACCACTTAACTCAGCTGAAAAGTTTGATAACGCTCGGGCCAATGAGTACGGACGACAGAGTCGTATTGCACTGCCAGGTTATGACGCCTGTCAGGACTTGGCGGCGTGCATGCTCGCGGCAAGCCTTGGAAATAGGGGTTCGGCAAAAATACTGGTAGTCGGCGCTGGCGGTACCGCGCAGGAGATCATCGCGATGGCCAGGCTCGAGCCGGGTTGGCACTTCACCGCCGTCGATCCATCTGAGCCGATGCTGGAAACCGCGAAACAGCAGTTAGCCGTAAACAACGTGCTTGAAAGAACGGACGTGCATCTTGGGCGCGTTGAAGATTTGGTCGCAGATGAGTCCTACGACGCAGCCACTTTGATCGGTGTGCTCCATCATCTGGATGGGGATGAGGCCAAGGGAGACATTCTGCGATCCATTCGGGCTCGTCTGAAACCGGGGGCTCCGCTGATTGTCGCCGGCAATCAATATGCCTATGCCAGCCAGCCGTTACTCCTCGCTGCCTGGGGGCAACGTTGGCGGCAGCACGGAGCCAGCCCGGATGAAGTGAAAATCAAACTTGGGAAAATTCTTCAAGGCGCTGACCCTCCACATTCTGAGGCGGCTGTTCAGAAGCTTTTGCATGATGCGGGTTTTGGGGACGCTACCCGGTTTTTCAGCAGCCTGTTCTGGAGTGCCTGGTTAACGTGTAAAACAGTCTGAACGGCGATCTGAGTGGCAGCTATTGGCGGGTAAGTCGCGGATCATCTCGTGCGAGTTGACCCGCGTGCTTTTCCTAGTCTTTGGTGCCGACCTTGTTCTGAACTGCTTCCTTGCCCGCGACATTCAACTGCGTTGGTTCAAGCTTGACGGTAAGTTTGTGCAGTGAACCGGTGAATGCAAACGGTATGTGGTAATCCTTGTCATCGACGGGGGTGCCGGTGTCGGAACCGACATCGAAACTTTCATCCACACCGAAGACGAATGGAACGCTGTGTGGGATTGTTTGACTCGCCAGTTGCTTTCCATCTACCGACAGCACGCCGGTGCCGCCCTTACCGAATCCCGGCCCAGCATATTTGAAATCAAAGCTGATGCTGTGCTTTCCAGGAGTGAGCGCCTCGGTCCCTTCCCAGCGGAATCGCGCAACGCCTTCGAGGTTGTAGTTGAAAACCGGCTTACCTTTCATCAGGTAGAGCGCGTAACCCCCAAAGCGGCCGCCGTCGGTCACCAACACACCGTCGCCGCCGCTTTCAGGAACACTGATGTCTGCCGTAATGACGTAGGACTTGTTCAACACGTTGGGCTCGTTGCCTGGAAGAATGCCGGTCACTGGCGAAAGGTAAATGAACTCGGTGCGTCCAGCCACAATGCTCGGCCTCTGTGCAATGACGCGCGTAAAACCCGAAGCGTCGAGCGGCAACACCTGATATTTGTTCGCTTGCACCCAGAACAGATCCTGTAACTCCTTGAGTTTTGCAGGGTTGGCAGCGGCTATATCGTCATTCTGCGTCCAGTCCTTGGTGATGTCGTACAGCTCCCATTTGACGCCATTGACGATGTCCTTGGGTGGCTGAGAAGTAATGTCCCAAGGTGCGCGGTAGGGCGTCGTCGATGCCATCCAGCCTTCGTGATAAAGCGCGCGCATTCCAAACATCTCGAAATACTGCGTGGTGCGTGTAGAAGGCTTTTCGGCATTCTGCTTGTCGAAGAGGTAAGCCATGCTCGTGCCTTCAATGGGTTTCTGCGCAATGCCGTCTACCTGGAGCGGCGCATCAATGCCGGTGGCTTCAAGGATCGTCGGCTCGATATCAATGACGTGGTGGAACTGGTTACGGATGCCGCCGACATCCTTGATCCGGTTCGGCCAGGCGATGGCCATGCCCTGCCGGGTGCCGCCAAAATGCGAGGCAATTTGCTTGGTCCACTTGAAGGGGGTGTCCATGGCCCAGGTCCAGCCCACGGCCATGTGCGGATAGGTTTGGTCCGATCCCCAAGCATCCAGATACTTCATCTGTTCGGCGACCGGCACGTCGATTCCGTTGAAAGTGGTCATTTCGTTTGGTGTGCCGTTAGGGGTACCTTCTGCGCTACTGCCGTTGTCGCCACTAATGTAGATAATCAGCGTGTTATCGAGCTTGCCGATATCATCAATCGCCTGGATCACCCGGCCGATTTCGTGATCGGTGTACGCGAGATAGGCCGCATAGACTTCCATCTGGTGGGCATACAATTTTTTCTCGTCCGCCGAAAGTTCGTCCCATTTTTTCAGTGAGTCCGGCCACGGTGTGAGCTTGGCAGTCGGCGGGATAACGCCAAGCCGCTTCTGATTGGCGAAGATCTGTTCGCGCGCAGCATTCCACCCCATGTCGAACTTGCCCTTGAATTTGTCGACCCACTCGGGCGTGGGGTGATGCGGCGCGTGGGTACCTCCGGGCGCGTAGTAAAGAAAGAACGGCTTCTTCGGATCGAGCGCATTCAACTCATTGACATAGCCGACGGCGTCATCCGCCATCGCGGTGATCAGGTTCCACCCCGGTTTGCCGACGTAAGGATGGATGGGCGTGGTGTTGCGCATCAAATTGCCCGGTTGCCACTGGCTGGTTTCGCCGCCCATGAACCCGAAGAAATAATCAAAGCCCATACCAATGGGCCATTGATCAAACGGACCGGCCTGACTGATCTGGAATGACGGCGTGTTGTGGTTTTTGCCAAACCAAGACGTTGCATAGCCGTTGTCCTTGAGGATTTTGCCAATGGTCACCTTGTCCTTGGTGATGACGCTGTTGTAGCCGGGATATCCGGTTGAAATTTCCGTGATGACGCCGAAGCCAACGGAGTGGTGATTGCGACCGGTAATCAAGGCTGCTCGTGTTGGCGAGCACAGTGCCGTCGAATTGAATTGCGTGAAGCGCAATCCGGCTGCCGCGACGCGATCCATGCTCGGCGTCGGGATAAGACCGCCGAACGTACTGGGCGCGCCGAAGCCGACGTCGTCGGTGATGATCAACAACACATTGGGCGCATCTTTAGGCGGGACGACGGTCGGCGACCAGTAGGGCGTCGAGGTCGTGGCGTCGAGGTTGATAACGCCGCCGAATGCGGCTGGGGGATTAGGGAGGTATCGCCCATCGATTGTCGTAGTTGCGCTGGGTGAACCGGGTGTGCCATTGACTTCTTGTGTCGCTGCATTCGCGCAAGAGAAGGCGAGCAAGGCAACTGCCAATCCTGAACTGATGCGCTGGTGCAGCCTTATAGGTTTATGACAGTGTGCAGTGGCCATGGCCAGCTCCTGTAACCCCTCGAAACCCCAAGCCCGGAGTGTAGAACCGTTTTCTTCTCTCGCCAGTTAATCTCGACGTTAACCCGCGTGGCCGTTGACTTTGGAGGCGTGGTGTCTATACCTGAACTTGATACCAGACAGGTTCAGCAAGGGCCGCAGTCTTAAATCAAGGGGGGGCAAATGCTTATCAGGAAACGGCGTTTGGGTATTGCCATTGTCTGCGCCCTGATCGTGTCAGTTTGCGTGGCGTTTGTGGTGTATCAGCCTCGTGGCCCTGTGCCTTTGACGCTGGGTGATGGAAAAAATGGCCCACTGGGAATGGTCTGGCTTCCTGCCGGCGAATTTTTGATGGGTAGCGATCATAAGCAGGCTCGTCCAAACGAAAGGCCGGCCCACAAGGTTCGACTTCACGGGTACTGGATCGACCGCTACGACGTGACCAATGCCGATTTCGCTCGTTTCATTTCTGAAACGCATTACGTCACTACTGCCGAACGCAAACCCAAATGGGAGGATCTGAAAGTCCAACTACCGCCTGGGACGCCTGAGCCAGATGACAGCGACCTGGTGCCTGGCGCATTGGTTTTTGTCGGCACAGACAGACCCATTCCGCTCAATGATTTCAGCCAGTGGTGGGCATTTGTCCCGGGGGCTGACTGGCGTCACCCTCTGGGACCCGACAGTACAATCGAGGGCAAGGAAACCCATCCAGTTGTTCAGGTCTCACGTGAAGATGTACAGGCGTACGCAGCATGGGCGCACAAGCGCCTACTCACCGAGGCTGAATGGGAATACGCCGCGAGAGGCGGACTGGAACAAGCGAATTATGCGTGGGGGAATGACTTCTCGCCCGGTGGAGAAAAGATGGCGAATACCTGGGATGAGGTACAGCCTTTTCCCGTGACCGGCGCCAGTAACAAATTCAAAATTGGCACAAAGCCGGTAGGCAGTTACCGACCTAACGCCTACGGGCTCTACGATATGTCCGGGAATGTTTGGCAATGGGTCGCCGATTGGTATCGAGCCGACGCGTTTAGAGTTGGTCTCAAACATCAACCGGCGGGTGAAGCAGTGGTAAACCCGATGGGGCCTTCCGACAGCTATGACCCCGAACTTGGGGTGACGGCCAATGCACCGCAGCGCGTAATCCGAGGCGGATCTTTTCTTTGTAGCGACAGCTACTGCACGAGTTTTCGAACCAGTGCCAGGCAGGGCGCAGACCCTATGAACTCCATGTCGCATCTCGGATTTCGCTTGGCGACAAGTAATGACCAATGGGAAAAGAACCGTTGAAATACAAAACCCACGCTGACCATGTGTGAAAACACAAATGACCGCTATTGGCTGTGGATTCAACCGGTCGATGCAAGATTGGCTAAATCGTTCTGCCGGTGTTTCGTAGTCTAGTGTTTTCCGAGGGCGGCTATTTAGCTGCCTTGAACTCATCAGCCCAATACGACCAGCAGAAATCATTTCCCGGAATCGACACCAGTTCAACAGTGGACTCACGTATGAGGATGAGTGACTCGACAGCTGAATCACACTCCGCTGTTCCCTGGAGCAAGCGATGCAGGTGGCGGGTTTTCATGGGGTATTCCATTGGACGATAAAAAGGCGGCGAAACATGATCAAACCACAGCGGGTCGCAACTCCTGCGCCAGTTCAATCAGTGCACGCAATCGCGCCGGCACAAAGCGATGGCCCGAGTAGTAGAGCCTCAACCCGCCAAACGACGGGCACCACGGCATCAGCACTGGCAACAGGATGCCGCTGGCCAGTTCTTCCTGGATGAACCACTCGGAAATGAAACCGATGCCAAGGCCCGACAACACGGCCTGTTTGATAGCCAGCAACTCGTTGGAGGCGAAGCGCACCGGCAGATCCATCTGCAGCTTCTGGCCGTCGCGCTCCAATTCCCAATGGTAGAGACCACCATGGGCCATGCGCATGCCGATGCTCTGGTGGGTGAGCAGGTCTCGCGGGTGCTCGGGCACGCCGTGGCGCTTGAGGTACTCGGGCGTTGCTACCACGAGCATACGGATATCACCCGACAGCGCCACGGCAATCATGTCTTGCGGCACGGACTCTGCCAGGCGAATCCCGGCGTCAAAGCCCCCGGCGACGATGTCGACCATGCTTGATTCGCTGACGATGTCGATGCGCACCTCGGGATAGCGCTCAGCGTACTGCTTCAATAGCGGCTCCAGTAGCAGGTAGGCGGCGCCATGTGGTGCGTTGATGCGCAGTGTGCCGCTGGGTTCGTCGGGGCCGACGCTGGCCTCTTCGTCGGCACTTTTGATCTGTGCCAACGCGGGGGCGATGCGTTCCACATAGCGTTGCCCGATGTCGGTGAGGGCAACGCTGCGCGTGGAGCGATTGAACAGGCGTACTTTCAGGCGCGCTTCCAGACCGGCCACCGCGCTGCTCACGGCGGTGGTGGACATGCCCAACTCCTGTGCTGCGCCTCGAAAACTGCTGCGGCGCGCAACGGCCAGAACCACTTCCAGTTCGGTCATTCCTGTTCTGTGCATGGATTGTCCTGAAAATGCGGATGCTTCATGAGCCAAAGGATAGCTTATCGGAACAATGAACTCTTCTTAGACTTCGCTCCACAGAGACTCGATTCAGGCGAGTCATTTTGAGCGAGGAGTTTCCATGCAACGCATTGAACACATCTATATCAACGGCGAGTTCGTCATTCCGCACGGTCAGGAATGGTTCGACCTGCATAACCCGTGCACCGAGGCAGTCATCGGTCAGGTTCGACTGGGCGATGCACTGGACGCACAGCGTGCCATCGCCGCCGCCAAGTCTGCGTTCCCGGCCTGGGCCCGTACCAGCCGAGTGGAGCGCATTGCGGCACTGCAACGCATGCACCGGGCCGTGGCGGCAAGGGAGGAAGAACTGCTGGAAGCCATCCTCGTGGAATACGGCGCACCTGCGGTACGTGGGCGCTGGATGGCGACTTATCCGGCTGACGTGATCGCGCAAGCAATCGATGCACTGGAAGCGTTCGATTTCGAGGAACAGGTCGGCATCGCCAACGTCATTCTGACGCCCGTAGGCGTTACCGGTCTGATCACACCCTGGAACAGCAACGCGGGCTTCATCTGCAACAAGCTGGCCACCGCGCTGGCGACAGGCTGCACCGCCGTCATCAAGCCCAGCGAGATGAGCGCGTTGCAGACGCAGGTCGTGGTCAGGGCGTTGCACGAGGCAGGTCTGCCAGCGGGTGTATTCAATATCGTCAACGGACGGGGCGATGTGGTTGGCGAGGAAATCGTCCGTCATCCCGACGTTGCCAAGATTTCGTTCACGGGGTCGTCCGCGGTGGGCAAACATCTGGTAAGAACCGGTGCCGACACCATGAAGCGCGTGACGCTCGAACTCGGCGGCAAGTCGCCCACCGTGGTGCTTGACGATGCGGATTTCCAGGCGGTCATGCCGTTGGTGCTGCAAGCCGGATTTCTCAACAGCGGCCAGGCTTGCGTCGCGGGCACTCGCATCCTGGTGCCGCGCAGTCGGCTGGCCGAGTTCGAGCGGGTTGCGAAGGAGGGCGTCTCACAGATTCGATCGGGCGATCCGCGTAACGCCGACACCGACATCGGCCCGATGGTGAGCCAGAAACAATGGGACCGGGTGCAGAGCTATATCCGTATCGGCCAGGAAGAAGGCGCGAGGTTGCTGGCGGGTGGCGAAGGTCGTCCGGAAGGCTTGCACGCCGGATGGTTCGTGAAGCCCACGATCTTCAGTGATGCCAACAACCGGATGCGCATCGCGCGTGAGGAAATCTTCGGCCCCGTGCTGACGATCATCCCCTACGAGGATGATGCCGATGCGATCAGCATTGCCAACGATACGGACTATGGGCTGAGCGCCCTGGTGCTGGGAAAAAGCTCCGAACGTTGTATGAACGTCGCCCGTCAGATCGATTCGGGACGCGTGCTCATCAACACCCTGGCCCACGAACCGCGTGCCCCCTTCGGTGGATTCAAGCATTCAGGCCTTGGGCGCGAAATGGGCAGGTGGGGGATGAGCGCGTATTTGGAGCCAAAGACGTTGATCAGCTATGACCCATTGAAATGACTGGTTCAGGTTCCTGTCTGGGAGCACTGGATGAGGAATGGCAGTTAGCGTCCGCTTTTGGCCGAAAGCAGCCTACTGCTCCACTCAAAATTCGTCTGTCGCATTAAATTTGGCAATTGAAATTGACGGGAGGAGGGCGGTCTGAAAAGTAGGGTTGCGGAAATGGCCGAAAAGATGCGGAAACGATC
>Ga0182005_1000368_pt1 | contig 25126 bp, 15 predicted proteins | sample Sormic07211103_1_FD_123021 | JGI IMG/M metagenome (GOLD analysis project Ga0182005, IMG submission 123021) | Rhizosphere microbial communities from Sorghum bicolor, Mead, Nebraska, USA - 072115-103_1 MetaG | ecosystem: Host-associated > Plants > Roots > Rhizosphere | place: USA: Nebraska...
CGCCGAAGCCACGGCTCGCATCTATGCCGAGCGAGGCTCCCGGCTGTATCTGGTCGCGCGTAGCGCCGATCGCCTCAAGACGATCACCGAAGACCTGCGTATCCGCGGTGCGGCGGAGATCGGGCATGGCAGCCTCGACGTGAACGATGTGTCCGCGCACGCCGCCGTTCTCGATGCCGCGTGGGCCGACCTTGGCGATGTGGACGTCGTACTGATTGCTCACGGCACGCTCCCGGACCAGAAGGCTTGTGAGGCTTCCGTGGAGACGGCACTAGCCGAGTTCGCGACCAATGCCACCTCAACCATCGCCCTGCTGACGCTCATCGCCAACCGCATGCAGCAGGCACGCCGCGGCAGCATCGCGGTGATCTCTTCGGTCGCCGGCGACCGCGGCCGTTCCAGCAACTACCTCTACGGGTCGGCCAAGGCGGCAGTGTCGGCATTCCTTAGCGGGTTGCGCCAGCGTATGGCCAAGCACGGCGTGGATGTCATCACCATCAAGCCCGGATTCGTCGATACACCGATGACCCGGGAGTTCAAGAAGGGTGCCCTCTGGGCGAAACCCGAAGCCATCGCGTCCGGCATCGTGAAGGCCGTCGACAAGGGCCGTTCCGTGGCGTACCTGCCCTGGTTCTGGTTCGGCATCATGACGATCATCCGTAGCATTCCCGAATTTCTCTTCAAGCGCCTCAGCCTCTGACCATGGCAGACAAGAACAGCAAGATCGTCATCACCGGAGCCGCCGGTCTCGTCGGCCAGAACCTTATCGTCGAACTGAAGAGCCAGGGCTTCACCCAACTGGTCGCTATCGACAAGCACGCGTACAACATGGGCATCCTGCGCGAACTCCACCCCGATGTCGTTGCCATCGAGGCCGATGTCGCGGTGCCGGGCGCCTGGGAAGAAGCCTTTGCGGGTGCCTCCTGCGCGGTGCAACTGCACGCGCAGATCACCAGCAAGTACCCCGAGGAGTTCGTCCGGAACAACATTGATGCCACGCGTGTCGTGCTGGATGCGATCAAGCGCCACGAGGTACCTTACCTGGTGCACATCAGTTCGTCGGTCGTGGTGTCCGTCGCCAACGACGACTACACGAATACAAAGAAGGCCCAGGAGAAGCTGGTCGTCGAATCGGGCATCCGCCACTGCGCCCTACGCCCGACCCTGATGTTCGGCTGGTTCGATCCGAAGCACTTCGGCTGGCTTTCGCGCTTCATGGCGAAGACGCCGGTGTTCCCGATCCCCGGCGACGGCCGCTACATGCGCCAGCCACTTTATGAGCGCGACTTCTGTCGCTGTATCGCCGACTGCATCGTCCGCGAACGGAATGGCGAGATCTATGACGTCGTCGGTGACACGCGCATCGACTATGTCGACATCATCCATACGATCAAGCGTGCGAAGGGACTGAAAACACTCATCCTGCATATTCCGTACGGGCTCTTCGGCTTCCTGCTGCGCGTGTTCGCACTCTTCAGCGGCAAGCCGCCGTTTACGGAAAGCCAGCTCAAGGCGCTGAGCGCGGGCGATGATTTCAAGGGCGTGGATACGGAAACCGTGTTTGGAGTGAAGCAGACGCCGTTCGCCGATGCTGTTCGCGAAAGCTATTGCGATCCTCGGTATTCGAGCGTGGTCCTTCGCCGATGAGCGCAACCCCTGACATTTCCCCTCGAACGATGGGGAGGATGCTCCCGCTGCTTCCGCTGATCTTTGTCGCCGTCGCTTTGAAATCCAACGATGCCCTCTCTGTGCCGCAGTTCTGGGCCGAAGACGCGACCGTATTTTTCAAGGGGCAGTACGGCCACGCATGGCCGCAGTTGTTCGTGCCGTACGCGGGGTACCTCCTTTTCGTGCCGCGACTGCTGGCGTGGCTGGCGTCGATCTTTAGCCCGACCGTCGCGCCACTGATATACAACTTCTTCGCCGTCGCCGTGAGTTCAGCATCCATCGCTTTCACGGCGAGCAAGCTCCGGCACATCGTCCCTTTGCCGCTGCTGCTGGCTTCGTTCCTTCTGGTCCCGACGAACGGCGAGGTTTTCGGAACCTTGACCAACATCCAATGGTTCCTGCAATTCGTTCTCGCGATAGGCTGTTTCACATCCCCCGTCGACACTCACGGCTGGCGTGCGTGGGGCCGTGCAATCGCAATGTTCGCCCTGGCTCTTACCGGACCTTTCTCGATCATCGTGGCGCTCACGGTGGCAGCAATGCTGATCGCCTCCTGGGCCGATCGCCGCAGCGGTGCCGGCATGTTCGAGGGGCAGCTCGCGAAATGGGGTAAGCAGCGGGACATGTACGCCATTGCCGCCACGATGGCCGGGGCGGCCATGCAGAGTTTCGTGCTTCTCACGCTTCTGAATCCCCACACGACCACGCGCCCAGGCTTGTGGTCACAATTGAGCATCTGCTTCCTCGATCTGGTGCCCATTCATATCTTTGGCTTCGCGTTCATGCTGGGCGCGGCCTGGATCGTTGTCTACGCCTGCATGCTCGCTGGCCTGATCTTCGGAAAAAACATCCGCGGAGAACATCGACTCCTTCTTCTCGCGATGCTCATGTATGCCTTCGCCGAAGCCTTCTCGCCGATGGGCCTGAAGGACTTCGCTGGCATGTACCAGTTCAACTACGGCGATCGCTACTTTTACCTTACCAAGGTCGTCTTCTGGTGGGCTACATATACCGCCTTCGTGGCATGGGGAAAGACAAGGCCACGCGACGTCGCTGGCGGCGTGTATGTGGCTATCGCCCTGGTCGCCCTGCTCAATCCATTCCGCATGGAGCGCCGCGACTTCGCCAATTTCATGTGGCAGGAGCATGCACGTGAGTTCGACACACCCGGCTCCCATGTCGTACCGGTCAACCCAGTGGGCTGGACGGTCACGATCGACACGCCCGTGAAAGACACCGCGCCATGACGCTGCCCTCCGTTCAGCACGATGCCACGCGTGTTGCAGTCAGGCAGACGCCGCTCACCGATGCCGTTTGCGAGAACAACGGCGATCCTCGGTATTCCTCCATCGTCCTGAAGCGCTGAGGCGTCGAATCAGGAAAGAAGCGAGCTGCATCACCATCGTCATGGCCCAGAATCCTTTTTCCCGACATCCCCGTATCGAGGCCGCATACAGGGTGGTCATGGTGCTGCTGGCTGCCGGGTTCGTGGCCGCGGCCGTCATGGGCGCGGCACGGTACTACTCGCCCGTTCCGTTGGGAGACATGTGGAACGGTTATCTGGACTTCTTCATGGAGGTTCAGAACGGCAACCATACCGCGTGGTGGGCGCAGCACAACGAGCACCGGATCGTGCTGGCCCGCCTGCTTTTCTGGCTGGATCTATCGTTCTTCGACGGGCGTGGTGCAAGCCTGATCGTTGCCAACTACTTGCTGGTCGCGACCAGCGCGTCCGTTCTCTGCCTCGGCATTCGTCGTGCGCTTCGAGGCACTGTTGACTCGTCGCTGGCCACCGCCACGCAGACCCTGGTGTGGGCAAGCGCGTTCTTCTGGTCCCAGCAGGAAAACCTCACCTGGGGATTTCAGAGCCAGTTCTTCCTGGCCCAATTGTTACCACTGGCTGCCCTATCCGTTCTCGCGCGGGTAAGAGCCGCGCCGGAGGGGCGACTGTCGAGCCTGGCAATCAGCTGTGCCCTCGGCATCGCTGCCTGCGGCACCATGGCCAACGGCGTGCTCACCCTGCCACTCATGGTCGCGTACGCCTTGGTCATAGGCATCCGGCGCCGTGACGTCCTCATCCTCGGCGGGGTGACCGTTACGACCGTCCTGGTCTACATGAGTGGCTACGCGCCAGGCGCAGGCCACGCGCCCCTCCTGCAAACCCTGCGAGCCAACCCTTGGGGCATCGCCGGGTTCGTGCTTACCTACCTCGGCAATGCAGTCGCCTATATTCCTGTGTTACGTGGCGCCGGGAGAGTCGCGCCCATGGTCGTCGGCGCGGTGATGTTGCTCACCGCCGTGTTGGTCGCGGCAAAGGGCTGGCGATCCCGCGCAGAGCGCCCTCTGACGTACGCCATGCTGGCCTTCATCGCCTATGTGTGTGCGACGGCCCTCGGCACGGCATTGGGCCGGCTGACGGGCACCCTCGACCAGGCCCTGATCAGCCGATACACGACACCTCCGCTCATGGCATGGTGTGCACTGCTCGTCGCCACGCTGCCCGAGATCGCCACCCGGACGGTTCTCCGTCGGCTCGCCCTGGTCCTCGCCCCCGCTGTCCTGCTGGCACTCATTCCGACACAGGCAACAGCCTTGCGCAGGCACAGTGACCTCCGTTTCCAGAAGGAACTGGGCGCTCTCGCACTGGCCCTCGATGTGCGGGACGAACGCGCCATCGCACCCATCTTCCCGTTCACCGACTGGGCCATCGCGATCGCGGACAAAGCGAGCGAACGTCACCTTTCCGTGTTCGGCTACCCACCCCTGGTCGATGCTCGCGCCAGTATCGGCACCATGTCCAAGCCACACACGGCAGGCGCATGCGCGGGTTCCGATATCACGATCGAATCCGTGGCAAACGGGCAGGCGTTCTCACGCATACGCGGCCGGATCCAACGCCCGGCCACCGGTTCGGTCACCGAGCGCATCGATGTCGTTGCCAGCGACGGACGAATCGTCGGCCTGGCGCTGGATGGCGCACCGAGGATCACCTCATCAGCCCCCGAACCGGGGCAGAAACGCCTGCAGGCGTCCGACTTCACCGGATACGTGCTTTCCAGCGCTGTCGATGCGCCAATGACACTGGTGACGGCGCACGGTTGCGCGTTCTCCGTGGCTACGCCGCTCCGCGTCTTCAGCATCGTTACGCAAACCCCTGCTCCAGGCGCCGGGCTGGTCTCCGCTAGTGCCCTCGCGGGGGACTCCGGTTACTCCGGCAGCGACATAGACAAAAGCCGGTTCAAGGGGATTCGCGTTCTCGGCTCGCTGATCCACGCCGACAAAGACACGGGTTCGGTGAGTTTCACGGTTCATCGGGACGAACATATCTATTATCGTTCAGGCCCCACGGCAGGCCGCCAACGGCTGATCTTCGGCACGGGAACTGCCCCGATCCCCCTTCCCGTGCTCAGCGAGTGGACCCGTATCTCGTTCGACGATCCCCGTCTGCCCGATGCGTTCCTTGTCACCATCCGCGACGACGGTGACGGCTGGGGCGAATGGTCTGCTATCGCGCTCGAGGACGGTCTGCCCGCGCCATAGCCGCACGACTCGGCCCCGCAGCTTACAACCGTTATCATTCCCTATCCGGCGCTCCATGGCGCCCCAACGGAGTTTCCAACATGGCAGAGCGCATCGCCGTCCTCGGCGCGGGCCCCATGGGCCTGGCGGTGGCATACCAGCTGGCTCGCGACGGGCATCACCCGGTGGTGTTCGAAGCCGACGACCGCGTCGGAGGCATGACCGCGAGCTTCGATTTCTCCGGATTGAAGATCGAACGCTACTACCACTTCCACTGCATATCGGATGCCGGCTTCCTCACCATGCTCGACGAGCTGGGCCTGGCCGCGAAGATGAAGTGGACGGAAACGAAGATGGGCTATTGGTATGGAAAACGGCTCCAGCCGTGGGGTAATCCCATCGCCCTGCTCAAGTTCCAGGGTCTCGGTCTCGTTGCCAAGCTCCGCTACGGTCTGCACGCATTCCTGTCGACAAAACGCAAAGACTGGCGGCCACTCGACAACGTGGAGGCCACGGGTTGGATCCGTCGCTGGGTCGGCGCCGAGGCGTATCGCGTGCTTTGGAAGCGGCTGTTCGACTACAAGTTCTACGACTATAGCGACAACCTCTCGGCCGCATGGATATGGAGCCGAATCCGTCGTATCGGAAATTCTCGTTACAACCTGTTTCGCGAAAAGCTCGGTTACCTCGAGGGCGGGTCCGATACATTGCTGCACGGCATGAAAACCTGGATCGAATCTCACGGTGGCGAAATTCGCCTCGGCACGCCCGTGCAGAAGGTCGTCATCGAGAACGGAGTCGTCGCTGGCGTCCAGACCACGGAGGGCATGGAAGTATTCGACAAGGTCGTGAGCACGATCCCGTTGCCCTTCGTGCCCCGCCTGATGCCGGATCTCCCTGCCGACATACTGGCGCGCTTCAGTGCGCTGAAGAATATCGCCGTCGTATGTGTCATCGCCAAGTTGCGTAAGCCAGTCACCGAGAATTTCTGGCTCAACATCAACGACGACGATATGGACATACCTGGACTGGTCGAATACACCAACCTGCGTCCCTTGGCCGAGCACGTCGTCTACGTGCCGTTTTACATGCCTGGCGAGCACCCGAAATACGGCGACGCCGACCAGGTGTTTACCGACAAGGTTCGGCGATACCTGAAGGAAATTAATCCCGACCTTACGGACGAGGATTTCATCGATATCAAGGCCAATCGCTACCGTTACGCCCAGCCGATCTGCCCGCCTTCCTATCTCGAGAGCATTCCGCCGCGCAAATTGCCCGTGGAAGGACTCTGGGCCGCCGACACGTCGCACTATTACCCGGAAGATCGCGGCATATCCGAGAGCATCGATTTTGGCCGGATGCTGGCCAAGGAAGTCACCGCGTGACGGCAAGACCGGCGTCCGGATCGCTCAGCGAACGCGTGCACGAACTGCTTCGCTCGCAGTTCGTCCTCTTTCTGATCGTCGGAGGCGTGGCGGCGGCGGTCAATTTCGGCTCACGCATGCTTATCAACCAATGGACTGGTTATGCATGGTCCGTCGCCCTCGCCTACTGCATCGGCATGGCAACGGCCTTCGTACTCAATCGCCTGTTTGTGTTCAAGCAGTCGACGCGTCCAATGCGTCACCAGGCCACGTGGTTCGTGTTGGTCAACGCATTCGCTCTGCTTCAAACGCTTGCCGTCAGCGTGCTTCTGGCCAGGATCGCCTTTCCTGCTGTTGGATTTCATTGGCACCCTGACGCAGTGGCTCATATGGTCGGAATCATGCTGCCGCTGGTATCCAGCTACTTCGGTCACAAATATCTGTCGTTTCGCCACTGAGTCCGACATATGACCCATCAGGACATGTCCCCAATGGCTGATACGCTGCACGCGTCCTTTACTCGACGGATCACCTTTGCCGTCTATCTGGTCTGCCTGATCGCGCACGTCATTTACGTGTCGCTCTACGCGCATGAGATTCCTTTCTGGGACCAGTGGGACGCGGAGGCCGACCGCCTCCTTCGTCCGCTCCAGGAGTCATCGCTCACGCTGGGACAGTTGTTCGCCTCACACAACGAGCATCGAATCTTCTTCTCCAGGCTGCTTTCGCTTGCGCTGTTCAAGTTGAATGGCGACCAATGGAACAATCTCGTCGAGGCCTACGCGTCGTGCGCCATCTACGCGGCGGTTCCGGCAACCTTGGTCTGGCTTGCCGCCCGGAACGGCGCATCGCGCGCGCCGATGCTGGTTTCCGCCGTCGCCGCTTGCATTCTCGCCATGCTCCCCTTCGACAGCGAGAACACCCTGATCGGGTTCCAGAGCCAGTTCTATTTCATGGCCGAGTTCGCTTTGCTCATCCTGGCAACCGCATGCTACGCAAGGCCATCCTACCGGACGGCAGCTGGCTTGACGGCCCTGGGACTAGCTTCGTTGTTCACGATGGCCTCGGGCATGTTCGCACCCGGCCTCGCCATTGCCGTCCTGTGGATCTGCCACGGAAGCGACCCGAAAAACCGAGGTTTTCTCATCGCTGCCTCGTTAGGGCTCGCTGCGACCGTCGTGCTCGGTGTGATGCTGTTCCCGATCCTTGGCAGCAACCTGGCCGCGAGCGGCGTGAAGGAACATATCCATGCGTTGTCGACAAACTTCATGTGGCCGATGCAATCACGCAGCGGGCGTGAGTGGCACGAGGGCCGCAAGATTTTCTACGCAGCCTGCGTCTGGGCGCCCTTGCTGGCATGGCTGGTCCAGCGTGTTCGCGCCAGGAATGTCGACACCAATGAATGGTTCGTCGTCGCCGTCGCGTTCTGGGTGGCACTTCAACTCGCCGCCATCGCCCATTCCCGCGGTCACGACATGCTTACTGTCGCGTCACGGTACACCGATATCGTCGCCCTCGGCCTGATCTGCAATGCCTGGCTGGCATCGCGCATGTTGACGGCGCCCGATGCCCGACGACTCGCCCTTGGCATCCCTGCAGCCTTGTTCCTGATCGCCGCTGGGTCCGGCCTCGTATCGCGTACACCGGCCGATATCTGGACTGCCCGCGCTGCGGCTCGATTCGGAGCGGCGCAGACGGACAACGTCGCCGGTTATCTACGCAGCAACGACCCCCGGTGGCTGGTCAAACCACTTTTCGAAATACCTTACCCGGACGCCAAGCGCTTGCAATCGCTTCTGGACAACCCGACGATCCGATCTTCGCTACCTTCGACAATCGACCCCACCCCTTCGGCCGGAGACAAGACCGGCCGTGCGTCAAGGAGGGACGGTACGCTCACGCTATGGGCGCGACACCTCCAGGCGTTTGTGCAACAGAAATCATGATCCGTTCGCAACCATCATCGAAGCTCGGAACGGACATACGGACATGAGACTGTTTAGCCTGCCAAACCGGGCTCCAGAAAGGGATATTGCATGAGAATGCCGCGCGCGGATTACGCGATGCTGGTCAGTCGGGGGAGCGTTCTGCTGACCCTCATCCTGACGGTCCTACTGGTCGTACCGTTCTCACCTTACGTCGCTGGCCTCGATGGTGAGTCCTGGCGGTACGCGATGAATACCGCTGTCGCGGACCACATGGTGTTCGGTCGCGACATCATTTTTACCGCAGGCCCGCTCAGCGCGATCTACACCCGCGCGTATCACCCTGCAACGGACGGAATCCTCCTTGCCGGATCGGCGCTCCTTGCCTTGGCCCTCTGCCTGGGCATGGCCGCGGTCACCCCGCCGCAACGCCGGCCCTGGCTCCTGTTCGTGCCGCTGCTGATAAGCCAGCTCCCTTTTGAGGGAGCCATGCTGCTGGCGCTCCCGTTCCTCCTTGTGCTCGTGGCCGAAAAAACGGCCAATGAGGGTGGCAGGCGCCTTCTCGTGTCGCTCGTCATCGTTGCCGTCGCTTGCACCACACTGCCTCTGATCAAAGGCACGATGGCCGTCGCAGTGGCGGCATGCACAGGGCTCGCTTTCCTGGCACTCGTTCGTCGGCGACCGGTCGTTGCAGTGACGGTGGTCGCCGCCTGCGCTGTCGTGCTGGTAGGCACCTGGCTGTATGTTGGTCAACCACTCTCGGCACTTCCGACATTTTTCGTCAGCCAGTTGCCCGTCATGACGGGCTATACCGCGGCGATGGCCATCAAGGGCAACACGTGGGAAGCCGCCGTATTTCCGCTCTTTGCGCTCTGCGTCGTCCTTGCCGTGACGGGCGCGAGCATCCTGCAGCGATGGCGCGTTACCTTGGCGGCGGCGATCCTCTTGTTCATTTCGTTCAAGGCCGGCTTCGTACGGCACGACACACATCCGACGATCTCCGCGTGTGCCCTCGCCTTTGCGGGACTGATCGCTTTCGTCGAGAAACCCGCGGTCTCCCGTAAGGCCGTGCTCGGACTGCTCGCGGGGTTTTCCGGTGCGGTCGTCACGTCGATGGCGTATCAATCGTATGACGTCGACGACATGCAACAGCACATGTCCGCGCTCCTGGGTGAATCCGTACGGGGTCTGAACCAACGAATTGCCCGCCCCGATGACCTGCGCAAACGGTTCGACGAAGAAAACGCACGGCTTCGCCGGCTGTTCCCCTTGCCAGCCTATGGCGGGACGGCCGATATCTACCCCGACACCGCCGCGACCCTGATCGCAAGCGGGACGCCCTGGAATCCGCGGCCGACGATATTAAGCTACACCGCGTACACGCCATCGCTCGCGAAGGCAGATGCAGACCATCTGCGCAATCGACCGCCCTCGCGGATTTACTTCGACATCGGCAGCATGGACAACCGCTACCCCTCGCTGGAAGATGGCCTGAGCTGGCCAATCCTGCTTGAGGACTACGGTGTATCGGGTTTTGCGGGCAGGTACGCGGTGCTGGACCACGGCCGTGCTGCCGGCAACGTGCAGTTCGGACCCGAAGTGACACGCATCGTTGCCACGGGGCAGACGGTCCCGGTGGGAACAGCGAAGAAGCCGATCTGGGCCAAGATCGACATCCAGCCCACGTGGCTTGGGCGTATTGCCTCCCTCGTCTACAAGCCGCCGCTCCTGACGTTGGCCACCACGTACGACGATGGCAGTACGCGCCTGTATCGATTCATTCCCGGCATGGCGTCCGAGGGCTTCCTGCTCTCGCCGACGGTCGCAGACAGCACGGCCTTCGTCACCCTTCATTCCCGCGAGCAGCAATCGCTCCTTGCCGGCAACTATGTGACGCACATCGACATCTATGGTGAGGCGGGTACCGGCTGGCTCTGGAGCCCGAAGTACAAGTTGACGTTGCAGGACCTCGAGATAGGGCCGTCGCCACAGGCCGACGCCCTGCTTCTGGCCCATCCGGACCTACAGCCTGCGGGAGCCAGTGCCGTGGAAGGTGGCGATTGCTCGATCGACTTCATCGATGGCCAACCTGGTACCGCCCCGCCGATCCAGGCGAAGGGTGACATGATCACGGTCAAAGGCTGGGCACTCGCATCGGGCGCGGACGGTCGACTCGCGGACACCCGAGACATCGCCCTGATCCAGGGCGCTGCGATCTACCTTGCCGGCGTTCGTACTACACCCCGAGGCGATATCGGCGACCACTTCCACCATCCGGGCCTGACCGGCGCAGGTTTCGAATCCTTCATCGACATGAAGGGCCTGCATGGCGAGTTCGAAGTGCGCGTGATGCAGACGTCAGGCAACCGCCAGCTCCTGTGCAGCAGCGCTCGCTCGCGGATACGCATCGACTGAGGCCACGACTCACAGGTTACTGCGCCGCATCAAAGATGCGGTCCTCGCGCGCAAGGCGGTAGTACAGCATGACTGCCGCCTTGCGTCGGTCGAACTCTTTCTTATCGACGGCCGGCACCTCGGCCTCGGCGTAGACGCCCGTCTTGTTGCTCATGAAGAAGTCGTTACCGATCGCAGAGAAGCCGAACGCGCTTTCACTCGGCTCGAACAGAGTGTCTCCCAGGAAGCTGTTGTTCGCCGTCTTGACGCCCAACAAATGCATGAGCGTGGGAGCGAAGTCGAGCGATGTCCGCCCTGATACGTCGTACTCGGCGGGAAGGGCATGCCCCGGGTCGTAGATAATCAAAGGAATTCGGTCGACAAAGTACGCCTTGAAAGGCTCGACCATGACCTCCCTGTAAGCGGGCTCAGGAAAAGAGGCGTGATCGGAGGTGAAGATGAGAATGGTGTTCTTCGAATACGGGCTGGCAAGGAAGTACGTCAGGAACCGCCCGAATGCCAGGTCGAAGTCGTGGACGCGGTTTAGTACCTTGTTTGACCCGTCGCCGTATGGCTCGGCACCGTCGATCCGGTCCATGAAGGCGTGGGTCCCGATGTTGTAGGCGCCAACAAACATCGGCCGCTTCTTCGCATCGCCCTCTCTCGCCTTGAGGAAGTCGACCATTTCATCGAACAGGCTGACGTCATTGAGTGAACCGAAGATCAGATTGTCGCCATAACGCGGGGAGACCTTTACCGCGGATTCGAAATTGAAAACAGTATCGAAACCGATGGCTCGAATCATCGTGTTGAGCGTGACGGTATCCGCATGGGGCGAGAAGAAGTAGCTTTGATAACCAGCTTGCCGCAGCAGTAGCGGGACCGTCTGATATCGAGTTCGCACCAGCTTGTCTGTTCCCTCGGCTCCTTCCCACGAAACCACTTCGCCTTTGCCGCCAGCCTCGGGATACCCCGAGTCAAGCTGCCCCTGCAAGGCACGGTAGGTCGCCGCGGTGTGGTTGAAATAGTTGTCGACCCGCATCCCTTGTTTGGCAAACCGATCGATGTTGGGCGTCAAACCGGGATGCGTCCCACCGTACGCGCCAATCAGGCGCGCCGATAATCCTTCACTAAAGATGACGACGACATTCGGACGACCTGGGGCGCCTTCCTTGGTCGGAAACGGCAGGGGTGATGCATAAATCGTGCGCCGCTCGAAAGGGTAGGCATTGGCCGCGAGCTTGCTCAGCTCCAGCGCCGCCTGGGGATCTCGACCCGACTGAAAGAAGCTCCTAGCCTTCTGCACTTCGACAACATTGCGCAGAAGCGATGCTACAGGGGCTTGACGATAGCGCACTTCCAGTCGTCCATTGCCCGCCTGTGCTCGTGCTACCCACGGCAGCGAAGCGAACAGCGCAACAAGTACCCAGATCTCCGTGCGCGAAAGCGATGCCCTCGACACACGTCCCGACGTCCTCTCGCGGACCGTCAGCCACGCGAACAAGCACCACCAGGCGAACCCGATTGCCAGGAGCGCATACAGACTCGTTCCACGGACAAGCCGCCCCTCGCCACCGTTCTCGAGCGCGAGCACCGTGATGAAGTTATCCGACATATCGAGCGATACGATTTGCGCGGCATAAGCCAGGGCGACCGCAAACGCGAGAACCAGGCCACTAATGAAAGAGGCACGACGCCACCATGCCCTGGCCGCCGGGCGGCACCCAAGCAGCCAGACCATGACTAAGAATGCGATGCCAAGCTCGACAAACGGCATGGCCAAACGCACCAGATCGTGACCCACATTCCCACGGTCGGGAAATGAGGAAAACCCAAACAGTTCGATGGTGTACGCCAGATACAGCCCGAGCAAGTACCAACCGATACGACGTTTAAGCACGATAAGCCCTCCTAGGCGAACGCCGGGGGGACAAGTCGAACTTGTGTAGAAGCGAAACCCTTAAGCTCGCCGCCCCCTACAGATCTCCGATTATTGCGGAAATGTGACGGGGCGTCGATTACATGGGTAAGAGGATGAATCGCAATAACATGCTGGCATGCACGCATGCCGCGAGAATTGCCTCTTACACACGGGCGTCAATGATCAGAAGATACTTCGTGATTTAAGGTCACTACACTGATTCCCCGTGAGGTCGACATGCCACATCCTCGACTGCACTCCGTCGTAATGGATGGGCAGCGGGTAAACCGCTGATCCCACGGCGACGCACTTGTTCAACTCGGAACGCCATGAAACGCGTTCGTGGGTGCGTTGCGCATGAAACATGAATTGCGCAAATGCACCGGCGAAGATCACACACACCAGCGATCTTGGAACGCGCCCGATCTCCGGTATCGAATAGAGAAGAAGCCAGGCAAGGAATATATAGGGAAAAAAGAAGTATCGAGGGCCGGCATCGAAGGGATGTATCACATTGACCGGGACTCGCGTCGCCGACGCCAGGATCGATGCAACCAGACATGCTGAGAGCATCAGGAAGTAGGGGTCTCGCCACTTCCTCCGTACGACAACGAAAACCGTACCACCAAGCACGATGGCGGCACCCACGATAAGCGTGACTGGCGCTGGCACGCTCGACGACGCCAGGAAAAAATGCCCGAAGAACCGGGTAACGACAGCAGACACATCCACTGCCATGCCCGCCGAAGGTTTGAGCGCGCCTGTCATACGCATCGTGGCCCACTGAGCGGCCGCGACACATGCGGATGCCGCGAACACCACGATGTCTGCTCGCTTTCGCAGGGCGGCGGCACGGAAGCCCAGGATGGCGGCAATCGGCATCGCCATGGGAGAAGATAGTCCGCCAACAGCCACCAACACGCAGCGCCACAGGGTTCGCGGCTTGTCTCCCTCGTCCCAGAAAATCGCGACAAAGGCCCAGATTGTTCCCCACCAGAAAGCGTATTCGGAAACGGCGAAGACCTCCGAGTCTGTCGGAAGAAGAGCGATCGCCAATGCAGCGAGTTTCGGAAAACGAAGGCGCGTTGGACTGAAGGCGACAAGCGCGAGTGTGCCAACCTCGAAAATCAGCGTGAGCCAGTACTCAATGCTGGGCAGGTGTGCAAATGACAGCCAAGCCGCTACCAGGAAGATCAGTTTCGCCGGTACGACCAAGTAGCCAGCCACCGGAGCAAAAAGCGACTTCCACCCTTCCGTGAGATAAGCAGGAAGCGTTACCGTTCCCTCTTCCACCCAAACGTAAGGGTGCAGGAATTGGTCGGGGCGGCGCCAAATGAAAATAGCAACGAGCAGCACGATAAAGGCAGGCCAAGACGACAGCCATCGCCTGATTGGATGCGACATCCGTGAATTCCAATTCGAAAGATTCGGGAGTGCGGGGCGCTGGCGCAGCGCCAAATTCTGGCAACCCGATTCCCCCCGGGTTCCGCAACTACCGACGATCTTATTCACTATTTTGCGAATTGCAATCAAAAACAGATGGTTCTGACGTCTCCAACCCGAGAAAATGCGAGACGTAGGCCAGCCTATTCGACCAGTGTCGTCACCGAGGCGTCGCGAGGCGGAAACGCGAGTGCAAAGGGCGTCGTATTCAGCGACAGATTCAGGTTATAGGCCGGATCCGCATCCAGCGAATCACCCCACCGCTCACGCATGAAACGGATCTCGCTTTCGAAGCGGGCGACCTTTGCCGGCGTGTCTTCAGTACCGCGGCTCGCCGACTCATGGTGGTACAGCGCGGCAAATGGCGTCCAGAGATTGCGGTATCCAGCCGCACGAACCCGCAGACAGAAGTCGACATCGTTGAATGCCACCTGCAGGGATTCATCGAGCCCTCCGACTTGCTCGAAGATGGCGCGACGAACGAGCAGGCAGGCCGCTGTCACCGCGGAATATTCCTGCACAAGGGCGAGCCGGCCGAAATAGCCGAGGCTGCCGCGCGCATGCGCATGATGCCCGTGCCCGGCTACGCCACCGAAGCCCGTGATGACGCCGGCATGCTGCACGGTGTCGTTCGGATAATAAAGAAGCGCACCGACGCAGCCGACATCGGCGCGGACGGCCTGAGAAACCATCTCAGCGAGCCAGTCCGGCGAGATGGCTTCGATATCGTTATTGACCAGCCCAACGATCTCGGCATCCGTATGTGCGGCGGCGAAGTTGTTGATTGCGGAATAGTTGAAGGGGTGCGGATAGCGAAGCACGCGCACCCGGTCATCCGTCACGACGGTGTGGAAGTAATCGAGCGTTTCCTGCTCGACCGACCCGTTGTCGACAATCAGGATCTCGAAGTTCCGGTAATCGGTCTTGGCGAGAATCGAGTCAACGCACATCTTCAGCAAGCTGAGGCGGTCCCGAGTCGGCACAATCAGGCTCACTCGTGGCTCAGGCGACGGCACGGGATAGCGGACCCGATAGTTCCCGGGCAATCCGGCGACCGGAAGTACCGTTGCACCGGGGCTCACACGGGAAAGATGTGCTGTCACCGCTTTATAGCCGGCGTCGTGCGCGTAGCTTTTCTGGTCACCTGAAAGCGCTGTTGACCCCGGAATGGCACGCCAGTGATAAAGCACTTGAGGAATATGCCCAATCTCATCGCGCTTCAACCGCTCCACGCAGCGCAAAGCCAAGTCCCAATCCTGACTGCCCTCCATCCCCAACTGGAATCCACCGATGTCGCGCAGTAGCTGGGTCGAGTAGATACCCAGGTGCGAGACGCAGTTCTGTCCAAGGAACAGGTCGTAATTGAAATCAGGTTTGAAGTAAGGCTCGTAACGACGGCCGCGTGTGTCGACCTTGTCCTCGTCAGAGAACATCATCCGCCATGAAGGATGCGCGTTGACCGCCTCAGCAACGGCCAGCAGGGCGCTCGGGTGCAGTTCATCGTCGTGATCGAGCAAGGCGATGAACTCGCCCGTTGCCAGTTCCAGCGCCGTATTGGACGCGGCAGAAATATGGCCGTTCTCCGGCCGGTAGGCCACGCGAATGCGCGAATCCCGAGCCATGTAATCGTCGAGCACCGCCTTTACGTGAGGCGCGGGCGAAGCATCGTCGGCGATGCACAACTCCCAATGCGGATACTGCTGTGCCCGCACGCTTTCAATACAGGCCCGCAGCCAGACGCGATCCGTGTTGTAGACGGGCATGACAATCGAGATCAGGGGGCGGCGCTTCAGCGCGTCGATCCGGCGCTCGATGACGCGCTTCTGTGCAGCGCCTTCGCGATCGTAGAACTTGATCCACTCGGCGTAGGTATCCGCAGGCTCCGCCTGATCGGCCCCCGAATAGGTGGCGTAGAGCCAGTCGCCAAGCGACCGTGGCCCTCCCGATATAAGCCGCAGCAACGCACGCTTCACCAGGCCGAGCCTGGCCCGCTTTCCAGGCGTGCGATCGAAGAGGCTGTTGAACATATCCGCAAAAGCGCCAGCACGACCGACGCGTTGCAAGCGAACACCATCCAGCTCGAACTCGCTGATGGCGAGCGACGGTTTGAACCGCAACGACTGGACGTCGGAGGCGAATCGCACCAGGCACGTACCACCTGTCGTGGGCACGAATGGCAACGGCACGCGAGCACCCTCGATGGCGCCAAAGCCGTAGTCGGGATAGAACACGGGACCGACGAGTTCGCCGCCACGAGCAGTCAATCGCGACGAAAAGCGATACCAGCCGCCGGCGAGAGGAAACGCGCCCTCGGCAACGCATTCGAACATGCCGCCGTTGCCGATAGCCTCCCAGTGGCCCATGCCCCTCTCGGAGACAGGTTCAATCTGTTCGTTGGGAATGAGATGAAAAGCAAGAACGTCGGACATGCGTATGAAAGAGCCTGCGGATGGATGTCGGGGCGGCGCCTGAGGCATTAGGCCGCAGACGGCTGCGGGGCGCCGTGACGGCCTCCGAGCCGCGCGATGCCGGGCCTGGGCGGGAACGACGGCACCATCGCGAATGCATACAGCGAAAGATTGGGGTTATGTGCGGGGTCTGCGTCGTACCACGAGGACCAGCGCTGATCCATGGTTGCGATCTCACCCTGGAAGCGCACTTTCTTCTCGGGCGTGTTCTCGTCCCCCCGGGAAGCCGACTCGTGGTGGTAGAGCTCGGCAAACGGCGTCCAGACATTCATGTATCCGGCGCGAATAATGCGCAGGCACAGATCGATATCGTTGAACGCTACCGTGAGCGTCTCGTCCAGACCATGGACCTCGTCCCACACGTCACGCCGAACCAAGAGGCATGCCGCGGTCACCGCCGTGAGATTCTGCACCAGGCGCGCGCGTCCCATCTGACCGTTATGTCCACGTTCCGCACCGCTGTACACATGCCCCGCGACGCCATGCATTCCGAGGATAACGCCTGCGTGCTGGATCGTGTCATTCGGGTAGTACAGCATGGCCCCGACCACGCCGACCTCGGGGCGCACAGCCTGACTCACCATCTCGTCGAGCCAGTCTGCGGAAATCACTTCGATGTCGTTATTGATCAAACCGACGATGTCTGCCGCGCTCTCGCGCACAGCCCGGTTGTTCAGCGCTGAATAGTTGAACGGACTGTCGTCCCGGATCACGCGGACACGAGAATCCTTGCTCACCCGTGCGAAGTACTCCAGCGTCTCCCGCTCGACCGAACCGTTATCCACGATGAAGATCGAGTACGCCGCATAAGCGGTCTTCGTCAGGATACTTTCGACGCACATGCGAACTAGGTCGACGCGGTCCCTGGTAGGAATGATCAGCTCGACGGTGGGCAGCTCCGCCGGCAGGGCGCGACGGACGCGGTAGCCACCCGGCGAAGGCGTCACGACGGCCTCGATGCCCTTGCGCTGAAGGTGGTCCGTCAGGGCACGCTGTCCGGCGTCCACGGCATAGTTCTTTTCACCGAGGGCAAGTGCCGTCGAGCCCGCGATGGCGCGCCAGTGGTAGAGCACGTGCGGAACATGGACGATCTGCTCGTCGTCCAGACGCTCGATGCAGCGAAGTGCGAGATCGTAATCCTGGCTTCCCTCATAGCCGATGCGGAAGCCGCCCGCTTCGCGAACCAGGGACGTCCGGTATACGCCGAAGTGGCTTACGTAATTTTGCGAAAGGAAGAGGTCGGGATTCCACGCCGGCTTGAAGTAGGGATCGAAGCGCACACCCTCCTCGTCGATCTTGTCCTCGTCCGAATAAACGATGCCGACATCGGGGCGCGCAGTCAGGACCCGGGCGACTTCCAGCAGCGCGTGGGGTGGAAGCGCATCGTCATGGTCAAGCAGTGCGACGAAGTCGCCTCGCGCCATTGCCAGCGCTGAATTCGACGACCGGGAAATGTGCCCGTTCTCTTCGCGGAAGCAGAGCCTGATCCGGCTGTCAGCCGCCGCGTATTCTTCGAGCACCCGCCGCACGTGGGGCTCCGGCGACGCGTCATCGACGATGCACAACTCCCAGTCCGGGTAAGCCTGGGCCCTGACCGAGTCAAGGCATGCTCGGAGCCACTGCTCTGCCGTGTTGTAGACCGGGACGAGGATCGAAATGAAGGGACGCCGTGGCCATCCCAGGACTTCCTGGCGCCAATGGCTGACCGTGTGCGTATCCGGGGTGTCGAACCGTGCCACCCACTCCTGGTAGGTCCCGGTGGGCTGCTCGGTACCACCGCCCAACGCCACGGCATTGCCCGCCACGTAGCGCTTATAAAGCGCGTCAGCCTGGTCTTCCAACACCTTCGAGCCGAACACGAAGCCGACCGGCGGTCTTCGACGGAGCTCTTCGGTGAGCGCGTGGATGGCCTCCTGCTCGGTCAGGCTCTCGATCAGGATGTCGCCGAGCATGAACGTTGCCTCTCGATCCGACGGATCGAGGCGAACATGGCTAATACCCGTGGCCGGCGCCGACACGACAGCCGTCCACTCGGTGCCGTACATGCGCGGGCGCAACAGGAAGGGCTCGTTGTGTACGTAAAGAAGGGGCTTGCCCAGCGAACCGTCCACCGGCGACAGCTCAACCGAAATGCGATGAAAGCCTGGCCCCAACGTCCCTCCCGGCAGGTGCAAAAGCACCTGCGGATCCTCTCCAGTCGCCTGGAACAACCCACTTGTCTCGCAACGCGTGAGTTGATGGATCGGCTGGTAGTCGACCAGGGTACCTGGCGATCCAGCGAGAGACATCGAAATTCGGCTCATCAAGGTTTCCTACGTGCCCGTCGCAAGATACGTCGAAGAATGCCACGACTCTGCTCAAATCGCGTGAGGGCCGCAAGCTCCTGCCGTCCGGCTTCAACGTCGCCGCGCAACTCGGCATTCTGCTCGTTCAATAGCTGCATGCCGTGGAGCATGCGATCGAGCTTGAGGTTCAGGGCTTCGGTCTGCTCTGCCGTGGCGGCCTGTACGGCGGCGAGCGACTGCGCCGCACCGGCGGTCGGACCGACGCCGAGGTCACCCACGGTCGGGAGGGCGGACCAGTAGGGTCGAAGATCACGACCTGCGGAGATGCCGATCGACTGCGTGATGGTCAGGTCACTGACATCCAGTTCGATATACGGCGGCGAATCCGCCGAGGCCACCGTGATGGCGCCCGGCTCCTCAACACCGATGATCTGACCATGGACGGCGACCACGCGACGGCGCAGGTCCGGAATGGCGACGCCGTCGACGACCAGATGCGACAGGCGATAGGCGCCAGGCAAGGCAGGAATATCCACACGCACGAATGCCAGCTGCTCGCCAGCGGCAATGTCGAACCGAACCACGGCAACGTCTTCCAGGCCAGCGAGGTGACCGCGGACGCGACGCTCCGGCCCGAAGCCCTCGTTCAGGCTGCGGGTGTACAGGCTGGGGCCGGTGCCGGGAATCATCACCATGCCGGCTACATGGAGGGCGCTTACCGCGGTGGCGATATCGCCAAGTGCAGCGCCTCCCTGGACGACGGGGGCGGCGGCGTGAACCGTCTGCTTCAGGGTTTGCAGCGCCTGCTCCTGGGCGCGTGCCAGCGACCAGAGGGATGGCTCGTTGAGCACCACGTCGAACCCGATCGTGACCGCGAACTGGAGGTCGCCATCTACCGGCAACGCGTTCACGACGTCGTGCACAGAGAACTCGACGTGCGGATCCTCGCCGAACGCCACCAGCCGCACTTCACCACGTGGAGCACCCGGCAGGAGATCGCCGCTGACGTGGCCGACCCGGGAGGCGAGATCGTCGATCGACGCGGACTGCCCGGCGACTGAGAAGGCCATGCCGGACAAGCGGAAGACGCCCGCATGATCGGCGGGATCGATCCGGATGAATTCGGGACGAACGCCTTCCGGGAAGGCGAAGTCCAGCGCCAGCGCCCCTTCGGGCGCGGCGAATTCGGCCATCACCACCCGGGATTCGTCGTAGTCCTGGTTGCCGTCTCGATAAAAGACGCGGCAGGTGACGTCGGGAGTGACTTGCTCGGCACGCGCCCCGCCGGGCCGACCGCTGTCATCCACGAGCGAATCACCGAGCTCGTTGAAGAAGCGGCGCAGAGCCTGCGGGCGTTGCTCGAAGGCATCCATGAAGGCGACGAAGGCCTCCGGGACGTTGGCACCAACCAGCGCGATACCCAGGCCATTGCTGTGTTCGAACTCGGCGATGCGGTAGCGACCGCGAATCTCGTCGAGGAAACGGGCAACGCCGAAACCTCGGTCACGAACCTGGCTGTCGTGAAAAATCACGACGGCCCGGTCGCTCAATTTGGGCAGCCAGGTATTGAAGTCCTCACTGACCGCTTCGTAAGTATGCAGTCCATCGATATGCAGCAGGTCGATGCTTCCATCCTCGAATTCGCCCAGCGCATCGATAAAAAAACTGCGATGCATACGGGAGAACGCCGCGTAGCGCGGATCATGGTACCGCTTAAGCGTTTCGTACACGCCCTCGCCATAGCGGCGGGCGTGCGGATCGCCCTGCCACGAATCGATCGCGGTACAACGCGTGTCGCTGCCCAGAATCTGCACGGCCTGGCAGAAGGCCAGATATGAATTACCGGAATCCGTGCCCAGTTCGACCAACTGCCGAGGTCGCAACAGATCGATCAGCAGATAGGCAAATGGGATATGTCCGACCCACGCGTACGGGTAGGAAAGGCGCGGCTTCAGGAATACGACTGGATGGTCTTCTAAGCGAAAATCCGACATCGTCGGTTAGTCCTTGATCAGTTCGATATCGAGCATCGGCAGGCCGATGATCCCCACGGGCGAGCTCGACGCCTGCGACTTGAACATCAGTGCTTCATGCAACCAGTTCTGTAGTTCGTGCTGGTCCTGCGTGCCTTCGGCGATACCGGCAGTCACGAAGTATTCCCCGTGCTGCAGACGCGGCATGTCGAACTTGAATCGGGCGCGCACAGTCTCACCGGCCTTCATGCTGAACGCCGCGTCGTGATATGTCAGGTAAGTGTTGTCGCCGAACAGGTACTGTCCAAGGCGATCCTTCACGTAGAAACCGACGATGACACTGTCGAGATCGATGTCGCTGACGACGGCGATCTCGAGGATCACGCACTCCCCGCCGATAATCCAGGCGATCGGTTCACCTTCGGCATTCAGCATCGCGACGTCGGCGACGCGGGCGTGGAGCGTGCCGGCGCCAGGCGAATCGGGGTCGAAGGGAAAGACCTGGATGTCGTTGCGCAACGTCGACCTGTCGATCAGTTCCCGACGGGGATCGTGGCGCGTGTGAGCGCGCAGCGCGGCTTGCGTCCGTTCCGGGTCCGCACTTCGTTTCGCCAGGAATTCCTCGACATAGGCGCTCATGACATCCTTGGCCTCGCCGCTCGCCTTGACATGACCCTGGTCCAGCCAGATCGCCTTGTCGCACAAGCCCGTCACCGCGCCTCCGTCATGGCTGACGAACAATAGCGTGCCCCGCTCCTTGAATTCACGAAGGTAGCGCATGCACTTCTGCGTGAAGAAGGCATCGCCGACCGCCAGCGCCTCGTCAATGATGAGGATATCCGCATCGACGTGCACCATGACCGCGAAGGCCAGGCGCATGACCATGCCGCTGGAGTAGTTCTTGACGGGCTGCTCGATGAACTCGCCGATATCGGCAAACGCGAGGATGTCGTCGAAACGCGCATCGATCTCCGCACGGCTCAGGCCGAGGATCGAAGCGTTCATGTAGACGTTCTCGCGCCCGGTGAACTCGGAATTGAAGCCGCTACCCAGTTCGAGCAGCGCGGCGACCCGCCCGTTCACCTGCACGGATCCTTCGGTTGCTGAGAGTGTTCCGGCAATCATCTGCAGGAGGGTCGACTTGCCTGATCCGTTGCGACCGATGATGCCCAGCGTCTGCCCGCGCGAGATCGAGAAGTTCACGTCGCGCAGCGCCCAGAACTCACGGAAATAACGCTTGCGCGTACCCATGATCCCCTGCATCAGGCGATGAATGGGACGGGCGTATATCTGGTAGCACTTACCGACACCGGACACGGTGATAACCGCATCCGCGGCGTCGGCAGCCTGCACGGGCTGGAGAGCGCTCTCAGAGGACATCGGCGAAACCCCGCTTCGTCTTGTTGAACCAGATGAAACCGAGCTGGGCCACGGCAAGCGCGATGATGGTGTACAGACCCAGGCCGATGAAGTTCGGCAGGTTGCCCCAGATCGCTACCGCGCGCGCCTGGTTGATGATGTACGTCAGCGGATTGAGGGCGAAGACAAACTGATACCGCTCAGGCAAGGTCTCGACCGGCACGATGGCCGAGGACAGGAATAGCATGGCGGTGGCAAGCACACCTGTTATCTGGCTGATGTCGCGCATGTAGACGCCGAGCGCGGCCAGGAACCAGACGACGCCTACGGTCAGGATGACCAGCGGCAGTATCACCAGCGGCAAGAATACGATCGTCCAGGGCAGGTAATGATTGAATGCCAGGAACAGGACGGCGAAGACGATGCAGTTTGCGAATACATGGAACAGCGCCGAAAGCACCATCGGCCACGGCAGGATTTCGAGCGGGAAGATGATCCGCTTGACCAGGTTCGTGTTGCCCACGATCAACGTCGGCGCCCTTGTGAGGCACTCGGCGAAAAAGCCATGCACGATGAGGCCCAGGAAGAGGATCAAGGCAAACTCGGTCGTGCTGCCCGACGTATGCGGCCAACGGCTCTTGAGGATGTATCCGAATGCCACCGTGTAGACGATCAGCATGAGAAACGGACTGATCAGCGACCAGAGAAGCCCGAAGCTCGCGCCGCGATAGCGACCGAGCACTTCCCGCCGGGCCAACTCGACCGTCAGCGAACGGTGTCGGAAGAAAGCGCCAAACGGCCCGTCGGACCGGGACTTGGCTTCAGCAATTTGGGTCAAGGGGTTTCCTCCAAAGGGCGCGAACGCCCTCTTTTTGTCAGCTCAGGGCAGCGGCGAGTTCGGCGCGCAGGTCACCGATATCTTCGACACCTACTGATAGACGTATGAGACCGTCGGAAATACCAAGACGCTTGCGATTGGCTGCAGGAATCGAGGCATGGGTCATGATGGCCGGATGCTCGATCAGGCTCTCCACACCACCTAGCGACTCGGCGAGGGCGAACAGTTCGCAACGCTCGAGCACGCGCCGGGCCTTGCGAAGCCCCCCCTTCACCTCGACCGAGATGATCCCGCCGAACCCATCCATCTGCCTGCGCGCCAGGGCATGCTGGGGATGCGATTTCAGGCCGGGATAGATGACCCGCTCTATGGCGGGATGCTTTTCGAGCCACTTCGCGAGCTCGAGCGCGCTTTCGCAATGCGCGCGCATACGCAGATGCAGGGTCTTCAGGCCGCGCATGGCCAGGAACGCGTCGAACGGGCCGGCGACGGCGCCGATCGAGTTCTGCAGGAATGCCATCTGCTCTGCCAGATGATCATTGGCGGCGACGACAATACCGCCAACGATATCCGAGTGACCATTGAGGTACTTGGTCGCTGAGTGCAGGACAAGGTCCGCGCCGTATTCGATAGGCCGCTGGAGCATGGGTGAGCAGAATGTGTTGTCCACCACGAGAATCAGATCGTGCTTACGGGCGAAACTGGCAAGCTTGGCGAGGTCCACCAGCTTGAGCATGGGGTTGGTGGGGGTCTCCGCCCAGATCATCTTCGTTTCGGGACGGAGCGCCGCAGCAAGCGCCGCGGTATCGTTCAGGTCGATGAAACTGAAGTCCAGTCCTGCCGAGCGACGCCGGACCTTGTCGAAGAGCCGGTAGCTGCCGCCGTAGAGGTCGTCCATCGCAATGACATGACTACCGGAATCGAGTAGTTCCAGCACCGTCGCCGCGGCCGCGAGGCCTGAGGCGAACGCGAAACCTGCGACACCGCCTTCCAGGTCCGCGACGCAGCGTTCGTACGCCATTCGTGTGGGGTTCTGCGTACGCGAGTACTCGTAGCCCTTGTGCACGCCGGGGCTCTGCTGCACGTAGGTGGAGGTCGCGTAGATCGGGGTCATGATCGCCCCGGTGGAGGGATCCGGCGACTGTCCCGCATGGATGGCGCGGGTGCCGAGCCCGTGAACGGGTGATTTTAGGGATTTCTTGGCCATGGACTCTGACTTCTGGAGCCGCCGCGCGGCGGGCTGCGCCGGGCGCAGATGACCGCGTATGATACCCAGATTAAGGAATCCGGACCCGTACGCTTCGCGTTCGGACGCGTCCATTCATGTTTTTGAACGCGTCGGAAGCTCCGGTCCCCTACTGTCCGAGCCATGCGAGAATAGCGGCCCGGCTATCAACGGATTACGCGTAACTACATGAAAACCTTACTAGTGACCGGCGGCGCGGGCTTCATTGGCGCCAATTTTGTCCTGCAGGCGGTCGCCGATGGCCTGAAGGTTATCAACCTGGACAAGCTTACCTACGCTGGCAACGTTCAGACTCTGGATTCGATCAAGGACCATCCGTCTCACCTCTTTGTGAAGGGTGACATTGGCGACCGCGAGCTAATCTCACGCCTGCTCGCGACGCACCAGCCGGACGCCGTCGTCAACTTCGCCGCCGAAAGCCACGTCGACCGTTCGATCGACGGCCCGGCAGCCTTCATTGAAACCAACGTCGTCGGCACCCTGGGCCTGCTCGAAGCCACCCGTGACTACTGGCGTGGGCTCGACGAGGCCGGCGGCAAGGCGTTCCGATTCCTCCATGTGTCCACGGACGAGGTCTACGGATCGCTGGGCGCCGACGGCTTTTTCACCGAAACCACCCCCTACGCCCCCAACTCGCCGTATTCCGCATCGAAGGCTGCGTCCGACCATCTGGTCCGCGCCTTCCACCACACCTACGGCCTGCCGGTCCTGACGACCAAC
>Ga0182005_1000369_pt1 | contig 25021 bp, 19 predicted proteins | sample Sormic07211103_1_FD_123021 | JGI IMG/M metagenome (GOLD analysis project Ga0182005, IMG submission 123021) | Rhizosphere microbial communities from Sorghum bicolor, Mead, Nebraska, USA - 072115-103_1 MetaG | ecosystem: Host-associated > Plants > Roots > Rhizosphere | place: USA: Nebraska...
AGATCGACAGCATGGCGGCCGACGTTTACCGCTACCTGTCCTTCGACCAGATCGCCGAGTTCCGTGAAGCTGCTGCGAACGCCAACATCCCGGTCGTTCAAGCCTAACGCTACAAAGCCATGAAAAAACGCCGCCCATCGTGAGATGAGCGGCGTTTTTTTATGCCTGACGCCGATTACCCAGCTATCTTTGCCTGATGTCGGCACCAGGACGGCGTGCCACGAGGCCCCACGGGCCTTATCTCAAGGAGGAGTCATGCGGGTCATCCTGATCGCCATCGGTTCGCCCGGTGACGTTTTCCCCTTCATTGGCCTGGCCAATGCGCTGAACCTGCGCGGTCATCGCGCGACCTTGTGCAGCCTGCCGGCGTTCAAAGCCACCGTCGAACAGTACGGGCTGGAATTCGAGCCGTTAGGCCAGCAAGCCTGCGACGACACGCCCCGCCCGCGAGACTCGAAAAGCGCTTTGGCAGAGCAGTGGAACGCAGTCTCGCACCTGCTCGAACCGACCTATGACTACATCGCAGCGCGGCGCCATGAGGATATCGTGGTGGTGGGCTCGTTTTGGGCGTTGGGCGCACGTGTGGCCCAGGAGACGTTCGGCATTGCCTACCTTTCGGTACAGATTTCACCGTTCTTGCGCGAGGTCCATCGGCTGGCGCTGGACCAGCTCTGTGCGCCATCACTTAACGCCTTGCGCGCCAGAAAGGGCCTGAGCGGGACGGTTCAGCACGTTATGAGCCAATGGATGCATTCGCCGGACGGCGTGATCAGCTTCTGCCCCGAGTGGTTCGCACCGCAGCAAGCTTCTGCGCCGGCCACGCTGTGCAAGGCCTGCGAAAAAGCCGTTGCGGCTATCGAGCATTGCCGCCAGCGAACCAAAGGTCGTCTGGCCGGGCATTCGAAGGGGGCGATCAACCGGGGCAGCTCCGATTGATCGCCCGCTGTTTCAGGCGCTGAGCGAGTAGATCAACGCCGAAATGGCCACCAGGCCCACCAGCGTCACGAAGACGTTGGAGGCTTGGCCACGGTAACGCGCCATCGCCGGTACTTTGCGGATCGCGTACATCGGCATCAGGAACAGAATCGCCGCGATGACCGGGCCACCGAGGGTTTCGATCATGCCGAGAATGCTCGGGTTCAGGGTCGCGACGACCCAGCAGACCACCAGCATGAACGCTGCGGTCATGCGGTCCAGGGTCTTCGGCGCCGGGCGTTTGCCGCTCTTGACGATCAAGCCCTTCAAGCCTTCGCTGGCGCCGATGTAGTGGCCCAGGAATGACTTGGAAATGGCCACGAAGGCAATCAACGGCGCCGCGAAGGCGATGGTCGGGTTGCTGAAGTGGTTGGCCAGGTACGACAGGATCGACAGGTTCTGTGCCTTGGCTTCCGCCAGTTGCGCCGGCGACAGGGTCAGCACGCAGCTGAAGACGAAGAACAGCACCATCACCACCATCAAGAGGTGGGCGCGGGACAGGATCTGCGAACTGCGCTCTTGGGCATGCGTGCCGTAGCGACGTTTCTGGTCCACCGCGAACGCCGAAATGATCGGCGAATGGTTGAACGAGAACACCATCACCGGAATCGCCAGCCACAGGGTGTGCAGCAGCGCCGACGACTCAGGCAGCGTGGACGCGGTGCTGAGGATGCCGCCATTCCAGTGAGGAATCAGGAACACCGCCAGGAACAGCAGCGCGACGATGAACGGATACACCATCAGGCTCATGGCCTTGACGATCACCTGCTCACCGCAACGCACCACCGCCAGCAGGCCGAGAATCAGCACGAACGACAGCACGGCGCGCGGTGGCGGCATGATGTGCAGCTGATGTTCGAGGAAACTGCCCACGGTGTTGGTCAGGGCCACGCTGTAGATCAGCAGGATCGGGAAGATCGCGAAGAAATACAACAAGGTGATCAGCGCGCCGGCCTTAATGCCGAAATGTTCTTCCACCACTTCGGTGATGTCTGCACCTTCACGACCGGACAGCACAAAGCGGGTCAGGCCACGGTGCGCGTAAAACGTCATGGGGAACGCCAGCAATGCCAGGATCAGCAACGGCCAAAAGCCGCCCAGCCCCGCATTGATGGGTAAAAACAGGGTACCGGCCCCGATTGCCGTGCCAAACAGGCCCAGCATCCAGGTGGTGTCATGGCGATTCCAGCTTTCGAGGCTCGCTGGTGTCGCCGCTACATAGCGTTCGTCGACGCTATTGGCCTGATCATTCATCCGGTCGGATCTCCGCTTTCCGGTCACTTGCCACTCGGTCAGGACGCGTCGGAAAAAACCGACAGACATGCTCCGGCCGAAACAGGGGCGGGATTCTCCGCGATAAACGAGCAGAAGCAAAGGCTTAGCTGAGCAATGGTTGTGCGGAGCAGATCAAAGGCCTGTCGCTTTTAGAAAAATAATTGTCGGCAGCGGGTATGCGATGTGTCGTTTTCTGACACGCTTTAGTAAACCCTAATGTACGGTGTGCCTGACGAACCGCAGCGCCTGACTTTACGACTGCTGCGCAGCCGAACGCAGGCTCGACAACTGCTGCGGCAATTTCATCGCGGACAAATCCTCTCCACCTGCCGCGCACTGATCTAGTGTTGTATCTAAGAAGCTCGCCGGTATCGCCAACGCCTGCACAGGTGCTTGCCAACCAATAGCCTATGATCTCGGACCATTGCCAATCTGCTCTGGAGTCAGCAATCTGACGCGACGTTCGAGCCCCACACTCCGCTGCCCACAGGAGCCCAGCATGACCGCAACCGTTCTGGTACTGGTTGAAACCATCAATGAATACCTGCCGATTCTCGAACATCAGGGGTTTCATTTGATCCTGGCCCCAACCCCGGCCGAGCGCGCTGCCGCCATTGCCCGGCAGGGCAGCCAGATCGATGCGGTGCTGACGCGTGGCCCGTTGGGCCTGTATGCCAATGAAATCGCCGCCCTGCCCAACCTCAAGATCATCTGCGTGATCGGCGCCGGTTACGAACACGTCGACCTGCAGGCCGCCGTCAACCGGGGCATCACTGTCACCAACGGCGCCGGCGTCAATGCCTCCTCCGTTGCCGATCACGCCATGGCGTTGCTGCTGGCACTGGTTCGTGACATCCCTCGGGCAGATGCTGCCGTCCGTCGGGGCGAGTGGCCGAAGATCATGCGTCCTTCGCTGGCCGGCAAACACATAGGCATCCTCGGCCTCGGTGCCGTTGGCCTCGCTATCGCCAAACGTGCCGCCAACGGCTTCGATATGAGAGTGAGTTACCACAACCGCCAGCATCGCAGCGATGTGCCGTACAGCTATTGCTCGACGCCTACCGAGCTGGCACGCCAATCAGACTTTCTGATAGTTGCCACCCCGGGCGGGATCGGCACCCAACACCTGATCAACCGGCAAGTGCTCGACGCCCTGGGGCCCAACGGTTTCCTCGTCAACATCGCCCGAGCCAGCGTGGTCGTCACGGCAGACCTGATCACCGCGCTCGAACAGCGGCGGATCGCCGGTGCCGCGCTGGATGTCTTCGACCACGAACCCCAGGTACCGGACGCCCTCAAGGGGTTGGCCAACGTGATTCTGACTCCGCATGTCGCCGGATTGTCCCCGGAGGCCACCCAAGGCACCGTCGAGCTGGCCGGCAAAAACCTGACGGCGTTTTTTTCCGGTCAACCGGTACTGACGCCCATTGCGTTACCGCCGCCGTCGACAACCACCCGGCTCAATCACTAAAGAACGCCCAACAGTGTCCAGAGTCGTCGGGATTCGGCATCGGCGCTGATCAGTTCGCCCAGCAGCTCGCTCAGGGGCTTGTTGCCCCACTCCACACCCCGCTTGATCAGATAGGGCACCGGGCTGTGGGGTTCGGTGCGCGCCAGGTACTCGGCGATCAGCAGCAATTGCCGGTACGCCTCTTCACGATTCGCCGGTTCGCTGAACACCTGGGGCACTGCAAGGACTTCAGGCGCGGCGGTCGGGCTGGGGCTCGATGCAGCCACCACTGGCGTTTCGACCGGAGGCGCCGGGGTCGGTTTTCGTGGATGCATGGCGATAAACTCCTGAACCAGGGTCAACAACGCGTCGATCACGTCCTGCAGCGCCTTGAAGCCTGGGGCCTGATTCCCGAGAAAAGCGTCGCTCCACACCTCCAGGCGCTGCAAGTGCTGCTGACTGAGCAGCAGACTGCCCTGGCTGCGCAACCAGAATGACAACGGTGTGGCACGAATCTGTTCGGTGATTTTTTTCTGTTCGTTGCGCGCGTTCTCGGCCGAGGTCTTGGCCGCTTTACTGTCGCTGCCCTGCACCTGTTGCAACTGCAACCGGCGCCAGGCGTCCAGACAGAAGCCGTCGAATTCGTGGTTTTGCGGTTCGAACAACGGCACTCGGGTCAGCAACACTTCAGCGTAGCGTCGAGCCAACCATTCCAGCGGTATCACTCGCCACGACAGGTCGCCATCCTCAGCCTGTGGGTGCAGGTGTTCGGGATAGCGTTCGCACAACCCGGCCACCAGCGCCAGGCTGCCCGGCAACCCATCGAGCCCGTCCTGATGCAGCCAGGCCTCCCCCAGCCAAGCGCTGAGCATCAAATCCTTGCTGCGCTCGAGCAGCAGGCTCGTGGCCAGTTTTTCCAGCTCCGGCCACTGGGCGCGCTTGATCGACGACTGCCACACCCCCGTCGGCAAACTGGTGTCATCCTCGCGGCGCAGTTCGCGCAACCGGTCGAACTCGGGTTCATAACGCAAATCCTGACCACAAGGCGCCTCCTTGCTGATCGGTTCGAGCAGTTGCGCAATCAGTTCCGGCAACGGTGTTGATGGTTGATTCACAGGCCCTCCTCCTCATGGGATTCAATCGCCGCGGTCGAGCGCGTCACCAGGAACGGTGAACGCGGAGCCCGGGTCGGCAAGGGCTGAATGGACAACGGCAATTTCGAGCCCTGGGTCATCAACGACAGGCGCACAAACATCAGGGTTTGCTCCGCTGCGCTGGCCTGCGTGGTCACGGGCAGGCGCAAGGTCAACGGAAAGTCCGTGTAGTCCAGGTTCGGCTGGCGCTGCACCGACACGTGCGAACGCATCAAGCGCAACAGCGACCATGGACCGCTGTACTCCCAACCCGCTTCCAGATCACGCACCACCAGGCTCGGCTGTAACGGATCGTTGGCCGGACGCTGATAGCCATTTCTGGCCCAACGCAAGGTCAGCCGGACTGGTTGGCCGACCATCCAGCGCAGGTTCTGCTGAGCTTCGCCGGGGTAGTTGATCTGTTGATTCCCGGCATTCAAGCCCCAGGCAATCACCTGGTCGGCACCGCGCTCTTCCTCCCGATCGGTACGCCAGCGCACATCCATCTCCACCCCCAGCACGCCGCTCTTGTCGCGCACGAACATCGGCCCCAGCCAGGTGCTGGCTTGCTTCAGACGATTGAGAAAGTCCTCGGCGGCCAGGCGTTCCGGGGTCTGGCTCAGAGCCAATCCGGCCTGCGCCACCGGCAAACGCTTGTCGATCAGCTCCAGCAAATGCTGGACCCGGGCCGGGTCGGCGTCGCTGGCCTGCAAGCCATTGGCAAACGGAAAGCGCTCTGCCAGGTACTGGTTGAAATAATTAGCCAGCTCATTCCAGGCCGCCGCAGCCTGCTGCTGTTGCAGGAACTGGCAGCGTTGCATGGCGGTTTGTTGCAGATCCACGGCGCGCAATGCCAACGTTCCGCGCCCACCGGACAGGTTGGCGGTTTGCAGGATCTGGCCACAGGACGCGACGTCCATTTCGATGAAGTCGCGGCTCACCAACTGCTCGATCTGCGCTGGCGAACTGGCGGGGTTCTGTTCTTTGTATTTGAGCAGTTCATCGTTGAGCGCACTGAACTGCGTCACCCGTTCGTAATCCAGCGCCGAGAGGTTCTGTTGCTGGACTTTCAGCCATTCCAGCGCCGAAGTGCGGCGTTCGGTGATGCCGAGCATGGTGTTGAACTGCTGCTTGAGGCTCAGTTTCAGATCCTGAACGTCATTGGCGCCGTACAGTTGCAGGCCGAAGTTTTTCGAGCCGTCCCACTGGCTGATTTCGGTGCGCCCGCTGAACAGTGGCTGGGCGACGATTTCATCGAGGCCACTGACGATATCGGCCAGGGCGCGGCGGTTCAAAGCGGTTTGCAAACGCGTAGCCAGATCGCTGCGGCGCACTTCGACAAAAGCCTTTTGCAAGGCAATCGCCTGAGAGGCCTGCACATTGAAGACACCACTTTGGACCTGCGCATTGTGCTCGCGCAGGCTCGACAACATGGCCTTGACCACCGCGCCTTCGGCCGCTTGCAGCAACGCGCCGCGATACGCCGGGGGGATGCGCGGCAGCTCTTCGGCGGCATAACTCTTGTAACTGGCGAAGTAGTTCAGCGCACTGTCGAGGTCGTCGCCATCAACACCGCGCCCCTGTCCATCCGGGACGTCGGACTGATCCGCCTGCAAGGCGATGGCGACGAAATCACGCTTGAACAGTGCCTGCACCGCGTTGTTCAACTGCACCACATGCTCCTGCAAGACCAGTTGCCCGCTGCCTTGCTGAATCAGCAAATTGTCCCTGGCCCCGGCCTGGGTGATCCACTGGTCACGAAAGCTCTGCTGCAACTTCGACGCCTGTTGATCCAGTTGCTGTTCGACCTGCGGACCAAGCAATGTGCTTTGGCGCACCTTGTCCATCATCGCCCGGTAACCGGGCACCAGATCCTGTCCCTTGCCCCGGCTCCACGCCGAGTTGGTCAAGCCGACCAGCGCTTGCAGGTCGTCGATCAACGCCCGCAGATCTTCCAGTTCGGTGAGGGAATTGCCGCTGCCGGCCTCCAGTCGCTCCAGGTGCAATCTCAGATAACCGGCCTGACGCACGAAGTTATCGGCAAGGAAATACTGGTCCAGCCAGCGCTCCATGAGCCCGAGGAAGTTTTCCTCGATCTGCGCGCGCTCGACGGTCAGGTCCAGCGGCTTCAACTCACTGTTGTCGGCATCCAGCAGCGCCCGGTTGTAAAAGCCGGCGCGGTGCAGAGTGCCTGCGTTGAGGTTCAGCGACAGGGCGTTGTTGCTCAGCAACACCAGGTCTTCGAGCGGTGCCTTGGTGTTGTTCAGCGCTTGACTGAACCACTGGTTCTGCTGCTCCAGACTCACCGCACGCTCGACCAGCTCCGTGGCCTTGACGTAGTTTTGCCATTGGGCCGGGTCTTCGCTTTCGACGTTGCCCCGTCGTTCGGTGTTGCGAATGGTCTTGAGTTGCGCCAGATCCGCGCTCAACAGATCGCGCAGCGGCAACAACAAGTGACTTTGTGCGGTCAGGCGCAATTCGTTCTCCAACTGCGCATCCAGCGAGGAGAACCAGGAGGTCGGAAACACCACCGAGGTGAAGCGCCAGCGCTGCGCCTTCTCCAGCACCCGCCAGAAACCCTGGACGTTGCGCCGGGTCGCCTCCCGCCGATGAGATTCATCCGTGACCGCCACGTAATTTTTCTGCGCCCCTTGCATCAGGCGCGACAACTCATGGGCATCCTTTTCCGAGTCCTGCCACACCCACAGCATGCCAGCGCCCCAGAGCAGCGCGACCACCAGCGCCACCCCACCGGTCACGCGCTGCCAGCGCTGACGCAGGCGTAACAGACGCGGCACCACCTGAGCCAGACCGCGCTCGGCGACCACCCGCCGCTGCCACAGTTGCCGGGCGAAAGCGCTCTGCTGCAAGCCGGTGTCGTAGGCCGAAAACCCGTCGGCGCTGTCATCCGAGGGCTGGCTGGCGGTGAAATAAACCCCGCGAAAACGCGGTGCTTCGCCTTGCGCATTACCCTGGAAAACCGGTTCCAGCAAGGATTGCAGATTGCGCCGCAAGGCTTCGAAGCGTTCCGGCAAGCCGTACAGATCGACGCTCAATTGCCCGGACAAGGCGCCGATTTCGATGATCGATTCCGCCAGGGCCCGGTTGACCTGATCCAGCGCCTGATCGCTCCATTGCGCCTGCCACACCGCATCGGGCCCGTGGGGCGAGGACCAGCCGAGCGTACGTTCGCGAGCCTCGACCGGCAGCGCGCTAATCAACTCCTGAAAACCCGGCAACTCTTCCATGCCGGTAACGACCACGTACACCGGCAGACTCAAACCGAAGCGCTGCAATAGATCGATAAAACGTCGACGCGCCGCCAGGCCGAGGGCCGCCGCCTGCTCGGCATTGCCCAGCCGACTGATCGGCACCGTCCAGATCACGCCGTCCAGCGGACGCTGACTGCGCAAGCGCAGGATCAAACCCAGCAAGCGCCACCAGCCACCCCGTTGCAGGTGCATGCCTTCATCCGGCAAAAACAGCGCCTGGGGCACCACCAATACGGCACCTTCGGGGTCCGACCACCAGCGACCGAACCAGCCCGGTTTGTCGGTGGGCTGCAAGCGCCACTGGGTGCACAACTGCGTGCCCTGAGTCTCGTTGCCGAGCATCAGCAGCCAGGGAATCTGGTAGCGATCCCGGGTGCCCTGCTCCTGCTCCATCTGCCGCACCGCCAGGTAAAAACTGCGGATCGCCGCGCCGCTTTGCGTGCGCAACCACCAGACCGCCACGGCGACAATCGCCAGCACCAACAGCACGACGATGATCAGGCCGATAATCCCCAGCGTGCTCATGAGTCTTGCTCCGAGGTGACCACCGAATCGGTCAGTTGCAAGACCGGTTCGAGCTCCTGGCGAATGTCACGCCAGAACAACTGCCCCAACCCGGTCAGCAGCAGGACCACGGCAAGAATTCCCAACCCCAGGCGAAAGCCATCGGGCAACGAAAGACGCACCGGCAATTGCAGCGGCGTCACCGCCGAAGGTTGTTCGAGCCGGGCGCTGACATCGGCATAATCCGCCTCGTGCTGCCAGGCAAAGGTGAACAGCGCCAGGCGCCATTTTTCATGCTGGGCCTGATTCTGTTCACCCCGCAGACGCCCCTGAAAGCCCAGCACCAGGCACTGCAAATAGACATTGGCCAGATCGCGAGTGGTAGGGATTTGCTCATCCAGCAGTTCCTTGATCGCCAACGGTATCCGCTCGCCGGCCTGACGACTGGAGTACATCCGCGATTCCAGGGGTTTATCCTGCCAGGCCGACTGGCCCGGCCACGGCGTGAACAGCAAGGTTTCATCGACCAGCGCGACAAAGGCATAGACCAGCGCTTTGACTTGTTCAGTGGCGGCGTCACCGACTTTGGCGAAGGCCGTTCGCCAGAGGCGTTGGGAGATTTGCGTGGAGAGTTCGACCACCGCTTCCACCAGCGCTTCGTCTTCGCTGTCCTTGGGCAACTGGCTCCAGTCCTGGGACCATTGCTGCCAGGCCTGGCGAAAAGCACTGCTCAGCGGCGCTTCGTTGAGGCCTCGTGTACCTGTCCCGGCATTCCCCTCAGACATATGACGTTCCTTCCTCGATCAAGCACTTTCACTCGCCTGGGCCACAAACAACACCACTTGCCATGGACTGCTGGCCAGCCTGGAAGCCGGTGCGGCAATCAGCAACGGCAACTGCCCGTCGAACCATTGGCCTTCGGCCGTCACCACGAACAACCGCGTATCGTCACCGACGCCGTAGGCCACTTGCTCATTGCGACTCATGGCCTGATGGGACAAACCGCTCATGCGCTGGCGGCTGAGCAACGGGATGTGCGGCTGCGAGGCGATGATCGCGCCGCTCAACCATTCGCTGGCGGCCTGCTCGCTGGCGCCATTGGGCATGCGCAAACCGATGACCAGCCGTTGGCTCGGCTGGTCGTCGGGCAATTGAATCGAGAAGGATTGTTCGTTGCGCTCGAACGCCAGGCTGCGATAGCCGGCGCGGATCAGTTCGAGGGTCTTTTCCAGCCAGTCGAGCACCGTTTCATAGCCGCGCTGCAACTCCAGAAAATCCAGCGGGGCGAACGCCGGAACACCCGCCAATGGATCGAGCGCCGACCAGGCGCCGGTCAGCCCGAGCAGCGAGCCATACAGCGCCTGCGGCGTGGCCACGCGACTGTTCAGCAGACCTTCGACTTCCGGCAACCGCGCCCACAGCGCGGTCAACTGACGCCGGATTTCCATCGAATCATCCTGATTGCCGGCCTGCTGCGCCTGACGCAAGCGACCGGCGAGGAACATGCATTTCTCCCGCGCCCTGGCACACAGTCCCGCCACGCGCCGGCCCACCACCGACTCGGGCAACAGGCACGGCGTCGGCGGTGTGTAAGGCAACGCAAGAAAACCGCCGCCTTCCTTGCGAATTCTCAGCAGCGGCAGGCAGACCGAATCGGCCTTGTTCAGTTGCGTGCACAAACGCGGATTCGGGCGCCACACCGTGATCGATTCGGGGTACTCGCCGCTGGTGAGATCCGGCAGCGCATCGCCGACGACAGACTGCAATCGCCCCTTGAGCGGCAGTAACTGACCGGCACGCCACAGCGGACTGACCGCCAGGTAAACGGTGACAGTGGCGTTGTCCGTGGCGTCGATCGCTTCACTGACGTCGAGCTCCAGCATCGGCCCGACACCGGCCTGCAAATTGACCGGCAAACCGTCCGGCAACGTCGCCTGCAAATTGAGCAGGCGCACCAGCCCGGCGCTCAGTGCCGAGGGATCGAATTCAACGCGGGCCACGCCCCAGAACCACGGATTACATGCTTGGGCGAAATGCGCTACCAACGCCTCGGCCCGCAGCCCTTGCAACTGAAAATGCTGGGGCAGCAACTGCATGCCCTCATGCCAGCAAACCGCGTCAGGAAGCAGACTCATACGATTCCCTTCGACCTCTCGTGACGCCGCACCAATGGCGGCCTGGCCCGCTTTTCGTAGGAGCCAGGCTTGCCGGCGAAGGCGCTCGCAAGGACGCCTTCGCCGGCAAGCCTGGCTCCTACATGTCTGTTTACGCGCCTTAATCCCCCGGTGTTCAGTTCGGGTGGTCGCTGACCAGTGTCATCTCGCGACTGTCGAACTTGAGCCAGGCGTTGCTTTGATCGTCCAGCCGCAACCGGTGTGCCCCGGGAGTGGTATAGCTGGCGAAGACTAAAAGTCCAGCCGCCCGCTTCCCCCCCAGCGGAAAGGGTTGTTTGTCGATGAATTGACCCGGCACCAGCTCCAGTCCCCAGACTGTCATCAGCTGTCGGTAGTCGCGCTGATACTGCTCACGCTCGGCGAACCACTGGCGGGCGGTGATACCCGACAATTGCTTGAGCAGATCTGCGTCGTTCACCGCAATGAAGTCCACCGCAATCGGGGTGTCGTCGTTGGCGCGGGGCGCGACGTCCAGCGTCAGGTTATCGAGATCGACGCGAGGACCGAACAACGAACACCCGGCGAGTGAGAGGAGCAGAACCAAAGAAAAGAGACGTGCGTACAAAATGAATTTTCCTTTTCTCGACACGGTCCAAAAACGTTTTTCGTTTGCTTTTTTATAGACCTGTTCTAGCGTCTTGGGTAGTTCGGTCGGCACGACGAATTCGGAAGGTTCGTCAAAGGAATGACAGGTCCTCTGCCCTCCCTTTCTAACCTACGGTCCAGTAAGGGAATGCGATGAAACGGGCCTCCCGATGCATTGCTCCCGCCTCATGCATCGGAGTCAGCCACCATGGCAGAAAGTACTCAGCACAAGCTAGACAGGGTTCGCCCACCCCGGGTGCAAATCACCTACGACGTCGAAATCGGCAACGCGATCGAGAAGAAAGAATTGCCATTGGTTGTCGGTATTCTTGCCGACCTCTCCGGCAAGCCTCTCGAACCACTCCCGAAATTGAATGAACGGCGTTTCACCGAAATCGACCGCGACAACTTCAATGAAGTCCTCGCCTCGATCGGCCCGCGCGCCACCTTGCAGGTCAACAACACCCTCAGCGGCGACGACAGCAAGCTCAACATCGAGCTCAACTTCAAACACATCGATGACTTCGACCCGGTCAAGGTGGTCGAGCAAGTCACTCCGCTGCGGCGTCTGTTCGAAGCTCGCCAGCGTCTGCGCGACCTGCTGACCAAACTCGACGGCAACGATGATCTGGACAAGCTGTTGCGTGACGTCATTGCCAACACCGAGGGACTGCAAGAGATCAAGTCGGCTCGTCCGGACACCGCCGCTCCCGCTCCTGCTGGCGACAGCGAAGCACCGGCTGAACCGCAAGCCTGATCGCTCATCCACCCAGGGAGAATTTTGCCATGCCCGCCTCATCCGCCGCCCAGACCCAAGCCAGTGACAGTGCAAGCGAGACCTTGTCCTTGCTCGATGAAATAATCGCCAAAGGCCGCATGGCCCATGACGACAGCCAACAGGATTACGCCCGCGACATGCTCGCGGAATTCGCCACTCAGGTCCTCGATGAAGGCATGGCCGTCGACAAGGACACCGTGGCGATGATCAACGACCGCATCAGCCAGATCGACGAGCTGATCAGCGCTCAACTGAACGAAGTGCTGCACCACCCGGACCTGCAGAAACTTGAAGCCTCCTGGCGCGGCCTGCACTTGTTGGTTAAGAACACCGAGACCAGTTCCCGGCTGAAATTGCGCCTGCTCAACGTGACCCAGAAAGAGCTGCAGAACGACCTGGAAAAAGCCGTCGAGTTCGACCAGAGCGCGCTGTTCAAGAAGATCTACGAAGAGGAATACGGCACCTTCGGCGGCCACCCGTTCAGCCTGTTGGTGGGTGACTACACCTTCGGCCGGCACCCGCAGGACATCGGCCTGCTGGAGAAACTGTCGAACGTCGCGGCGGCCGCCCATGCGCCATTCATTGCCGCCGCCAGCCCTCGGTTGTTCGACATGAACAGCTTCACCGAACTGGCCGTGCCACGGGATCTGTCGAAAGTGTTCGAGAGCCAGGAGCTGATCAAGTGGCGCTCGTTCCGTGAAAGCGAAGATTCGCGCTACGTATCGTTGGTGCTGCCGCACTTCCTGCTGCGCCTGCCTTACGGTCCTGACACGTCGCCGGTGGAAGGCATCAACTACGTCGAAGACGTCAACGGCAGCGACCACGGCAAATACCTGTGGGGCAACGCCGCGTGGGCCTTGTCACAACGGATCACCGAAGCCTTCGCCAAATACGGCTGGTGCGCGGCGATTCGCGGAGCCGAAGGCGGTGGTGCGGTGGAAGGCTTGCCGGCCCATACCTTCCGTACAACCTCCGGTGACCTGTCGCTCAAATGCCCGACCGAAGTGGCGATCACCGACCGTCGCGAGAAAGAGCTCAACGACCTCGGTTTCATCGCCCTGTGCCACAAGAAAAACAGCGACGTGGCGGTGTTCTTCGGCGGCCAGACCACCAACAAATCCAAGGTCTACAACACCAACGAGGCGAATGCCAACGCGCGGATCTCGGCGATGCTGCCGTACGTGCTCGCGGCCTCGCGTTTCGCGCACTACCTGAAGGTGATCATGCGCGACAAAGTCGGCAGTTTCATGACCCGCGACAATGTGCAGACCTACCTCAACAACTGGATCGCCGACTACGTGCTGATCAACGACAACGCGCCGCAAGAGATCAAGGCGCAGTACCCGTTGCGTGAAGCCCGGGTGGATGTGACCGAGGTCGCCGGCAAGCCCGGAGCCTACAAGGCCACGGTGTTCCTGCGGCCGCACTTCCAGCTAGAGGAACTGACCGCGTCGATCCGCCTGGTCGCGACCCTGCCGCCACCGGTAGCCGCCTGACCTGCCTCCCGTCGGGGTCAACCCGGCGGGATTCCCCTGCTTATCTAGCACGATTACTTTCAGGAGTTTCATGCGATGGATGCAATCATTCTCGACCTCGGCGGCGACATCAAAGGCGATAGCTTGCTTGAGGGTTACAAGGACAAGATCGAAGTCATGTCCTACAGCCACAACGTGGCCATGCAGGTGACCAATGACGTCAGCAACTCGGAGCGCACCTCCGGCAAGCCGCACATCGGCGAGTTCACCCTGACCAAGTTCGTCGACAGCTCGACGCCTTCCCTCAACGAATATTGCTGCGCCGGCAAACCGATCCCCGAAGCCAAGATCACCATCGGCCGTAACGCCGCCGAAGGCAGCGGTAAGCTGATGCCGTTCATCATCTACACACTGACCAACGTGGTGCTGTCCAATGTCAGCGTCAGTGGTGGTACGGGTGGCAAACCGGTGGAAACCATTTCCCTGAACTTCACCAAGATCAAGTGGGAGCTCACCGCCCAGAAAGACGACGGCACCAAGGAAGGCACGGCCGCCTCGACCTGGGACATGGCCGCCAACAAGCTCGTCAAGTAAGCGGACGCGTCGGCCATGGCAGGCACCTGCATGCTCCCACCGTTGTTCGAGCGCCTCGCCGCCAGCGAGGTCGACACCGTGCAGGTGTTCGATCGCCAGGGGCTGCTCGACTCGGTGCACACGGAGTTGCTGCGCCTGTTCAACACCCGACGCGGCTCACGTCCGCTGACCTCCCCACCGAGCATTCTCGACTACGGCATCGCTGACTGGACGGCCTTGCAACAGCAGCGCAGCGATGACCGTCGTCAGTTGGCGCGGGAAGTGCGCGAGGCCATCAGCCATTTCGAACCGCGCCTGCAACTGGGCGAGGTCCAGGTCAATCCGGTCCCCGGCCATCCGCAGCAACTGAGCATTCGGCTGGTGGGCGAGTTACGCAGCGGCCAGCAGCACTGGCCCGTGGCCTTTGTCATCGAGAAGGCCAGCCATGGTCTTGAGGTGCGTCATGAGCGACTCGATTGACCCGCAACTGCTCGATTACTACCAACGCGAACTGACCTGGCTGCGCCACGCCGGGAGCATTTTTGCCGAGCGATATCCCAAGGTCGCCAGACGCCTGGAACTGTCCCCCGGTGAATGCCCCGACCCACATGTCGAACGACTGCTCGAAGGTTTCGCCCTGCTCGCCGCACGCTTGCAACGGCGGCTCGATGACGATTACGCCGAGTTCAGCGACGCCTTGCTCGAACAGCTTTACCCGTTGGCCATGCGGCCGCTGCCGTCCTGCGCGATCGTGCAGTTCGAGCCGGACCCGAGCAAGGGCAACCTGAACGATGGTTATCCATTGCCCCGCGACACACCGCTATTCGTCACCACCAGCAAAGGCGAGAGCATCCACTTTCGCACCAGCGCCGCGGTTCGATTGTGGCCGGTGGAAATCAACGAAGCGCTGCTGCTGGGCAGCGATGAAGCCCAGGCCCTGACCGGTGTGGAGCAAGCACGCTCGGCCTTGCGCCTGAGCCTGCGTTGCCTGGGTGAGAGCCAGTGGTCGACGCTGGCCATCAAACAATTGCGCGTGCACCTGGCCGCCTCACCGGTGATCAACGCCTGCCTGTATGACCTGCTCGGCGCCCACGCGGTGAAGGTGCTGGCCGGACCGGTCGGCAGCGTGCCGGTCATGCTGGCGGGGTTACCGCAAATCGTCGGTTTTGCCAGCGACGAAGTGCTGTTGCCGGACGAGGACGGCGTGCATCCGGGCATGCGCCTGCTCGCCGAGTACTTTGCGTTCCCGGACAAATTCAACTTCTTCGACATTCCATTGGCCGGCGCCTCCAGCGACAGCCAGACGCTGTACCTGTACATCGTGTTCGACCGCGCCCCGGCCAACCGCCTGCACCTTCAGGCCAGCGACTTCGCCCTGGGCTGCGCACCGGTGATCAACCTGTTTCCACGAACCTCGGAACCACTGCGCCCGGACGGCACCCGCAGCGAGTATCGCCTGGTCGCCGACAGTCACCGGGAAAACAGCGTCGAGATCCACAGCATCCGCGCCATGCGCGCCAGCTCAAGCCAGGGCGTGCAACGGGTGCCAGCGTATTACGGCAGTCAGCATATCGGCGGCGACAAACAATGCTATTGGCATACGCGACGGGTCAGCGGCATGACCCCGAATCGTCTGGGCACCGACCTGATGGTGAGTCTGGTGGACACCCGGCTCGACCCGCTGACCGAGGCCAGCGAATACAGCCTCACCGGGGAACTGCTGTGCACCAACCGGCATCTGGCCCAGAGCCTGCCGGCCGGCACCCCCCTGGGTTTCGAACGACCGGGGCCGGTGGCCTGGGCCCGTTTGCGTAACCCGCCGAGCCCGCAGAGTTTGCCGCGACTGGATGGCGAATCCCGTTGGCGGCTGGTGTCGCAACTGACCCTCAATCATTTGTCACTGGTCGAGGGGCCGCAAGCGCTGGATGCCCTCAAGGAAATCCTCCAGTTGCACAACCTGCGTGACGAGGCCAGCGCCTTGCGGCAAATCGACGGTTTGTTAAGCCTCGGCTGCGAACGGGTGATCGCCCATGTTGGTGAAGACGCGTGGCGCGGCTGGCGCAATGGGCTGGAGGTCCGGCTGCAACTCGACCCACAGCATTTCGTCGGCAGCAGCGCCGTGCTGTTCTCAGCGGTGCTGGCGCAGTTCTTTTCACTCTATGCCACGGCCAATCGCTTCGTGCGCACGGTTCTGGTCCAGTCAGACAAGGAGGTCAAGACATGGCAACCCCAAGCCGGCATGCCGCTGTCCCTCTGAGTCTGAGTCAGAAGCTGCGGCGCGATCCGCAGGCGTTCGAGTTGTTGCAGGCGTTGTTGCTGCTGGAACGCGAACACCCGCAAGCCGAATCCCTGGGCAGCGGCACCGCCCCTCAAGCAGAAGCCTTGCGCCTGCGCGGGCCGTTGACGCCGCTGTTTTCCGCCAGTGAAATCGAAAGTCTGACTCAGGAAGCTGACCAGCCACCGACGCTCACGACACCAGTGTTTGGCCTCGGCGGGCCGGACGGCCCCCTGCCCTACGCCTATCAGGAATGGCTGCAACAACGGGCCCGGGCCAAGGATCACGCTCCGGCCGAATTCCTCGACCTGTTCCAGCATCGCTTGCTCAGCCTGCTGTACAAGGTGATGCGCAAACACCGGATCGCCGTTGGCTTCACAGCCCCCGGCGCGTCGCCGGTGCAGGCGCAACTGCGAGCGCTGACCGGGCTGTTGCCCAAAGCCTTGCAGGAACGCCAGGCCGTACCCGACTCTGCGGTACTGGCGTGCAGCGCGCTATTTGCCGACGGTCGTCGTTCCCTGGCCGGTTTCGCCGCGATCGTGCGCGAGCACTTCGAACTGCCGGTAGAACTCAGCGCCTATGAAGGTGCCTGGCGGGAGATTCCGCCGGCCAGTCGCAGTCGCCTGCAACCGGGTGGGCGCAACCTGCAACTGGGTCGTAGCGCGGTGGCCGGCACTCGGGTCTGGGATGAACACGCCGGCATCCGCCTGACCCTCGGCCCGCTGACCTCGGCGCAGGCGGCGCGGTTTCTGCCGGACGGTGAAGCCCATCCGGCGCTGGCCAGTCTCAGCGCGCTGTATTTCGGCCCCGACCTGGATTGCACACTGGTGCTGTTGGTGCGCGGTGCGAGTCCGATGAAACTCGGTCGCCAGGCCCCGCCCCTGCTCAGTTGGAACGGCGGCCTGCAACGCCAGACCAGCCTTGCCGTGCAACGGATCGAAACCCGCCTTCGTCAGCTGGAGATCACCTGAACATGGAACTGGCCAGCCTGATCGGACGCCTCAACCCGGACAACCGCCGCGCCCTCGAACGGGCCGCGCAGCGCTGCCTGCAACGGGGTCATCATTACGTCGAAATCGAACACTTGCTGCTGGAGTTGCTGGACATCGAGGGCGGCGACTTCGCCTGGCTGCTGCCGCGCTTCGGGCTGGAGCGCGATGCTCTGACGGCGGAAATCAACAAGGCCCTGGAACTGTTCAAATCCGGCAGCACCCGCACCCCGGCGCTCTCGGCGCACACCATCGGCCTGCTTGAAGACGCGGTGGTTCAGGCCAGTGTGCTTGGCCTGGAGAGCATCCGCTCCGGTTTGCTGCTACTGGCCCTGCTCGACCGTGATGAACGTCGCAGCCTGCTGCTCAATAGCGCCTCGTCGCTGTTGAAAATTCCACGGGAAGCCTTGCGCAGTAATTTGCTGGAGTGGACCGAAAACTCGCGCGAACACGTTGGCGGCACGCGGCCGGTCAGTACCGGCCATCCGCAACCGAAACAGGATTCGGTGCTCGACCAGTTCACCCAGGACCTGACCGCCGATGCCCACGCCGGGCGCATCGACCCCATCGTCGGCCGCGACGGCGAGATTCGTCAGTGCATCGACATCCTGCTGCGCCGTCGGCAGAACAACCCGATCCTGGTCGGCGCACCGGGAGTGGGCAAAACGGCGGTGGTCGAAGGCCTGGCGTTGCGCATTGCCGCCGGGGATGTGCCGCCGTCGTTGCAGGAAGTCAGCCTGCGGGTACTCGACCTCGGTCTGTTGCAAGCTGGCGCCGGGGTCAAGGGCGAGTTCGAGCAGCGCCTCAAAGGCGTGATCGACGCGGTGCGCAGCGCCGACAAACCGATCATTCTGTTCATCGACGAAGCCCACACCCTGATTGGTGCTGGCGGCGCGGAAGGCGGCAGCGACGCGGCCAATCTGCTGAAACCGGCGCTGGCCCGTGGCGAGTTGCGCACCCTGGCCGCGACCACCTGGCTTGAGTACAAAAAATACTTCGAGAAAGACCCCGCCCTCGCCCGGCGATTTCAGTTGGTGCAAGTCGAGGAGCCGGACGAAATCACCGCTGTGGAAATGCTCCGTGGCGTGGCTGCGAAACTGGAACAGCATCACGGTGTGCAGGTGCTGGACGCGGCGATCCACGAAGCGGTGAAACTGTCCCACCGCTACATCTCCGGGCGCCAGTTACCGGACAAGGCCATCAGCGTGCTCGACACCGCGTGCGCCCGGGTCGCCCTCGGCCAGCACGACGTGCCGCCACCGCTGGAAAGCCTGCGCCATCGCCAGCAGAGCCTCAAGGATGAAGTCGAACGCCTGCGTCGCGAACAGGCCACCGGGCTCGATCACCGTGAACGCATTACCCTGTTGGAAACCGAATCCGTGGGTAACGTGCAGGCCATTCGCGAGCTGGAAATTCGCTGGAACGAAGAACGGATCGCCGTGCGCGAACTGCTGGAAACCCGTCGCGAATTACTCACCTTGAGCGAACGCGCCGACAACGATAAACCGGACGAAGCGACTGATAGCCGCATCGATCATCTGGCCGCCGAACTGGTGCGCCTGGAGGCCGGGCTGGACGCCATTCGCCAGGACGATCCGCTGGTGCCGGAGCAGGTCGACGGCAAAACCGTGGCTGCGGTGATCGCCGGCTGGACCGGCATCCCGGTGGGCAAGATGCTCGCCGACGAAGCCCATGCCGTGCGCACCCTCGGCCAGCGCATGGGCCTGCGCGTCATGGGCCAGAGCACCGCGCTGAACACCATCGCCCAACGCCTGCAAGCCTACCGCGCCGGCCTCACCGACCCGCAAAAACCGGTCGGCGTGTTCCTGCTGGTCGGCCCCACCGGCGTCGGCAAAACCGAAACCGCTTACGCCCTGGCCGACGCGCTGTATGGCGGCGAACGCAACCTGATCAGCATCAACCTTTCCGAATACCAGGAAGCCCACACCGTCAGCCAACTCAAAGGCGCCCCACCCGGCTACGTCGGCTACGGCAGCGGCGGTGTACTCACCGAAGCGGTGCGGCGCAAACCCTATTCGGTGGTGCTGCTCGACGAAATCGAAAAGGCCCATCCGGACGTGCTCGAAGCCTTCTACAACGTCTTCGACAAAGGCGTGATGGAAGACGGCACCGGGCTGGTGGTGGACTTCAAAAACACCGTAATGCTCGCCACCAGCAACGTCGGGGCTGAGTTGCTGCTCGACACACCGACCGCTCAACTGGGCACCGATGCCTTCAACGAAGTGCTGCATCACGTGCTGCTGAAAGCCTTTCGCCCGGCGTTTCTGGCGCGCATGACGGTGGTGGCGTATCGGCCACTGGATGAAGCGACGCTGGAAGGGATTGTGCTGGCGAAGCTGGAGAAATTGCGCGGCCGGTACAAGGCTGCGACCGGGAAACAGTTTGAGTTCGATGCCGGGATTGTGCAGGCGGTGTTGGCCAAGTGCAGTGCGGCGGGTGCGAGGGATGTCGAGAATGTGTTGATGACGCAGGTGACGGGGAAGTTGGCGGAGTGGGTGTTGGAGTAACTCCCGGACGACTGACTCTCTTGTGTAAACAGGAGCAAAGTGTAAACCCGAAGATGTCGCATAGCAGAGGAAGCAGTTGCCATGTGCTGTGCTGGTTATTTTTCGATGAAGGTAGTGCAGCCAATATGAGGTAAGTCATCATGCCGACCCGACTGATAATAGGCGCAGGCGTTTCCGCTGCAGTGTTCCTGAACACCTCATCCGATGGCTATAAAACTGTAGTTGTCGGTGAGGATGGACTATGGGCAAAACTCGTAGAACACCCCATGGGCCAGCCCGCCCACCTCCTGCACTTACCGGGTTCTCCACCACCGTCGTTCACGGTTGCCAATGGTGAAATGAGCCTGGACAACTTCCTCTCCTCAGGTGTTTTTCAGCAAGGCGTCAGTGAAATCGTCAAAGGTAGTCGCTACGGTCACAATCCTTCACGCAAGGTACGGCGGATATCCAAGTCACTCACCCAACCAGGAAATTACGTCGCCTGGTTTGATACCTCGCATGCCTTAATCGTTGAAAAAATAGTGATTGCCACCGGCATTGGCGCCCAACGTAAACCGCCCAAAATAACAGGAACACCTGCGCCCGGTGTTGAATACTCACAAGTTATCGAAGGTATCGAATTTCTTGAAGACGAGGAGCAACAAGTTCCCAATATTGACCGCGCTATCTACGGCGGTAGCGCCACCGCCGCCTGGGTGGTCGATATTGCCAGCAAACACTCGCCAAAGATGAACTGGCTTGCCCGCCCCGGCGGCTCCGAATTCACGGGAGCAGTACTGCCTGGGGCCAGGAATGCAAAGATCATCAAGCTTTGCGAAACTCACAACCTGCAGTTATTAAAAGAGGTTACCGAGGTCGAATATGTTGGTGAACGGTTGCATATACACGTCAAAGACGAAGATTTCTGTTATATCGCCGATCAGTTCATTTATTCATTAGGCGGGGACGACAACCCTACTGTTACGGATCATATCTATCAGGTAATGGACCCAGACATCAGGGATGACCTTTCTCCTATCCTCGACGCCAGCGGTGCATTAGGCACGCAATACAAAAGTGTATTGGCACTGGGCACCAGTGACAACGGAGTGATGATTGTCGGTGCTGCCACTTACAACTTCACCGCCATGACAGTCAATCCTACCTCAGGAAAACCGGTTCCCACTAAAAAGAAACCGGCACCCATGGCCCATTTACCCTGGAATGCTCAAGTTCCCGATGGTATCGCCGTGGTGGTGGCCAGTATTTCTGCCCTGAACCACTATATTCCCATCAAACAGCGTCTGACACTCAACTATCAGAACACCTATCAGGAATATGCCATTACTGAAAACAACACCAACATAAATCTGGCAGACGCCAACCAATTAGCCGTATTGTTCACCTTAATGTTTGACGAGTTATCGGCCAATCAGATCAACGATCTTGTGATTCGGACCATCATGGCCCGCAGCAGAAAAACCAAGGGTAGCACTGAGGTATTCGGCCTCAGCAAACGCGACTTCTACAACCTTATCAAGTCGAGAATTAGTTTCATATCAGACACTTCAATAGATGAACGCTGCTCATTGGCCGGACTTAAGCTTAGTTGATGCCGCCGCGCCAAGAATGGTTCGCTGCGAAGCTGATTCATTGACCACCTGAGGCTACTTGATGCCCCGCTCCGTCGATGCCACCACCAGCCTTTCCCTCACCGCCGCCTCGCTGTCGGCGCTTTACCCTGAATCCCTTTCCGGCGAAGAGGCCCTCAACCAGCTCGGCTCGCAAATTCTCAACGGCCTCAACGACGGCTCCTCGCTCACCCTGACCACCGCCGTCGCCACCCACATCACCGCCACCCTGCACAACGACGCCCTCACCCGCCCGCTGGACGCGCTGGTCGCCGAAATCCGACAACTCCCCGCCGACGCCACCGCCGAGCGCTATCAGCTTGTACTACGGCCATGGCTCTGGTGGCTGACCCTTGCCAGCAACAACCGCGTGTTCCAGAACCTCAGCACTTCAGACATCGTCACCACGATTTTCAAGGCCCACGCCTTCACCGACTTCAAGCTCTCACTCACCGGCAGTTACACCCCGCGCGAATACTGCGTGCAGTACGGCGAAACCGATTTCGCGTTCGTCTCGCGGTTGCTGGAGGAAGAAGGGATTTTCTGGTTTTTCACCCATGAGGACGGCAAGCACACGCTGGTGCTGGGTGACAGTAACGATGCGTTTGTGCCGATTCCCAATGGACCCAAGGTCAGCTATCTCGGCCAGCAACTGGGCGAACGTGAACTGCACGGCATTCGCTCCGGGCAGGTCTGCGTTCAGGCCGTGGCTGGTGTGTATCGGTCGACGGATTATGAGTTCACCACCCCGACCACATCGCTGTACGGCCAGGCCGAAGCGGTGGCCGGGCCGCGTTCGATGTATGAGCATCCGGGCGGCTACAACGCCAAGGCGCGCGGCGATGCATTGACCAAGCAGCGGGTCGACGGCTTGCGCAGTCAGGAGAAACGCTTTGTCGGTGAAAGCGACTGCCGCTGGCTGGTGCCGGGGCACTGGTTCACCCTCGCCGGGCACGATGATTCAACGTTGAACATCGATTGGGTGGTGACGGCGGTGACACATGACGCCAGTCACGACAGCTATCGCAATCGCTTCGAGGCAATCCCCAAGGCCACGCCGTACCGCCCGGAACGCATCACCCCCAAACCGCGCATGCACCCGCAAACGGCAATTGTCGTCGGCAAGTCGGGCGAAGAAATCTGGACCGACGAATACGGCCGGATCAAGTTGCAGTTCCCTTGGGACCGCGACGGCAAGAACGACGAAACCAGTTCCTGTTGGGTGCGAGTTGTACTGCCCTGGAGTGGCAAGGGCTTCGGCATGCAGTTCGTGCCGCGCATCGGCCAGGAAGTGATCGTGACCTTTATCGATGGCGATCCGGATCGACCGCTGGTAACCGGCTGCGTCTACAACGGTGACAACGCGCTGCCCTATGCGCTGCCGGCGAATCAGACCCAGTCGGGAATCAAGACCCAATCGTCCAAGGGCGGCGGCGGTTTCAACGAGTTGCGCTTCGAAGACAAGAAAGACGCCGAAGAGGTGTTTTTGCAGGCGCAGAAAGACCTGAAGATCAACGTGCTCAACGACACCACCGCCACGGTCGGCCACGATGAAACCCTGACCGTGCAGAACGCTCGCACGCGCACGGTGAAGGACGGCGACGAGACCGTGACCCTGGAGAAAGGCAAACGCAGCGTGACCATCCAGACCGGCAGCGACACGCTCGATGTGAAGGACAGCCGCACGGTGACCGTGGGCGCTGACCAGACCCACAGTACCGGCGGCAATTACACGCACAAGGTCACCGGCGATTACAGCCTGACGGTGGACGGCAACCTGACCATCAAAGTGACCGGCACCCTGACCCTGCAAAGCGGTGGCAGTTTCGCGATCAAGAGCGGCGCCGATCTGGCGGCCGAGGCCAGTACTTCGATCAGCCAGAAGGCCGGGACCTCTGTGAGCAACCAGGCTGGTACCTCATTGGAGAACAAGGCCGGCACGACGATGACCAACGATGCCGGGATCAGCCTGACCAACAAGGGCGCCGCTTCGCAGACCGTGGATGGTGGCGGCATGCTGACCATCAAGGGTGGTCTGGTGCAGGTCAACTGATGAGGAGACGCCATGGCCATCACGCCGCTGGATTTGCAGCAGAACGATAAACAGCTCAAAGGGCGCCTGCTCGATGGCCAGCTCGACGGTGCGCTGCACATCAAGGATGACGGGCGCGCGCAGGCTGATTTGCACTACAACCGGGGCGAGCTGCAAGGCACCACCCTGCTCTACCACCCCAATGGCAAGGTCTCGGCGCAGCTGCCATTTGTCCATGACAAGCTGCAGGGGGTTGCCAGTTTCTATGCCCCGGAAGGCAGTCTGCAGCGCAAGGCGACTTATCGCCGAGGGCTGTTGCATGGCGAGGCGTTCAATTACTTTCCCGATGGGCAACTGGCGGAGGTCGAGTTTTACCGCGACGGCGTGCGCGACGGGCGCTATCAACGCTTTCATCCGAACGGCAAGCCGGCCGTCGAGGCTCGATATCTCAACGGTCAATTGCTGGAACCGGAACAGGGCTTCGCCAGCGACGGACGACCATTGGACGCCGACGGCAAGCCGATCTCACGAATGCGCTGGTGGTTCAGGCGCTGGAGCGATCCTGCTCAAGCCTAAGTTCTGTAGCAGCTGCCGAGCAGCGCGAGGCTGCGTTCGGCTGCGAAGCAGTCGCAAGTCCGGCTGACTCAGTCTGCCTGATGTACCGCAGTCTCAGGTTTTACGACTGCTTCGCAGCCGAACGCAGCCTCGCAAGCTCGACAGCTGCTACGGCCGAACGCAGGCTTCGCCAGCTGCTACAGAGGTTGTGGCGATCAGGGAATCAGCATCTGCATTTGCCCCGGCATCACGATTTTGATCACTCCGGCCCAGTTGCACATCAAAGTGCTGTTGGCATCGATGGCCGGCATGCCGCCCAGCAGCAGGGTCGGCGCGCCGCCGGGGATCCATGGGGTGGCGGTGGCCGGGATGCACGGCATCGGCGTCAGCACGCCAAGTGCGGCGGCGGTGGCGGCCGCGACCATCGGGTTGGCCATGCTCATGCACGTGCCGAACGGCATGACGTTCACCAACGGAATGTGGTCCATGATGTTCGCCGCCGGCATGCCCCCGGTCATTGTGCGGTTCACTGGCAGCACGTTGAGTACCGCCGGCGCCGCGCCGAAACTGCATTGCAGGGTCGCGGTGGCGCAAACTTGCGGACAGCCCATGTTGAATCTCCTTCCTGGAAGCGACGCTCCCTGAACCATAGTCCGCCGCGCCTGTTCGCGCACATCAGGAACGCTGATTATCCGGCAACACGCTAACCTATAAGACCGTGCCGCGCTTGTGGCCACCCCGGCGCGCCATTAGATTAGCCAATGATGTCTGGCCTCCAAAATAAGCAGAAGGGATAAGCATGGCGCTTACTGACCAGTCCACCCGTATCCGCTCTGGC
>Ga0182005_1000371_pt1 | contig 24821 bp, 16 predicted proteins | sample Sormic07211103_1_FD_123021 | JGI IMG/M metagenome (GOLD analysis project Ga0182005, IMG submission 123021) | Rhizosphere microbial communities from Sorghum bicolor, Mead, Nebraska, USA - 072115-103_1 MetaG | ecosystem: Host-associated > Plants > Roots > Rhizosphere | place: USA: Nebraska...
AGGCCATAAATTTTGACGGGGCTTATTCTGACGGTCCTAAAGGGTATTTTGCGAATAATGTGATTCATTGGTTTCAGCAGTATCATATAGATGGGTTACGGCTGGATGCAGTGCATTGTATATTTGATAATAGTGCGGTGACGTTGTGGGAGGTGATTCATGATAAAGTGAAGTTGCTGGAAGAGACGACGGGGCGGAAGTATTACCTGATCGGAGAGAGTGATCTGAATTCACCTGCGATCCTGAAAAGCCCCGGTGATGGGGGTATGGGACTGGATGCACAGTGGCTGGACGATTTTCACCACATCCTGTATGTGTTACTGGATAAAGAGGGACAGGCAAGGTATGCGGATTTTAATAAACTGGAACAGTTAGCAAAGGCGTATAAGGATGGATTCGTGCATACAGGGGAATATGTACAGTTCCGGAAACGTCGGTACGGACGTAGTTCTGCGGGGATTACGGGGGAACATTTTGTGGTGTTCAATCAGAATCATGATCAGATTGGCAATCGGGTTCGTGGTGAAAGGCTGTCCGTGTTAGTTGATCAGGCAAGGTTAAAGGTGGCGGCGGCAGCGATCTTTTTATCGCCTTATGTACCCATGTTGTTTATGGGGGAGGAATATGGGGAGGATAATCCGTTTTTCTTTTTTGTGAGTTATAAGCTGGAAGAGCATATTAAGGGTATTCAGGAGGGGCGAAAAAAAGAGTTTGAGTCTTTTTTAAAGGAGGGGGAGATGTTTCCTGATCCACAATCTGAGGAAACGTTTATTCAGTCGAGGCTGGATTGGGGAAAAAGGAAACGGGGAAAGTATGCAGAGTTATTGGCGTGGCATAAAGCGTTGATAAAATTGAGAAGGGAGAATGAGATATTGCAGAATACATGTAAAGATGATTTGTTTGTGCAGTTGATCGGGGAAAAGGGGTATGTGTTGCATAGGCAGAGCAGGAATGGGATGGAGCATTTGTTATGTTTATTTAATCTGTCGGATTCACCGTTGGAATATGAGATGCCGTCGTTTAAGGAGGAATGGGTGAAGATGTTGGATTCTTCCTCGCATGCAGAAAAAATACAAGTAAGAGAAATTATTCAAATACAACCTACAAGTGTTGTCATTTACGGTTAGCCACTTAGCTAAAAAGCTTTTGCCTGCGGCAAAAGCTTTTTAGTATCTTTTCAAATTAGAATAACTCTCCCTGCGGATTACCATTTCCTTCATCCGGTTCTTCCTCTTCACTCGCCAGTTCCGCACTAATCAAATCATCACCGGCGATTCGCGTACCTACTGTTTTCCAACCTGTCACTTCCACAAATTCAGTCAGATCGATCTCCTCTTCTTCCGGATTGCGTTTCTTACCGGTTTTCAGTAGGATAACAGGTTCTGAATGAGTAGTAATCATCTCCAGATAGTTACCCGCCCCTTCCTTGATAAAGCTAAACTTATTATTAAGTGTCTGCGTTTCTATCTTGAATCTCTTTGCATTGAATTGCTTCTTATCTGCATCGAAGTATATGGCGGATACAATCTTCTCAGGATTGAACTTCTCAATATACACGAGTTCATTCGGATCATAGCGGTTAGTCAACTCAAAGTTAGTCAACTCGTAAGTACCGTTCTTAAATGCTACAAACACTTTATCTTCTCCCTCAAATGAACCAATGTACACGCCTCTCTCCTCTGTATTCAAACGGCCTACCTGATCATCATACCAGAGTTTCTGCCCTGCTAATGTAGACACACCGGCTTCTTTAAACTTCACCGTACGGATTGGGTACTTAGTCACCTGATTACCCATTGAGTTACGCCCTTTAATGGCGATCGTCTCAAAAAACAGGTCAAACTCCTTATTCCTTGCCGCACAGTTAGGGCTCAGACGGATGCTGACTACTTCTGCTTCTCCATTTGGATTGGCCGTGAAGTAATGTACTTTGGAGTTTTTCTCCCCTTTCGTGGTCAGGTCGTATTCTTTATTCAGGGTGATACCTGTTACGTTAAAGCGTTTTGCATAGCTGATACCCGTCTTACCATCCACATAGATCATGTTATAAGTAGTACGCTCGTCGCCCTTACGGAAGATATCGATGTGAATAATATCCTTACCTACGAAGGTTTTATCGGCAACCTTGGTCACCAGCATTTTACCATCCTTACGGAAGATAATGAGGTTGTCAAGGTCAGAACAATCAGCGATGAATTCATCCTTTTTAAGCGAAGTACCTACGAAGCCTTCTGCACGGTTTACATAGATCTTGGTATTTGCCATCGCCACCTGCTGTACCTGAATGGTATCGAAAGTCTTGATTTCTGTAATACGCTCACGGCCTTTACCATATTTCTTCTGGAGGCCTTCGTAGTAAGCAACGGTAAAATCTACCAGGTTAGCCAGATCATGTTTTACCTGTTTGATATCTGCATCGATCGCTTTGATCTGTTCGTTCAGTTCATTGATATCGAGGCGGTAAATACGACGTACTGGTTTCTCGGTCAGTTTGATAATATCTTCGCGGGAGATATCTCTCTTCAGGTTCTTTTTATATGGCGCAAAGCGCTTGTCGATTGCTATGATTACAGCATCCCAGTCCTTATGCTTTTCTTCCAGCTCCTTGTATATCTGCTTTTCGAAGAAGATTTTTTCCAGGGAGGTGTAGTGCCATTTTTCCTGCAGTTCACTCAGCTTGATTTCCAACTCACGTTTCAGCAGGTCTTTGGTGAACTCTGCGGAATACCTGAGCAGGTCAGAAACGGTGATGAAGCGAGGTTTATCTTCTACAATCACACAGGCATTGGGAGAAACGGAGATCTCGCAATCGGTGAATGCGTAAAGTGCATCAATGGTAATATCAGGAGAAATACCTGGTGCCAGCTGTACTTCAATTTCAACATCCTTGGCGGTATTATCTACCACTTTCTTGATCTTGATCTTGCCGGTATCGTTCGCCTTTACGATGGATTCCATCAGGGCGGTAGTGGTTACACCATAAGGAACATCCTTAATGATGAGCGTCTTTTTATCTTTCTCTTCAATGTGGGCACGTACGCGTACTTTACCACCACGCTTACCATCATTGTAGTTAGCCACGTCGATCATACCTCCGGTCATGAAGTCCGGATAGAGTTCGAACTTCCTGCCACGCAGGTATTTTATAGAAGCATCGATCAGTTCGTTGAAGTTGTGCGGCAGGATCTTCGTAGACAAGCCCACAGCGATCCCTTCAGCTCCCTGAGCCAGCAGCAGAGGGAACTTCATAGGCAGTGTCAGCGGCTCGTTTTTACGGCCATCATAACTTACCTGCCAGGAGGTCGTTTTGGGATTGTAGGCTACTTCCAGCGCAAATTTGGATAAGCGTGCCTCAATGTAACGGGCTGCAGCAGCATCGTCTCCGGTGCGTACATCACCCCAGTTACCCTGTGTGTCGATCAACAGGTCTTTCTGCCCCAGGTTCACCACCGCATCTCCGATAGAGGCATCACCATGTGGGTGATACTGCATGGTAGAACCGATGATGTTGGCCACTTTGTTAAAGCGTCCGTCATCCAGTTCCTTCATAGCATGCAAAATACGACGTTGTACTGGCTTTAATCCATCTTCCACGCTGGGTACAGCACGCTCCAATATTACATACGAGGCGTAGTCCAGGAACCAGCTTTCATACATTCCCCCGATGTGGGTAATGTTATGTAAGGATTCGTCCGTTGGTTGTGTATTATCGATGTCGCTCATAATCTATTTGTTGATCATCTTTTCAAATTCATCTCTCCAGATCCGCACGGAGTCATTGCGCACGTCATCCATGGAGTTCATTTCGATAAAGCAGCAGTCGGTATCGGCGACCAACTGATGCCATACCAGGATAGGCACTTCTATTCTGGCGGGTGCAATGGCCCTGGTGGTCTGAATGTTATCGCCGCCTAAAGGGCACCAGTGAATGCTGGCTTCACCTGTGAGCAGATACAGTATTTCAGGATGCTTGTTGGCGCTTTTGCCTTCGTGATAGTGCTGTCCGCTGCTGCTGCCAGCCTTGCGGTAGCAAAGGATCATTTCGCCGGTACGGTCTGTTGACCATACATGGTTACTCCCTCTCTCGTCGGTCCCAACCAGTTCTACTGGCGTTACTTTGATCATGCTTATACCAGTTTAACTTCGAAGTCTTTGCTCGTTTTCAGTTCGCCCCTGCTTTCCAGTTTGCCCTGTTTAACCAGTTCTTTTACGCGCCAGCCAAGGTATTGGTCCATGACAGGATATTTCATTTTACCAGTTACCTGGCTGATGACTTTATTAGCTTTCTGGAATTCTGCGGTGGATGCGGCCAGCAGGTCTTTATCATAAAAAGCGGCTGGCTCCCCTCTCAGTTTCTTTCCCCCTTCCAGCAGGCGAAGGCCTGCGTTCTCGTTCATCAGGCGGCTCCATTCATCGCCATCCAGTTCGAATTCAGCCAGGGAAATTGCCCTTGCCAGTTTCTTTGCTTTCAGGAATTCTTTCGGGAGGATCTGATGCAGGTGAGTGGGATAGAATACGCCTCCTTTTTCATTCAGGAAAGGCAGGTTATTGAGATAGATAATAAAGATCCGGCCTGCGAAATCGTACATTTGGCTCACCAGCCAGAAATAACCACTTACGTCGCGGGCATTCTGTCCGGCCCAGATCCATACCTGTAGTTCGGGATCAGCTTTCAGACGGGCTTTGAGTTCCTTGAACTTTTCCGGGTCAGGGCTGGTTTCTTCTTCTACTGGTTGGGTTTCCGCTTCATTTTCGATTACTAAAGGCGCAGCAGGCACGGATTCAATTCCGGCCAGCTGGTTCCACCACTGGCGGCGACCCGCCTGTCCATCTTTGGTATCGAGTATGAACAAGGGGCCGATGGACAGATCATCCTCGAAATACAGGATGTCTCCCTTCAGCTGCTCATCCAGTTCAAACGCGCCCTGAATGGGGGCTACGGATGGTTCACCAAATACGATGTGCACAGTTTCCATTCAGTCTTTATTCTGCTTCTTCAATCAGGTCCTTTTCGTACCTGAGGTTACCAATAATAAATTCCTGCCTTGTCTGGGTATTTTTGCCCATATAGTATTCCAACAGTTTCTGTATATGTGTATCCTTGGACAGGATCACCGGTTCCACCTTCATATCATCGCTGATGAAAGTGCCGAATTCCTCAGGAGAGATCTCTCCCAAACCTTTGAAACGGGTAATTTCCGGCTTGTTGCCCAGCTTTTTGATCGCTTTTTGTTTCTCTTCTTCTGAGTAGCAATAAATGGTGTGCTGTTTATTACGAACACGGAAGAGAGGTGTTTCCAGGATATACAGGTGACCATTCTTTACCAGGTCCGGGAAGAACTGGAGGAAGAAAGTCAACAGTAACAGGCGGATGTGCATACCATCCACGTCAGCATCAGTCGCTACCACGATCCTGTTGTAACGCAGACCTTCCAGCCCTTCTTCGATGTTCAGCGCATGCTGGAGCAGGTTGAACTCTTCGTTTTCGTATACTATCTTCTTGGTCAGGCCAAAGCTGTTCAGTGGTTTACCTCGAAGGCTGAATACTGCCTGTGTTTCCACGTTGCGGGACTTGGTAATGGAACCGCTGGCACTATCACCTTCTGTAATAAAGATGGTGGTGTTCAGTCGTTTGGTTTCCAGGTCTGCTTTATCTCTTGTTGGTACTTCGTCGTTCAGGTGCAGGCGGCAGTCGCGCAGCTTACGGTTGTGCAGGTTCGCTTTCTTGGCTCTTTCGTTCGCCAGTTTTTTGATACCAGCCAGTTCTTTACGCTCGCGTTCACTCTGCTCAATACGGCGCTTTAGTGCATCGGCAGTAGCAGGGTTCTTGTGCAGGAAGTCATCCAGGTGCTTAGAGAAGAAGTCCAGCACGAATGCCTTCATAGAAGGACCATTCTCATATACGGTGAGTGAACCCAGTTTTGTCTTGGTCTGAGATTCGAACACAGGTTCCTGTACCCTTACTGAGATAGCAGCACAAATAGAAGTACGGATATCGGTAGCTTCGTAGTCTTTCTTGTAGAAGTCCCTTACGGTCTTTACAAAAGCCTCACGGAACGCCGCCAGGTGCGTACCCCCCTGGGTAGTATGCTGACCGTTTACAAAGGAATAATATTCCTCCCCGTATTGGCTGGCATGGGTGATCGCTACCTCGATATCTTCTCCTCTAAGGTGAATAATCGGGTAGCGCAGCTCATCCTCATTGGTTTTGCGCTGCAGCAGGTCCAGTAATCCATTTTTAGAGACGTATTTTTTATCATTGAAGCTGATGGTAAGACCAGCGTTCAGGAAGCAATAGTTCCAGATCTGGTTTTCCAGAAACTCAGGGATATAACGGTAGTTGCGGAAAACGGTATCATCCGGAGTAAAGGTCACCAGTGTACCATTAGGTTCCTTGGTAGGTACTTCCTTGTACTCTTTGGTGAGTATGCCGCGTTCGAATTCGGCTACTTTGGAGCGGCCGTCGCGAATGGATTCAACGCGGAAGTAATTGGAAAGGGCGTTCACCGCTTTAGTACCCACCCCGTTCAGACCTACAGATTTCTGGAAGGCTTTGCTGTCGTACTTGGCTCCTGTGTTGATCTTACTCACCACATCTACCACCTTTCCGAGGGGAATACCACGGCCGAAGTCGCGGATAGTTACACTATGTTCTGTCACTTTAATATCCACCTGCTTGCCGAAGCCCATTGTGTGCTCGTCAATACAGTTATCTACCACCTCTTTCATCAAAATATAGATACCATCGTCCATACTGGAACCATCTCCCAGCTTACCGATGTACATACCCGGACGAAGGCGGATGTGTTCGCGCCAGTCGAGCGAGCGTATGGAGTCTTCGGTATAGGCTGCTGCTGTTAGATCTTTCTTATCCGTGTTAGCCATATTATATAGAAATTCCAATTTACAGTTCAAAATGGGGCAATTCCCTGACCGGGAGCAATATTACTAAAACTTTTAGCAAAATCCGGTTGCGGGCAAAAATAAAGGTTTCATTGTATCATCCCAAGTGGAAATTATACAATATGATGAATTAAGTAGTAAACAGGCCTTTCATATTATGAATTTCCTCCCTGCTTTCCGGTATTTTTCACAAAAACCCTCGCAAAATTACACTTAAATGTTACTCACTGTATTATCTTTACATGAGTAAATTTTCTATATTTACGAAGTAACGTTTTTTGTCTTAACACCTATGTCCTATTCTTATGAAAACACTTTTCCTTATAATTGTGATAGCTATGCTCGCAGCAGCATTCTTAGTAACTTATCTGGTGAATAAGGAGCAGCGCTCTATGAACCGTTTAAGTGGAACTTTCATCAAACTGATCCAGAAGTTCGACTCCTGGCAGATGATGCGGTAGTTTTTGTTTCAATCTCCTAACATTATTCCATTTTCCTATGAGAACCAATCTTTTATTCAAGTTGGCATGTTTAATAATTGCCTCAGCTGTACTCTTCGTGCATTTGCTGCGCAAAAAGGTACGTGCGTAATTTACCAACCTAGCTAAAAAAAGCCGGACCGCTGAGCGATCCGGCTTTTTTTATGTGGAGTAATTTTATCTGTTATAGTATTTATTCACTGCATCAGTACGGCTTCTCACATGCAATTTTTCGTAAATATTATGCACGTGTCTTCGTACGGTTTCAATTGAAATGAATAAGTTACTTGCTATCTCTTTGTATAAAAATCCTTTACTCAACTGATCCAGGATCTCCTTTTCTCTGGAAGTCAGGGCTTCCAGCGCCGGATTTGGCTTTGCCTGTTTCTGGAAATAAGCGACTACCCTTCTGGCAATCTGTGAACTCATCGGAGAACCACCTTCATGCAGATCTCTGATCGCTTCCAGCAGCTCACCCGGAGGGGTCTTTTTCAATATGTAACCACTTGCCCCAGCCTCCAGTGCCTGAAAAATCTTGTCATCATCTTCATACACCGTCAGCATCATAAAATGCATATCCGGATATTCGTTTTTCAGTCGCGCAATGCACTCAATACCATTCATCCCCCCAGGCAGGTTAAAATCCATCAATACTACATTGGGTAACAAATTGGGAATCTGTTCAACGGCCGTCTCCCCATTATTGAAGGCACCAATACACGCATAACCATCAGAGCCATTGATCAACAGTTCCATGGCTGTACGAATATCATGGTTATCTTCAACAATCGCCACGGAAATAATATCCATGTTATCCTGCGATTTCTTCTTAGAGTATACAGTCATTTATATCAGTTATTATTTTCTATGAGGTCAACCCAATTATACAAATATATGATTAAATTAATGGTATATCCAGGAAAACTCTGGTTCCGTTATCCGAGGAGATATCTGCTGATCCACCTACTGCTGCCATTCTCTTCTGGATATTTTTCAAACCGTTACCAAACAACCTGACTTTCTCCTGATCAAAGCCCTTACCATTGTCTTTGATCATAATGGTCATGTTCTTATGCATTTCTATTTGTATTACTACTTCCGTAGCATGTGCATGTTTGACCACATTGTGTAAGGTTTCCTTCACAGCAAGGTAGATATTCCTCCGGGCTCCACCACTTAACTTGATATTGGGTATGCTTTCCGGAATATAAAACTGATGCGTGATATGCGCATGTTCCAGAAAGTCAGCTGCAAAGCTACGCATATATGCGATCAAATTCTCCAAAGAATCATTGGAAGAGTTCATCGCCCAAATTATTTCACTCATTTTGTCCACCAGCTCACCCGCTGCTTCCGAGATCCGCTCTATCTCTCTCGTCTGGTTTGTATCCTGAATTTTGCGCTTCGCAATTTCACTGAGTAATCGGATGGTAGACAAGCCAGAACCCAGATCATCGTGCATATCGCTCGAGATACGGGCACGCTCCTGGTCCACCGCCTGCTCTTTCTCCAGTTTGAGCTTTTCATGCCGGATCTTGTAGTCGAGGTATAGTGTCGAGAAGTAATACGCTACGCCCAGCAACAGCAACAATAACAGGAAACGGAACCACAGCGACTGCCAGAATGGTATACGGATCACAATCTCCAGCGTGGTAGGGGTACTGTTCCAGATATCGTCATTGTTCGATGCACGTACATTGAAAGTATACGTACCCGGCCGTAAATTAGTGTAACGGGCCATCCTGAAGGTACCAGCCTGTACCCAGTCTTCATCTGCACCATCCAGTTTATACTGTACCTTGTTCTTCAGTGGATTAGTGAATTCAAGTGGTACAAATTCTATCGCGATCGTGTTGTGATTATAGGGTAATTCTATTCTGCGCAGCAGGGATAACGCCGTATCTGATTCGTACGGTTTATCCAGCACCTCCATTCGCATGATCACTACTTTCGGCTTGGAAGGATTGTTCCTGAAATCCTTTGGATAGAAACCATTCACACCACGGATACCACCAAAAAACAATTCACCGTCAGTTGATTTATAGAATGCGCCGGTATTGAATTCATTTGATTGCAGACCGTCTTCGTAATTGTAAGTCGTGATTTCGGCAGTTACCTGATTGATCTGCGACAGGCCCTTGTTGTGGCTTACCCAGATGCGGTCTTTATCGTCCAGCAACACACCGTAGAAATAGTCATTCACCAGCGAAGGGAACGTGTAACTATTGTAATGCTGTATGATCTGGTTCTTTTCATCCAGCACAAACAATCCTTTGGATGTCGCTACCAGCAGTTGTTTATGGGCATTTTTGTTGATTGATTTTACGATGGTGCCCGGTGGTAAAATGATCTTTTCCCAACTGGGACTATCAGCCTTTTTCACGTACACTCCTACCTTGGTACCTACATATTTATTGCCCAGAAAATCTTCGAAATAAGTAGTGAGTATTTCGTCCGGGAACTCATGTACAATAGATGCTTTGTAAGTTCTGCCTACAGGTATCATTTGCAGCAGATAACTGCCATAATTGAAGTAAATCTCGCCCGTATTCCGCTTAAACAGGAAAGGATAGATATCTTCCTGATTCGGCATACCGAGTGCTTTTACGGATGGCGTGAGGTCTTCAAAACGATGAGTATGTACATTGAACAAACCGATGTACATGTCAGAGAAATGGAACCACAGGTGTTCAAAATCTTCTCTGCAGATGGCGTTCAGGTTCTTGGCAGGGAAAATACCAATCCTTCCATCATCACCGGGTATACGTTCCAGCCACTTCCCTCCTTTCTCGTAGATATCCAGACCATCGTGCATGAGGCCTACATAGAGTTTGCCGTCGTCATGCTTGTACACGGCCCTTACCATATTGTGGGTGATAAAGGGGGAGCGGTACAGGTTGAATACTTTCTTGTTCGGAGAATATTTTTTAATACCATCACCATCCGTGCCTACCCACATATTGTCACTGGCATCGCGATACAGGTAAGTCACAACATTCCAGCTTCTGGTTTCAGAGCCGTTGAAAGTGACGATGTGATTGATGATTTCATTATGCCTGATACTATACACAATGATCCCGTCTGTGCCGCCGATCCACACGTTGCCATGCTGATCCAGCTCCATACAGAGTGGCACAAAAGAAATATCCTTTTCATCATGCTGATTAAAGGTAAAGTCTGTGTATTTGTTTAATTTCTTGTTGAAGATGACTACATGTCCCTGTGATGCAATGATGAGAGTATCACTATTGAGATTGCGGATGACAGGGTGGGTGGTAATTCCGGGCAGACAATAGGTGGTAACGCGGAGACTTTTGGTGTTCATGGCCAGCAGTTCGCCTGCTTCAAAATTCATCCATATGGTGTTGGCATCTTTTATCACGGCAGATGCCGACAACCCTTTGCGCATCATGGCTGGTGGATAAAGAATCAGTCGCCTGATAGCATACGTTTTATAGTCGAGTACATAGAGCCCTTTGGCAGGACGCCATACATACAGCAAATTGAGGGTTGTATCCTCCCCCAGAATTTTGAATTTACTACCGGTATCCCGCTCTCCATTGCTGGCCCAGGTGGTATCTTCCAGTACGTTTTCAAAACTGTTGCGGTATTCATCGTAGACGCTGATACCGTAATTGTGCGTAAGTATGAGTTGATGGCGGCCATTGCGGTACAGAGAGTAACCCTTATAGCCTTTGAGAGCGAAGCGGTTGATGAGGGCACGGCCTCCTGTGTTGGTGCGGGTACCCAGATTGCCCTTTCCCTGCCCCGCTATCTCGCGGGAACTGGGGTTGTAGCGGTATTCGTTGAACACATAGCCATCAAAACGGTTTACACCATCGTGGGTAGCAATCCACATGAATCCCTGGGTATCTTCTAAGATGTCGTACACAGAATTCTGAGAAAGCCCTTCATTCACCCCGTAAGAGTCGAAGATATATGGCTTTTCCTGTGCCTGCAACACAGTCACTGGTAAGGTGCATAGGAAAAACAATAAAATAGTCCTTATTATCTGCGCCGCCGGTTGCAATGACAATATAAAAGTTAAAAGAGGTTAGTAATGCATGTTACACTGTGTCCACAAAAACGCAGTGCTTGCAAATATATAAATCTGCGACACACTTTCTAATGATTTTGTAATTTTCTTGCCTGAACATTCAATAATAACCCATGTACAAACGCTTCAAATCCTTACTGCTGCTGCATTCAGTACTTTTTTGCTATATTTTTCCGGCCAGCTCTCAGCAAAAACCAGTCATTAAACTACTTGAAACCCCACCCATAGCCAGTATCAGAGGAATGTCGGTTGTGAATGACTCAACAATATGGGTATCAGGCACCGGCGGACAAGCTGGTTTGACTACAGATGGCGGGCAACACTGGCAGTGGATAAAAGTGCCGGACCATGATAGTGCGGATTGGCGTAGCTTGCATGCATTTAGCAAAGACCGGGCGCTGCTGTTAAATGCAGGATCACCTGCTCATCTAATGCTGACCAGGGATGGAGGAAAGACCTGGAATCTACAGTACGAGGATACGACAAAGGGCATTTTTTTTGATGATATCGCATTCCTGGACAGTAAAAAGGGATTGGCAATGGGTGACCCCATGCCACCAGACAACAAATTTGTCGTAATTGTAACAGAAGATGCGGGCGACCATTGGAAACAGATCACGCATCAGCTGGCTGCTTTACCTGGTGAAGCGCTGTTTGCTGCCAGCGGTACGAATGTGGTGCCACTGCCCAATAATGAGGGTGGCATCATTACCGGTGGTCAGGTAAGCCGGTATATACCAGGCACTGATGGGGCTACTCCAGTGGTATTACCTATCACGCAAGGCAGCGCCAGCAAAGGAGCCTTCTCGCTGGCTTTCAAACCTGATGGCCAGATGGGTGTAATAGTTGGCGGTGATTACCAACACGATAAAGATGCTACAAAGAATTGTGTATATACGAGCGATTATGGTAAAACATGGAAAATATCTCCTGCCCCGCCTGCCGGGTATCGCTCGTGTGTTGTGTATGTAAAGGGAAATGTATTCCTGGCCACCGGCACTTCCGGTACAGACATCTCCAAAGATGCAGGTGTACATTGGGAAAAGATCAGTGAACAGGGGTTTCATGTGGCAGCCGTATCGCCAAACGGGAAGAAGATCTGGCTGGCTGGCAGCCATAAACTGGGTATCATAGAACTACCATAATATTACTTAATAAAAAAGGGGTATTGAAAAACACCCCCGAAAAATAGGTTAAAGCAAAAAGTATATTATTCAGGGTGGAAAGATAAATTTTGAACACATTACTTGTATGTAAATTTTCGCCAATGTGTTATTTTTGCAGGTAAACGTCAGATAATCAGGGCTGAATGTTCTAAAATCGAAACACTGTTATAACAATATTTTTTTGCCTAATTTAGGCTTCGATAGGGAAAGAGAATGGTTTTAATAAAAGCGAACTATGCAAGTAACGACCTCATCTGGTAAGTATTCCGTGAAACACTATCCGGATACAATTAAAGAGTGGAAAAAAGAAGGCAACTACTTCTATTTTTATACATCGGAGACCATCCTGGAAGTAAGGATCATATCAGATAAGATCATCCGGTTCCGCTACGCTGCTGATGGAAAGTTTCAACGTGATTTCTCGTATGCGGTAAGCGAACGGCTGGAAGAAACACCTGTCAACTTTGGACTGCGTGAGTACGAAGAAAATTTTGAACTCTACACCGACATCCTGCGCATTTACATCAACCGCGACGATCTGCGCCTTACCATCACAGACTCGGAAGGCCGCATCATCAACCAGGACGAAATGGGCTTCCACTGGCAGTATTACCTGCAGAAAGGCGGTAAAATTGTTTACTGCAGCAAGCAGATCCAGGAAGGTGAATGCTTCTATGGTATGGGCGATAAACCGACCGATCTGAACATGCATGGCAAACGCGTAGAGAACTACGGTACGGATGCTTACGGCTATCAGAAAGATACTGATCCTCTCTACAGAAATATTCCCTTTTACTACGGCCTGCACCAGGGCATCGGGTATGGTATTTTTTTCGATAATACCTTCCGCACCATTTTTGATTTTGGCAAGGAAAGAGAAAATACGACCAGCTTCTGGGCCAGAGGTGGTGAAATGAATTACTACTTCATTTACGGACCTGAATTACTACAGGTAGCCGAAGGATATACAAAGATCACCGGTACAGCCGAACTGCCACCTCTGTGGGCTTTGGGCTATCAGCAATGTCGCTGGAGCTACTATCCGGATAAGCGTGTCAGAGAGATCGCCGCTGAATTCCGTAAACGCGAAATCCCTTGTGATGTAATTCATCTTGACATCGATTACATGGAAGGATTCCGTTGTTTTACCTGGAGTAAAGAAGGGTTTCCTGAACCGGTGGAATTAATCAAGGACCTTGCTGCAATGGGTTTCAAGATCGTGGTGATCATCGATCCGGGCATAAAGGTAGATCCTGATTATGCAATCTATCAGCAGGGAATACAAAAAGATTATTTCTGTAAGCGTGCCGATGGTGCACTCATGGAAGGCGATGTATGGCCCGGCAAATGCGTATTCCCGGACTATACTAATCCTGAAGTGAGAAAGTGGTGGGCCAGCCTGTTCAAAGGACTTGTGGATACCGGCGTACGTGGTGTGTGGAATGATATGAACGAACCCGCTGTATTCGAAATGGGCACTTTCCCAGAAGACGTGCGCCACGACTACGACGGTGAAGCAGTGAGTCATCGTAAAGCCCACAACATCTACGGTCATCTCATGAGCAAATCGACAGAAGCAGGTATGCGCAAATACCTCATGCCGCATCGTCCTTTTGTGATCAGCCGTTCCTGCTATGCAGGCGCACAGCGCTGGACATCGTTGTGGACAGGGGATAATGTAAGCAGCTGGGATCACCTCTGGCTGGCCACTATACAGGCACAGCGGCTGGCAGTGTCCGGTATCTCCTTTGTTGGTAGCGATATTGGTGGATTCATTGGGGAGCCGGATGGGGAGTTGTATGTACGCTGGATTCAATTAGCCGTATTCCATCCACTGATGCGTACGCACTCCGCCAGCAATGAAACCGGGTTCAACCAGGAGCCATGGAGCTTTGGGAGTGAATACGAAATAGCTGCGAAGAAGTTCATTCAGCTACGCTACCAGTTGTTACCATATTTATATACAACCTTCTGGCAATATAGTGTGAACGGAACACCCATGATGCGCCCGCTGGCCTTCGTAGACCAACATGACAAGGAAACACATGACCGTACCCATGAATTCATGCTAGGCGATAACCTGCTCATCAGCCATGTAAGCGAAAAAGGCATGAAGGAAAAAGATGTATACCTGCCTGCAGGGCAATGGTATTACTATTGGAACGATCAGGTGTACACTGGTAAGCAATCCGTGAAAGTGGCGACCCCTCTGGAAGAAATGCCACTGTTTGTAAAAGCAGGGGCTGTCATACCTCACTATAACAAAATCCAGTATGTAGAGCAGCGGGATGCTGAAGAGATGATCCTGCATGTGTATTACGGCGACGTAGTCACAAACAGTGTACTCTACGAAGATGCCGGCGATCACTACGGTTATAAGAACGGTCAGTACAATAATATTCGTTTCAAACAGGTATCTACAAAGCAGCAATTCGAATTGAGGAAACGTTTCTTTGGTAATTATGATGCAGCCTATAAAAAGCATCATATTTATGTACATGGATTACCATTCAAACCAAAGGAATATATTATAGATGGCAAGGCTGTGAAACTCTCCGCGGCCAACGTTACTGCGGGTGTGTTCAAGATTATTGCAGAACGTAAGTTCGAAACGCTGATCATACGATAATCTAATAGTCATATACAATAACTACAAATCCCCAATTCTCAGGCCTGAGGATTGGGGATTTGTAGTTTTAAACCCTTTTCTGATTTAAAAAAAAAGGGCACTGTAGATTGAGATCTTAGTGCCTTTTCATAACCTATGCCAACTTTAGAGTTATATCAAAATTAACACGTTATAACGTATACACAAACACTCTTGTCAAAATGAACAAAATGAACGGAACGTTTAACACTGAACGAAACTAGATTCGTTAATAAGATGTTATGAAATGAAATTCACTCGTTATCACAACCTTTTGTTTAACAAATTGTTTAGAATAAGGGCGGATTTGCTACAGATTGTTAAGCATACTCCACGCATATCGCAGTGGCTTAGAATGAAATAGTATGTGTAACACTGTAATACAATGGGTTATAAATACGCGGCATAATAGTTGTGCCTCCTTTGACAGAGAATATGTTTTATTATCTGACGTTAAACGGAACCCATTATTAAACCTTTCAAAATTCATTTCTTATGGCTGCAGAACAAAACAATCACTTCACCCAGGAACAAGAAAAACTCGAAAGGGAGCATTCGCACGAGAATAATCACGGACATGAGCAACATGGCAACCATGCTCACCAGAGTCACGCTTCTGATGGAGAAGAAAAATCTAAAGCAGAAACTCCAAGTCGCAAAGATAAACGCGGTTTCGCCTCTATGGATGCATCCATGCAACGCGCAATAGCCAGCAAAGGCGGTCGTGCGGCACATGCACAGGGCGTAGCCCATGAGTTTAATTCTGCGGAAGCTCGTGAAGCCGGTCGCAAAGGAGGGGTAGCAGTAAGCCGGAATAGACAGCATATGGCAGAAATTGGTAAGAAAGGCGGAGAAGCAGCGCACAATAAAAGAAAGAAAGCACAGCAACAAGAGAACGCTGAATAACGGTTTGCCCTGAAGTTTTTCCCAAAGAGGGATTACCTGAAATGTGGAACTCACATTGCGGTAATCCCTTTTTTATGTGGGGAGATATTCCACAATAGAGATTTTTTTCCAGGGAATAGAAATTCAAATTATTTTTATTCCTATTATGAAAGCTAATATCCGCCAACTAACATATTTCTTACTCCCCTATTCTGTGCTTTTTGTCATCGCACTTACCCTTAAGATCATTTTTACCAGGGAAGAGATTTACTTTTTTATTAATGGATTGCATTTTCCTGCGGGGGATGTATTTTTCAGGTATGCTACAGAAATGGGTGGGGCTACTACAGCAGTGTGCCTGGTATTGATCCTTTTATTTGTAAACTATCGTTATAGCTTATTACTGGCCAGCAGTTACCTGCTGACCAGCTTACTAAATTTTCCCTTGAAATATATTGTTGGTGCACCACGACCCAAGCTGTATTTCACCGATTCACCCCATACCATTTACTGGGTACCGGATGTGGAAGTGCTCTCGAATCATTTCAGTTTTCCGTCAGGACATACCGTGTGCGCATTTACCACCGCGGTAGTGCTGACTTTTATTAGTCCCCGCAGGTGGTACGGATGTATTTACTTTCTGCTGGCAGTACTGGTTGCTTATTCCAGAATGTACCTCAGTCAGCATTTCTTTGAAGATGTGACGGCTGGTTCTTTTGAAGCAGTAGTAGTTGTGACCTGTTGGATTTCCTGGTTTAATAATCGTGCATTCTTCCGGAATGCTGGCTGGAATGGTGCGCTGAGCAGAAAAAATGATTAACGCACATGTTGCAGGTTATAAAATCAGCAATAGCACTTGCTTGCTCACATTGAAACGACTAGTGCTTTTTAGTTCCTGCAGCCTGATGCGGCAGCTGAGAAGGTTGTGAAGGGAGTTTCTTCGGCACCTTGTTGGTGATGGTATCCAGTTCTTCAGGACTTACCGGCTCTCCCCTTTTGTAGTATTCCTTTACCATGTTCCCGTCTTCGTCATAGATCTTCCAGAGACCATCGCGTAGAGAAGTCGCATTCCTTTTGATCTCTTCGAACTTTTCCTCCTGGGTAATCGGATCGATCACGCGGTAAGTTTCGATGGTGTCATCAATGTCTTTGGCTACAAAGTTACCCTCTGCACTCAGCGCGCCGTTTAGATAGAAATAACGGGCCGGCCCGTTCAGTACATTGTGTTTGTAGGTTTCTTCGGCGATCATAGCACCGGATTGCGCGTATTTTTTCCAGAGACCTTCTTTGCGATCGTCAATATAGTTGCCTTCCCAGGTGTAGCCGTCTTCACCCCTGGTAGCAGCTACTTCTTCAGACCATTCGCCCTGCTTGCGCTTTTGGTCGTCTCTTTTGTTTTGTTTAATAGTGAAGCCCTGCGAATAGACCAAAAAGCATAACAGTTGTAGTACAGAAAACACGAAGATTTTTCTCATTCAGAAGTATTTTGCACAAGTTAGTAATTTTTATTATATCTCATTTGCAATGGCGTTTCCCATTGGTTCCGGCAAAAATTTGAAACCTCCTTTCCGTCGTAAAAGTCCTTTCCATCAAAGTCTTCCCATTTTCAAAGTTCGCCTTTTCCTAAAAACGAAGAGGCTATATCTATAACGATATAGCCTCTCATTTTATGATTGTGTGTCTTAGTCCTTATATCCTATTTCTATTCTACTTACTCAGTTTGATAGCATCTACTGATGTATTCTTACCGGTCTCGATCTTAACACCAGTAATTGTTGTATCAGCATATCCGTTGGATGCATTTACAAATACATTGTAAGTACCTGTATTCAGACCTCTGATCTTCCATTCACCATTCTTCCATGGTAAAGCATAAGCAGTGTCAGTATCATTGTACACAGTCAGTACCGGATAAGCGTCATAAGGAGTTACCTTACCAGAGATACTACCTGTTTCAGATACCAGGAATACGTGAATTACCGGACGCAGAATAAACTTACCATTGCCAGTTTGAACGATAGAACGGTCTACGTCGAAATCCAGCCACAGACGGTAATTACCGCTCTGGTATTCCTCCCATTCTTCAGGGCGGATATTTACAACCAGTTTAACCTGCCCATTCACAGCCTTCAGCGGATACTGTATACTGTCTTTTACAACGTAGCTGTTGTCGCCCAGGTTGATCTGAATTCTTCTCACTTTACCAACAGGCACTACACCTTCAGAAAGTAAGGTATCGGCGCCATTACGCAGGGAGAGTACATCGTACACACCCGGAGAAAGCGCCAGTGAATCCCAGATCTTGCATGAATCGTCCCTGTCGTTGTGCTCTTCGCCCCAGTGACAACGGTTATAGTCATTGCCCCAGTCGTCGTCTCCACCTTTGTCACTACCTTTCCCTTTCCCATTGGAACCGTCGCAGGTATCAATCAGTACCTGCACTGACTTGATGTCCAGAAATACATTGTCAAAGCGGCTGCCCGGATCATCCGCCAGGAAGATGTTCAGTCTTTGTTGGTTGGCGCCAAGCCCTGTGGAAGAGCTGGAGTTATCCTTTTTACAGGAATAAACGACTAAAGCCAACAATACTAACGTGGCTAGCCCCCATCCGGAAGTGCGGAGATAGGTCTTCATAAAAAGAATGGTTTTTGGTTTAATAATAAAGATTAAGCCTACTACAGACATGCATGATTTACTACTGCTATCAGTAAGCTAACTTTAGATCGAAAAAATAAACAAAAGTTTAACAGCGTATAACTATTTTCATATACCTCACAACAAACTATTAGTCAATTTTTTACGAAGAGTAAATTTCAATTCTATATGCAATTTAGTACACTTCCTGGTGGGGTTTCATCGCGGAATTCAGGTATTTTGTCGCAAAGATTGATCCAAAAAAAAGTCCTTTCCAAAGGAAAGGACTACCAATTATTTCAATAAGAATTACATCTATACTTTTTTGAAAATCGCAGCACCCAGCGGAGGTAACCTCAACAATAATGTATATTCCTTACCGTTATATGCCTGTTTTTCCGCTTCAACTATTGCTGTATTAATGACACCACTTCCGAAAAATTCTTTTGCGTCACTATTTAATACCTCTTTCCAACGACCTCCTTCACTCACTGCCAGCAGATAACCCTCTCTCGCTATCGGTGTCATATTCAGCACAGTCAATACATCATCAGATGGATCCACTCCTTTTCTCAGATATGCCAGTACACTATTGTCATAATCAGATACATTCACCCACTCAAAACCATAGTACTCGAACTGTTTTATGTACAACGCAGGTGCTGTTCTATACAGGTGGTTCAACGCTTTCACAAACGCCTTCAAACCCTGATGGGATTCATGGACCATCAGATGCCAGTCCAGCTGTGATTTGTAATTCCACTCCGATGTCTGTCCAAACTCATCGCCCATAAACAGCAGCTTCGTTCCCGGATGCGTGAACATATAACTGTACATCAACCGCAGGTTCGCAAATTTCTGCCAGTCATCTCCCGGCATCTTGTACAACATAGGCGATTTGCCATGCACCACTTCATCATGACTCAGTGGCAACATGAAGTTCTCCGTAAATGCATATGCTATACTAAACGTAAGCTGATCCTGGTGAAACTTTCTGTAATAAGGATCCCGCTTGAAATACGCCAGCGTATCATTCATCCATCCCATCATCCACTTCATACCAAAGCCCAGTCCGCCCATAAACACAGGCTTTGACACCCCGTAAAATGAAGTTGACTCCTCAGCGATCGTCTGCACATCCGGAAAAAGTGAATAAATGGTCTCATTCATATTCTTCAGGAAAGAAATGGCTTCCAGATTTTCCTCTCCCCCATGTTCATTCGGTTCCCATGCACCAGTTTCGCGGGAATAGTTCAAATGGATCATAGAGGCCACTGCATCCACACGTAATCCGTCAGCATGAAATTTATCCAACCAGAATACGGCATTGCTCAGCAAGAAAGACCGTACCTCATTGCGTGCGTAGTTGAAAATATAACTGTTCCAGTCAGGATGAAAGCCTTTGCGCATATCTGCATACTCGTATGTATGACTTCCATCAAAACGGAATAACCCATGTTCATCATATGGAAAATGCGAAGGCACCCAATCCAGGATCACCCCGATCCCTTCCCCATGAAAGGCATCTACAAATGCCATGAATTCCTGCGGTGTACCATACCTGGAAGTAGGGGCATAGTACCCCGTTCCCTGATAGCCCCAGGAGCCATCAAAAGGGTGCTCCATGACAGGCATTAGCTCCACATGAGTAAAACCCATCTCTTTCACATATGGGATCAATCTCGCGGCTATTTCGCTATAATTATAAAAAACTTCGTGATTATCAGGCTCCGGGCGCTGCCAGCTGCCCAGGTGCAACTCGTATACAGAATATGGACTTTGCAGACTATTGTGTTGACCACGGGTCTTCATCCAATTGCTATCCTTCCATTTGTATTCCAGCTCCCAGGTAATGGAGGCAGTCCTGGGGCGCAGTTCCCAGTAGTTTGCATAAGGATCTCCTTTACGGAGCTCCTCCCCTGAATTGGAACGGATAAAGTACTTGTAGAGTGTACCTGAAGCTACCCCCGGTATAAAGCCTTCCCAAATCCCCGATTTGTCCCAACGTGGGTACAAATGGTGACGATGCTCATCCCAGTCATTAAAATCACCAATCACAGATAAGTAGGTGGCATTGGGTGCCCAAACGGCGAAATAAGTACCTCTTACCCCCTGAATGGTGGTTTGATGGGAACCAAATTTTTCATACAGGTGCGGATGCCGGCCCTCCTGAAACAGGGCAATGTCTTGTTCAGAGAACAGTGTAAAGGGTTCTACGGGCTGTAATTGATGCTTGTTGTCTTTTGTCATAAACCGGGAAAGGGCTGTGGATACAAGATAGTTTAAATTTTGAATTTGGAAGCCCAATCGTGATCATATCATCAACTATCCGGCCATAAAAAAAGATCCCGTCTTGCTGGCAAGACGGGATCTTTAAATTTTTATTTAAGTCGATTAATATCTCTTCTTAAATCCGGTGCGTGAGCCTGAGCCACTTCCACTGCCACTTCCTTCCCAACGACGTCTGCCACCACCATCTTCACGGCTACGGCTGCCGCCACCTCCTGGTCCACTGCTTCTGCGGCGATCGCCATCCTGTGACATTTCAATTCTTACACTGCGACCATTGTACTCAGCTTTCTTGAAAGTCTCCTGGAATTTATCAACCACATCGTTCTCTACTTCGAAGAAGGAGTACACGCCTTTCAGATCAATACGACCAATCTTGTTACCACGAACACCACTGGTATCGCACAGATAACGGAGCAAATCCCCACGGGTAAAGTCATCTACCGAACCCAGGTTAATGAACAGGCGGGTAAATTTACCATTACCACGTGCAGCACGTTCACCACCTTCAGCACTACGTCTTTCTTCCTTCACATTCAGATCAGGCGCATCCTGATAGTACTCAAGGAACTGATTGAATTCCAGAGAAGCGAAACGTCTGATAATTTCTTCTTTGCTCATGTTCTGGAACTCCTCATATATGCGTTCCAGGTATGGTTCAATCTGCTCTTCGTTTACAACTACGCTGTGCACCTTATGCACCAGGCCAAACAGTTGTTTTTCACATACTGCGAAACCATCCGGTACTTCAGCCTTCAGGAACTTCTTACCGATCACGCGCTCGATCTGACGGATCTTACCAATGTCACGGCTGCTGATGATCGCAATAGATACACCTGATTTACCAGCACGTGCAGTACGACCGGAACGGTGGGTATAGTTCTCAACGTCATCAGGCAGTTCGTAGTTGATAACGTGTGTTACGTTGTCAACGTCGATACCACGGGCAGCAACGTCAGTTGCTACTAATACCTGCAGTGACTTTTCACGGAAACGTTTCATCACTTTATCACGCTGTTGCTGGGTCAGATCACCGTGCAGTGCGTCGGCGTTGTAACCATCGCGGATCAGTGATTCAGCGATTTCCTGTGATTCTATTTTAGTACGGGTGAAGATGATACCGAAGATCTCAGGATTGAAATCCACGATACGTTTCAGTGCCGCATATTTTTCACGCGGACGAACTATGTAGTATTCGTGCTCGATGTTGACGTTACCGCTGTTCTTGTTACCTACAGTCAGTTCGAACGGATCGCTCATGTATTTCTGTGCGATACGACGTACTTCCTGTGGCATAGTAGCGGAGAACAACCAGGTGGTTTTCTCTTCAGGTGTGTTAGAGAGAATACTGTTGATGTCTTCCTGGAAACCCATGTTCAGCATTTCATCTGCTTCATCCAGTACTACATAACGTACGTTTGTGAAATTAACCGCTTTACGGTCAATGATGTCCAGCAAACGACCAGGAGTTGCTATTACGATGTGTACGCCTCTCTTCAGGTCACGCAATTGCTGCACGATGCTGGAACCGCCGTATACCGCTACCATGCTCACGTCTCCCAGATGCTTGCTGAAGTTCTTCAGGTCATTGGTGATTTGCAGGCACAGTTCACGGGTAGGGCATAATATAAGCCCCTGTGGGTGACGCTGTTTAATATCGATCTGCTGTAACAGCGGCAGGCCAAATGCTGCCGTCTTACCGGTGCCCGTCTGGGCTAAACCTACGAAGTCTCTATCTCCGCCGAGGAGTACAGGAATAGCTTTTTCCTGTATCGGTGTAGGCGCTACGAATCCGAGGTCCTGGATTCCTTTCAAAAGGGGCTCTTGTAAGCCTAATGTTTCAAATGTTGTCATTGATTTGCTTTGATCAGGCTCCGTCGGGAGCCTTGGTATATTATCCCAGCGAATTTTATCAACTGGGTTACTTTTCCTGTTGTTTCTCTGAACGAAACTTACGCATTCATACCTGCGTTGGATGGGAGCTTATACAAGTTCGCCTTCCAGGTCATAATCGTAAGCCTTGGTAATCCTTACGTTGACAAATTCACCGGGTTTCAGACGCTTAGTGGTGTTAATGATCACTTCATTATCTACTTCCACTGAATCGAATTCAGTACGTGCCAGATAACGGCCTGACTCTTTTTTGTCTACGAGGACGCGGTAGATCTTTCCAACCATCTCCTGATTTTTCTCAAGGGAGATTTCCTGTTGTACTTCCATGATCTCCTGTGCTCTGCGTTCCTTTTCTTCTGCAGGGATATTATCCTCCAGGTCATAAGCGCTGGTACCTTCTTCATGGCTGTAGGTGAAAACCCCTACCCTGTCGAAACGCATCTTTTCGAGGAAGGCTTTGAGTTCCTCCACATCTTCCAGTGTTTCGCCGGGGAAGCCGGTGATCAGTGTGGTACGAAGCGCAATACCGGGTACTTTTTCCCTGATTGCAGTTACGAGTTCCTCCATTTCCACGCGGGTAATCTGGCGTTTCATGGATTTGAGCATATTGTCAGCAGCATGCTGCAGTGGCATATCAATGTAATTGCAGATATTCGGGAACTCCTTCATTACATCCAATACCTCCATTGGAAATTTGTGCGGGTAGGCATAGTGCAGACGAATCCACTCCAATCCTTTCACATTCGCCAGTGCACGCAATAAATCTGCCAGTTTACGCTGCTTGTACAGATCCAGACCATAATAAGTCAGTTCCTGCGCAATAAGCATGATCTCTTTCACACCGGAGTTCACCAGTTTCTCTGCTTCTGTTATAATCGCTTCAATAGGCTTGGACACATGTCCACCGCGCATGAGCGGAATGGCACAGAATGAGCAGGTACGATTACAACCTTCCGCAATTTTAAGATAGGCGTAATGTGTCGGTGTGCTCAACAATCTTTCACCGATCAGTTCTGCCTTATAATCAGCGTCAAATTTCTTGAGAATGAGCGGCAGCTCCATGGTACCGAACCAGGCATCCACACCTGGAATTTCTGATTCGAGATCGCCTCTGTAGCGTTCACTGAGACAGCCGGTAACATACACCTTGTCGAGACGACCGTGTTGTTTCAGTTCTACCTGTTCCAGGATGGTATTGATGGATTCCTCTTTTGCTTTATCAATAAAACCGCAGGTGTTTACCACTACGATATTATGATCTTTCTTAGCACTCTCGTGCACCACATCAATTTCATTGGCAAGCAGCTGTCCGCTGAGAACCTCAGAATCTACCATGTTCTTGGAACATCCAAGCGTAATAATGTTAACCTTATCTTTCTTTAAAGTTTTTGTCTTCAAGCGCGAATAATTTTTTATCGGGCAAACAAGCAGATGGCTTGTCTGATTACCGCCACGAAGACATCCAGACACGAAACCGAAGAGAACAGCGAGACTTGCTGTTTAGTGACTATGAGCCTTAGTGGGGGTTATTTGTTCAAAGAATTGCAAAGATAGTTAATTAATTACGAATTGTCAATTCCCATTTATGTATAACGTCAATTTAGCTAACGTATTGTAAGAATATATAATTTTTATAAGGTCAGTTGGCACATCCTTTAAAAATTCCCGAAACCTCATGCCAGCATGCGTTCCGCCCTTCTGTTAGCCACTCTCCTTTTATAGTGATACCACCATTCCGGGGCTATTTTTATCATCAGATTATTCATTCCCCGCAACCCTACTATATGGTACAGACCGTTTAATTTCCCTGCCAATGTATGGTCCAGTGCCCGTAAACTCATCGCCACACCACTATCTATATACTCCAT
>Ga0182005_1000372_pt1 | contig 24749 bp, 28 predicted proteins | sample Sormic07211103_1_FD_123021 | JGI IMG/M metagenome (GOLD analysis project Ga0182005, IMG submission 123021) | Rhizosphere microbial communities from Sorghum bicolor, Mead, Nebraska, USA - 072115-103_1 MetaG | ecosystem: Host-associated > Plants > Roots > Rhizosphere | place: USA: Nebraska...
CCCAGCAAGTGTTCAGCACCTGCGCGGCCATCGGTGGCAGCAACTGGGACCACTCGGCGCTGATCAAGGGTCTGGAACACATGGCCAACTTCTCGATTCGCGACAAGAAGTAAGCCCTGCACAAAACCCATGTGGGAGCGGGCTTGCTCGCGAAAGCGGTGGATCAGGCAACCTCTGCGTTGAATGCATGTCCGCCTTCGCGAGCAAGCCCGCTCCCACATTGGACCTGAGTTGCCCCTTCCAATAACAAGAATTCCGGGAGCCCGCCATGTCGGTCGATCCGCAACAATTCCTGCGCGAGCTGTTCGCCACAGCCATCGACGCGGCCCATCCTCAGCAAGTCCTCGAAGCCCATCTGCCCGCCGACCGCAGCGGCCGAGTGATCGTCATCGGTGCCGGCAAGGCCGCGGCGGCCATGGCCCAGGTGGTCGAGCGCTGCTGGCAGGGTGAAGTGTCCGGCCTGGTGGTGACGCGCTACGGCCACGGCGCACCCTGCGAAAAAATCGAAGTGGTCGAAGCCGCGCACCCCGTGCCGGACGCCGCCGGCCAGGCCGTCGCCAAGCGCGTATTCGAACTGGTCAGCAACCTGAGCGAATCCGACCGCGTGATCTTCCTGCTCTCCGGTGGCGGCTCGGCGTTGCTGGCCCTGCCCGCAGCCGGCATCACCCTGGCCGACAAGCAGTCGATCAACAAAGCGCTGCTCAAATCCGGCGCCACCATCGGCGAGATGAACTGCGTGCGCAAGCACCTCTCGGCGATCAAGGGTGGACGTCTGGGCAAGGCCTGCTGGCCGGCCACTGTCTACACCTACGCGATTTCCGATGTACCGGGCGACCTCGCCACGGTCATCGCGTCGGGCCCCACCGTGGCCGACCCAAGCACCTCGGCCGAAGCCCTGGCGATCCTCAAGCGCTACCACATTGAAGTCCCGGCGTCGGTGCGCACATGGCTGCAAAGTCCAGAGTCCGAAACCGTCAAACCCGGCGACCCGAGCCTGGCCCGCAGTCACTTCCAGTTGATCGCCCGTCCGCAACAATCCCTTGAAGCGGCAGCGGTGAAATGCCGCCAGGCCGGGTTCAGTCCGCTGATCCTCGGCGACCTGGAAGGCGAATCACGGGAAGTGGCGAAAGTCCACGCCGGCATCGCCCGCCAAGTCGTCCAGCATGGCCAGCCGCTGGCGGCGCCCTGCGTGATCCTGTCCGGCGGCGAAACCACCGTCACGGTGCGCGGCAATGGCCGTGGCGGGCGCAACGCCGAATTCCTGCTGAGCCTGACCGACAGCCTCAAGGGCCTGCCCGGCGTCTACGCCCTGGCCGGTGACACCGATGGCATCGACGGCTCCGAAGACAATGCCGGCGCGATCATGACCCCGGACAGCTACGCCCGCGCCGCCGCCCTGGGCCTGAGCGCCAGCGACGAGTTGGACAACAACAATGGCTACGGCTACTTCCAGGCGCTGGACGCACTGATCGTCACCGAGCCGACCCGCACCAACGTCAATGACTTCCGCGCCATCCTGATTCTCGAGAGCCCTAAACATGACGCCTGACAAAAAGGTCAAAATCCTCGCCACCCTGGGCCCCGCCATCGACGGGATCGACGACATCCGTGAACTGGTGCAGGCCGGGGTCAACATCTTTCGCCTGAACTTCAGCCACGGCGATCACGCCGACCACGCCCAGCGCTATCAGTGGATCCGTGAGGTCGAGCGCCAGCTCAATTACCCGCTGGGCATTCTGATGGACCTTCAGGGCCCGAAACTGCGGGTCGGCAAGTTCGCCGCCGGCAAGGTGCAACTGCATCGCGGTCAGGCCCTGCGTCTGGACCTGGATGCCACGCCGGGGGATGAACGCCGGGTCAACCTGCCACATCCGGAAATCATCGCCGCGCTGGAGCCAGGCATGGACCTGCTGCTGGACGACGGCAAGCTGCGCCTGAGGGTGGTCACCAAATACAGCGACGCGATAGACACCACCGTGCTCAACGGCGGCGAACTGTCGGACCGCAAAGGCGTGAACGTGCCGCAAGCGGTGCTCGACCTCAGCCCACTGACAGCCAAGGATCGTCGCGATCTGAGTTTCGGCCTGGAACTGGGTGTGGACTGGGTAGCGCTGTCGTTCGTGCAACGTCCGCAAGACATCCGCGAGGCCCGTGCGCTGATCGGCGACAAGGCGTTCCTGATGGCCAAGATCGAAAAACCATCGGCGGTCGAGCAACTGCGGGAAATCGCCGAATTGAGTGACGCGATCATGGTCGCCCGTGGCGATCTGGGTGTGGAAGTGCCGGCCGAAAGCGTGCCGCAGATCCAGAAGAACATCATCAGCACCTGCCGCCAGCTCGGCAAACCCGTGGTGGTGGCCACGCAGATGCTCGAATCGATGCGCTTTTCCCCGGCACCGACCCGGGCCGAAGTCACCGACGTGGCCAATGCCGTGGCCGAAGGCGCCGACGCGGTGATGCTGTCGGCGGAAACCGCGTCCGGCGAGTACCCGCTGGAAGCCGTGCAGATGATGAGCAAGATCATCCGCCAGGTGGAGAACGGTCCGGACTATCAGGCCCAGCTCGACGTCAGCCGACCGAAGGCCGAAGCCACGGTGTCCGACGCGATCAGTTGCGCGATCCGCCGCATCAGCAACGTGCTGCCGGTGGCGGTGCTGGTGAACTACAGCGAGTCGGGCACCTCGAGCTTGCGCGCGGCGCGGGAACGGCCAACGGTGCCGATCCTCAACCTGACGCCGAACCTGTCGACCGCTCGCCGCCTGACCGTGGCCTGGGGCGTGCATTCGGTGGTCAATGATCGGCTGCGTCAGGTGGATGAAGTGTGCTCCACGGCCCTGGAAATCGCCCAGGCCCAGGGCATGGCGCAGCGCGGAGATACGTTATTGATCACCGCAGGTGTGCCGTTTGGGCAGCCGGGGTCGACTAACTCGTTGCGTATCGAGACGTTGATCTAGAGCGCCTCCACCGGCCTCTTCGCGAGCAAGCCCGCTCCCACAATGAATCTTTGTTCATTCATTGAATTTGTGGTGTACACAAATCAACTGTGGGAGCGGGCTTGCTCGCGAAGGAGGTGACACGGTTTCACTGACTTTTCAGAACTGCCATGCCTGCCAACCACTTCAACACCCACTGCCCCGACTGGGCCGAAGCTTTGCTCAACGGCTTCAGCCAAATCTTCCTCCAGCGCCATCCGCTGTGCGGCCTGCTGTGCCTGCTGGCCATTTTGTTTACCGCCCCCGCCCTGCTCGGCGGTGCCTTGCTCGGCGGTGTCGCCGGGTTGCTCACCGCGCAACGTCGCGGCTATGCCAAGGCCGATCGCCAGGCCGGGCTGTTCAGTTACAACGGCGTGCTGCTAGGCCTGCTGCTGAGCCTGTATTTCCCCTGGTCGGCGATGATGCCGCTGCTGATCCTGGCCGCCGGTGGCCTGAGTGCGATGATCACTCAACAGTGGCTCAAGCGCGTACGGCTGAGCCAATTCCTGCCCGCCTGCACCGCGCCCTTTGTACTCCTGAGCTGGGTACTGCTGTGCTTTGCCCCCCCCTCGACCCAGGCGCATCTGATTGAGGTCAGCGTACTGAACATGCTCGCCGCCCCGCTCAAAGGCCTGGGCCAGGTGATGTTCCTCGGTCATCCGCTGGCCGGTGCGATGATTGCCGCCGGGTTGTGGATCGCCGATCGCCGCGCATTCTGCTGGGCATTGCTGGCATCGGTCGCAGGCATGGGCTGGAGCCTGCTGCACCAGGATTTCTACACCGCATTGCTCGGCCTCGGTAGCTATAACGCCGTACTCGCCGCCCTGGCTTTCAGCGCCCGGCGCCAGCAGCCATGGCTGCCATTGCTCGGCATCGCATTGGCACTGCTGCTGACGCCGATGTTTGCCGCGGCCGGCATGCCTACCCTGACCGCGCCGTTCATCCTCGCCTGTTGGCTGCTGCGCACACTGATCCAAGTGCTCGGCAAAGCCACGATCGCCACTGCGCCTTGCACTCCTGAGGAGAATCAACCTAGGCTGCGCTGATCTTCGAGTCAGGCGTTATCCATGGACAGCAGCAAAAACTGGCGTGAACAGCTCTACGTCATGATTTTCCAGAGCGACACCAAGGCCGGCAGGCGCTTCGACGGCATTTTGCTGTTGATCATCCTCGCCAGCCTGGTGATCGTGATGCTCGACAGCATCGACACCATCCACAAGAACTACGCCGATGTGCTGGCCTATATCGAGTGGGGGTTTACGGTCATTTTCCTCGGCGAGTACATCCTGCGGCTGTACTGCTCGCCCAAGCCCCTGCGCTACGCCTTCAGTTTTTACGGGCTGGTGGATTTGCTGGCCATCGTGCCCGGCATCCTCGCCCTCTATTACTCCGATGCGCAGTACCTGCTGATCATCCGGGTCATCCGGATGTTGCGGATTTTCCGCGTGCTCAAGCTCAGCCCGTACCTCAAGCAGGCCAACTACCTGATGTCGGCGCTGCGCGGCAGCAAACAGAAGATCGTGGTGTTCCTGGTCAGCGTCTGCACCCTGGTGACGGTGTTCGGCACGCTGATGTACGTGATCGAAGGCCCCGAACATGGCTTTACCAGCATCCCCAAGGGCATCTACTGGGCAATCGTGACCCTGACCACGGTGGGCTTTGGCGACATCGTGCCCAAGACCCCACTGGGCCAGGTGATTTCGTCGCTGGTGATGATCACCGGTTATTCGATCATCGCGGTACCCACCGGGATTTTCACCGCCGAACTGGCCAACGCCATGCGCGGCGAACAGCTGCAACATGACTGCCCAGTGTGCAAGAAAAACAGCCATGAACACGGCGCCGCGTTCTGCTCGCGCTGCGGCAATGCGCTGTTCAAGAAACTGGAATAAGCAAAGTGCCTTTTAATCTTTAAAGGCCTATGCAAGCCCGGCTATAGTCGCTGGCAAATTGCCTCAATATTTAAATAGAACAAGGAATTCGCAGTGAAAAAACTCTTTGGCGCTTCACTTCTGGCCGCTGGCCTGGCCCTGACCAGCGTGGCCCAGGCCGCCCCGACATTGCTCAACGTTTCCTACGACGTGATGCGCGATTTCTACAAGGACTACAACACTGCGTTCCAGAAACACTGGCAAGCCGAGCACAACGAAAACATCACCCTGCAGATGTCCTTCGGCGGCTCGAGCAAACAGGCGCGCTCGGTCATCGATGGCCTCCCGGCTGACGTGATCACCATGAACATGGCCACCGACATCAACGCCCTGGCCGACAACGGCAAACTGGTCCCGGACAACTGGGTTACCCGCCTGCCGAACAACAGCGCGCCGTTCACCTCGGCCACGGTGTTCATCGTGCGCAAGGGCAATCCGAAAGCCCTGAAAGACTGGCCGGACCTGCTCAAGGATGGCGTGCAAGTCATCGTGCCAAACCCGAAAACCTCGGGTAACGGTCGTTACACCTACCTGTCGGCCTGGGGCTACGTGCTGAAGAACGGCGGCGACGAAAACAAGGCCAAGGCCTTCGTCGGCAAGCTGTTCAAGCAGGCGCCGGTGCTCGATACCGGTGGCCGTGCGGCGACTACCACCTTCATGACCAACCAGATCGGCGACGTGCTGGTGACCTTCGAAAACGAAGCGGAAATGATTGCCCGCGAGTTTGGCCGCGACCAGTTCGAAGTGATCTACCCAAGCGTCTCCGCCGAAGCCGAGCCACCGGTATCGGTGGTCGACAAAACCGTCGACAAGAAAGGCACCCGCGCCGCCGCCGAGGAATACTTGAAGTACCTGTGGTCGCCGGAAGGTCAGGAAATCGCTGCGGCCAACTACCTGCGTCCGCGTGACCCGGCGGTCCTGGCCAAGTACACCGACCGCTTCCCGAAAGTCGACTTCCTGTCGGTGGAGAAAACCTTCGGCGACTGGCGCACCGTGCAGAAAACCCACTTCAATGATGGCGGGATTTTTGATCAGATCTACGCCCAGTAATCCCTGAGCGCTTCATGAAAAAGGCGACCTCGATAGGTCGCCTTTTCTGTGGCCGATGAAAAACCTTTGTGGGAGCGGGCTTGCTCGCGAAGGGGGTGTATCAGTCAAAACCATAGCGCCTGACATGCCCCCTTCGCGAGCAAGCCCGCTCCCACTCTGGGGGTTGCGCACGGCGTTACATCGGTGGTGTCACGCCATCTTTGCCCGCCGAAATCGACTGCGCCGTCAGCGTGCCATCAGCACTTTGGGTGACAAAGGTGACGATCTTCACCCCCACTTTCAACAAGCTGCGATCCCCTGGCATCAGGTTGACGATCGGCACATCCTCCGGCACCAGGATCTTCTGTTGGCCCCCCTTGTAGTTGACGGTCAGCACCCGGCCATTGCTCACCACCAGGTCGCCGACGCTGCCGTTGGTCATGCTGCTGCCCTTGACCAAATCAAAGGGCCGATGACCGTCGCCGCTGCCCGCCAGTTCGGGCGGGAACACATGAACTTCCAGCGCCTTGAGGGTGCCATCCTCTTGTGGAACGGCGGCCGAGCCTATGTAGCTGCCGGGCTTGATGTCTTCGATATTGGCCAGGGTGACGGCGCGGACCTTGGTGTCGGGTACCAAGTGGATGACCACGTTCTCGCCGCTGTTGGCGTGGACTTTCAGGGCGTCGGGGCTGACGCCGGTGATCTCGCCGCGTACACCAATGCGCAAGCCCGGTGCGTCTTGCGCCAGGGCCATGCCAACGGAAAACAAGCCCATCAAACTGACCACCGAAACAATGCGAACAAACTGGCGGAACATCGAATTCATGGAAGTGCCCTCCTGAGCCCAGCGTGGAAAGGGAACATAAGCACGCTATCGAACAAGATGTAAGTGAATGTATCATCGAGTCATGAAATTTCACGCAGCGCTTGCCCAACGCACGTTCGCCACTCATTCCGCAACGGAATGACTGCTATCACCCCAGTCCCACTTCCGCCGCAATGACCGGGCCTTTAGCCTGCGCGCATTCCCTCCAGTTCAGCGAGACAGGTTATGAATCGAACAACTCAAGTGCCCCACGGCACCGCAACAATGACCCGAGGCATGGTGCTGCTGTTCGCCTTCTGCTGCGGCGCGATCGTGGCCAACATTTACTACGCGCAGCCGATCATCGGCCTGATCGCGCCGGACGTCGGCCTGAGCAACACCCTGGCCAGCTTCATCGTTTCACTGACCCAGATTGGCTATGCACTGGGCCTGTTCTTCCTGGTGCCGCTGGGTGATCTGCTGGAAAACCGCCGCCTGATGATCATCACCACCCTGGTGGCGATTGCCAGTCTGCTGGGCGCGGCGTTTACCGATCAGCCCAATGTGTTCTTGCTGATCTCGCTGCTGGTGGGCTTCAGTTCGGTGTCGGTGCAGATCCTCATTCCATTGGCCGCGCACCTGGCGCCGGAAGAGTCCCGTGGCCGTGTGGTGGGCGGGATCATGGGCGGGTTGCTGTTGGGGATACTGTTGGCGCGGCCGGTGTCCAGCGTGGTGGCCGATCACTTCGGCTGGCGTGCGATGTTCGTTATCGCGGCACTGTTGATGGCGGCGATCAGCATCGTGCTGGCGGTGACCATTCCCAAGCGCCAACCGGACCACAGCGCCTCCTACGGGCAGTTGCTCGGCTCGTTGTGGACCCTGTTGCGTCGGCAACCGGTGCTGCGTCAGCGTGCGTTTTACCAGGGCTGCATGTTCGCCACCTTCAGCCTGTTCTGGACCGCTGTGCCGCTGGAACTGGCGCGCAACCATGGCCTGTCGCAATCGCAGATCGCCCTCTTCGCCCTGGTCGGTGCCATTGGCGCCATCGCCGCGCCCATCGCCGGTCGCCTGGCCGATGCCGGCCATACCCGCATGGCGTCGCTGCTGGCGCTGGTGTTCGCCAGCTTGAGTTTCCTGCCGGCGTTCATCCACCCGGCCTACAGCGTCATCGGCCTGGCGGTGACCGGCGTGGTGCTGGATTTCTGCGTGCAGATGAACATGGTGCTCGGCCAACGCGCGGTGTACGCCCTCGACGCCAAAAGCCGCAGCCGTCTGAATGCGTTGTACATGACCAGCATTTTCATCGGCGGTGCGTTCGGCTCGTCAGTGGCCAGTGCGGTGTATGAGCATGGCGGCTGGTTGTGGATCGTGGTGGTCGGCAGTGCGTTTCCATTGCTGGCGCTGGTGCGGTTCCTGAGTGTTTCGCAGAAGGCTTCGTTGGCGACCGCTTAAACCGCCAAAAGCTTCGCGGGCAAGCCCGCTCCTACAGGTTTCCGTGGGAGCGTGGCTTGCCCGCGATGGCGTTTCAACGGCCACCCTCAAGAGCGAACCAACTTCTCCATCGCCGCATCCGCCAGAAACGATGAGCGGCTTTTGACATTGTGCTCGCGCACATAGCGGTCGATTCGCTGAATCACGTAACCGGGAAGCGTGACGTTGACCTTTTCGGTCTTGCCCAGATAGGGCGAGATATCCAGCTCCAGCATGCCCCATCCCATATGGGCAAACTCAGGATTGCCTCGATGTTCGGCGGCGGACGTCGGCATCGGAATCGTCTGCGCGCTGGCCGCAATCTCCTGCAGCAGGATGTGCGCGATCTCGACCGCCGCGTTATACGCCTCTTCAAAAGTATCCCCGGCGGTAACCGCGCCTGGAATATCGGGGATCTGAATACCGATGGCGGTGTGCTCATCGCCCCACTCGATACAGATTGGATATTGCATTATGGATCTCCTGCGTAACTGCCTGGCGGGTAGTAAAGCCCGGCTCGCCTCCTGATGCTCTTGACCGTCCCGACCGGTAAATCCTTTTTCGGATGGGGTACGGGAATGGTGAACGGGTTGTAACGGTGGGTGAAGATGTGATGACTGCCTGTGACCCGGTCCAAAAATCCAGCCCGCCTCCATCAACTCCTTGATCAGTAGCCTGCTCTGCACCATCCGCCTCCTTGCTTCGGCCTTAATAAAAGTAACCCTGGAGTTATATTTACTCAAGCACAAAAACCCGGATCACGATGTTCGGTTGTTTTACAGCGTGTGATCACATGATCATGAGCGTGGCGGATACCTCGGTGCATGCACTGGACCTGCTCGGCCCTGCCGATTAGCCCAGGTACACATGCATCCTGTGGGAGCGGGCTTGCTCGCGAAAGCGTCAGGTCAGTCAGCATCTGTGTTGAATGCACCGACCTCTTCGCGAGCAAGCCCGCTCCCACACTGGATCTCCACAATTTTCAACATTGCATAAGGACATAGGATGGATCGCCTCGCCGCAATGGAAACCTTCGTCTACGTGGTGGAAACCGGTTCGTTTTCCGCAGCCGCACGGCGTCTGAATATCGGCCAGCCTGCCGTATCGAAAACCATCGCCCAGTTGGAAAACCGACTGGCGGTCCGGCTGTTGTTGCGCTCGACCCGAGGCCTGACGCCCACCGAAGCCGGGCTGGCGTTTTTCGAGCGGGCCAAGCGTGCGATTGAAGAAGCGGATGAGGCGGACAATGCCGCTCGCGGTGCTGCCAGCGGGCTCACAGGCAGCCTGCGCATTTGCGCCGCCGTGACCTTCGGGCGCATGCACGTTGTTCCGCACCTGGGCCGGTTTCTTGAGCAAAACCCTGAACTGAACATCGACCTGATGCTCGACGATCGCAACGTCAATCTGGTGGAAGAAGGCGTCGATGTTGCCCTGCGCCTTGGTGTGCTGAGCGACTCCGGGCTCACCGCCCGCAAAATCGCCGAATGCCGGCGAGTGGTGCTGGGTACACCGGCCTATTTTGAACAACACGGCGAACCTTCCTGCCCGGATGATCTGAGCAGTCATCAGGCGGTGGTCTACAGCCTGGGCGGAGGCGCCCATTGGCAGTTCGACAGGGACGGTGAAGCACAGCCGGTGACCATCAGCGGCCGCATCCGCGTCAACGCCGCCGAAGGTCTGCGTGAAGCGGTGCTGGCTCACCTCGGGCTGACCATGGCGTCGCAGTGGATGTTCGCGCCGGAGCTGGCCAGTGGCGTGGTCCGGGAGGTGATGAGCGATTGGGCGTTGCCGAATCAGGATCTCTGGGCGGTGTTTCCGACAGGAAGAATGGCCAGCGCGAAGGCGCGGGCGTTTGTGGAATATGTGGAAGGTGTGATTGCCAAAACTGCCTGAATTTTCGACTGTTTCGTTTATTGCGATTTTCGTTTAATTCGAATAGCCTTCGGAAATCGACAATTCAGACTATTGGAAACCGCCATGCCCACCGTCCTTCACCCGCCAATCAATCTGCCCGTAGAGCGTGAAGTTCGGGCTGCGATCGAGGGTCAGCGCGTGCTGGCCGCCTACCTCGCCACTCAGTACGAAACCCAGCGCATCCAAATCTTCGACGAACAAAATGAAGGTCATACCGTCGAACTGCCTACCTCGGCACTGCGACTACTGGCTGATATCCTGGCAGAGCTTGCTGCAGGAAATGCCGTCAAAGTTGTCCCGGTTCATGCGGAGTTAACCACCCAGGAAGCTGCCGACTTGCTGAATGTCTCACGCCCACACCTGATCAAACTGCTCGAGTCCGGCGACTTGTCCTACCACAAAACCGGCAAGCACCGACGTGTGCGTTTTGCCGATTTGATGGACTATAAAAACCAGCGCGACGCAGCCAGCGAGCAGGCAATGATGCTACTCGCCGAGCAAGCACAGGCGTTAAGGACAGGATACGAGTGAGGCAATCTTCTTTTACCGCTGTTTACGACGCTTGCGTTCTTTACCCCGCGCTGTTGAGAGACTTACTGATGTGGCTCGCACTCTCCGGTCTTTTTCGGGCGCGATGGACACAGGAGATTCACGACGAATGGAAACGCAATCTGTTGAAAAACCGTCCGGATCTGACTGTTCAACAGCTGGATCGCACCTCAGAGCTGATGGATATCGCCATACCCGACGCTTGTGTCTGCGATTACGAAGAATTGATCAAGGCACTGACACTGCCCGACATCAACGATCGACACGTGTTGGCTGCCGCCATTAGGTGCAACGCCAGTGTCATCGTGACCTTCAATCAGAAGGATTTCCCCTGTTTGGCCTTAGGCCCTTACGGCATCGAAGCCCAGCACCCTGACGAGTTCGTCGACAACCTGATTGATCTCGATTCCGCCGCCGTGATTTCAGCCGCGCGCCAACAACGCAATCAATTGAAAACGCCCCCAATGGATGTAAGTACCTATCTGGACCTTTTGTCCCGTCAAGGTCTGGTTCGATCCGCCAAGGCTCTGAACGATTACCGGGCGATGCTCTAAAGCACGCAACCATCAAACCCCACACTCACAGTCCCCGGCAACGTCCCCCGATGCTCCATCAACCACGCATCCAGCGTATGCCCGACATGGGTCAACACTGCCGCCACCGGGCGCAGTTGATCGATGCACGCAAGCGCCAGGTTCAAATCGTTGTGATTCCTCGGTGCCTGGGGTTGCGGCGGCATCGAGCAGTCGAGCACCAGCCAATCCAGTGGCTCTCGTTGCAAATGCGCCAAGGTGTTGTCAGGCAGGCCAACGGTATCAGTGAGGTAGGCGATGCGCCGTCCTTCGCCCTCCAGCAGATACCCCAGGGTGGGTCTGGAGTGCTGCAACGGCAACGCCGTCACGCTCAATTCGCCAAACAAGCGAGTTTCAAACGCCTCGAACGGCCGGCTAAAATCCAGAATGCCCGGATGTTTGTAGAGGTCCGCCAAACCCTCCGGGTCCACCGGCCCGTGCACCGGAATCACCAGCCCCTGCCCCCAGCGCAGGTGCAACAACCCCTGTGCATGGTCCGCGTGGTAGTGGGTCTGAAAAATGCCGTTGAAGCTGCGCGGGGCGAAGCGCTCGGTGAGGTCGGGCAGGCCGCTGTCGATCAGCCAGCGCTGGTCGCCGCACTCGATCAGCGCGCAGCAGGGGCGTCGGCGCCAGCGTTCGTCGATGTGCGCCCGTGCGCAAGCCTGACATTCGCAGCCATAGACCGGCACCTGTCGGGCATCGCCGGTGCCCAGCAGTGTCAGGCGCATGCCGGATGCTCGCCGATGCAGGCCAGCAAGCCTTCGACCGTATTTGCAAGCGCGCCGGAGTTGTCGAGCAGGTGCACGTTCGGGTCTTCAGCCAGCAAGCGTTCACCAAAGCGATCATTGCGCGCCAGACGCTGTTCGATTTCGGCCATGGACTCGCGCCCCCGGGCCAGCAAGCGTTGACGCAACACCGCGGTGTCCACCGTCAGCAACACCACCTGCACATCGGGATAACGCTCGCGGGTCTGCGGCAGATGCCCGCGCGAACCGTTGACCAGCACGTCGTCCCCCGCCGCCAGCCAATCGTCGATCTCCCGCGGGATGCCGTAGGCCAGGCCATTGGCCTGCCAGCTCAGGGCAAACGCACCCTGAGCCTGCATCTCGGTGAACTGCTGCAGGCTGACCCCCAGCGCTGCCTCGCCCACCGCCTCCGCCGAACGGGTGATGACCCGCCGCACGATGCGGCAGCCCCGTTCGGCCAAACGCGTTCGTGCGGCATCCAGCAGGCTGTCCTTGCCCGAACCTGACGGCCCGATGAGATAGATCAACCTGCCTGACATCAAAACACCCTCTTCGCTTGTCGCCATACTTGCTGGATCACTGGCAGGCCGTCCGAACTGCGCGCCTGGATCAGGTCGGCACGCAGGCCCGGCGCAATCTCGCCGCGATCGATCAGACCGGCGGCCCGCGCCGGGTTCAAACTGACCATGCGCACCGCTTCGGCCAAACCGATGCGCTCGCTCTGGGCTGACAGCACGAAGGCCGCCTGCAGCAGGCTGGCCGGATAGTAGTCGCTGGACAGGATATCCAGCAGCCCCTGGGCCGCCAGGTCAGCGGCCGCCACGTTACCCGAGTGCGACCCGCCGCGCACGATGTTCGGTGCGCCCATCAACACTTTCATGCCGTGATCGCGGCAGCCGCGCGCGGCCTCCACGGTGGTCGGGAACTCGGCGATGGTCATGCCGTAGCGCGCCGATTCCTCGACATGGGCCAGGGTCGCGTCGTCGTGGCTGGCCACCGACAGGCCACGGGCCAGGCAATGCTCGACGATCGCCGCGCGATAGCGGTCGCTGTAGGTCCGCGAGTTGGCCATCTGCAAGGTGATGAATTCGTCCATCTGCGTGGTGGTCAGGTGGTATTTGCCCATGTAGTACTCACGGTACTTGGACTCGAGCACGAATTGGCGCTGACCCGGCGAATGGTCCATCACCGACACCAGTTGCACCAGCGGGTTTTCCACCAGATCGCGGAACACGCTCAGGGTATCGGGGTGGCACAGCTCGCAGCGCAGGTGCAGGCGATGCTCGGCGCGGGTCAGACCGGCCTCGGACGCGCTGGAGATGGCCTCGAGCATCGCCGGCAGCTTTTGCATGCGGTTGCCCTTGGGGTTCACGTCGCCGATGGACACTGCGTCGAACACCGTGGTAATGCCCGCCGCGATGATCTGTGCATCGTGGCTGAGCACCGCCGAACGCGACGGCCAGTCCACGCCGGGACGTGGGGTCATGTGTTTTTCCAGGTTGTCGGTGTGCAACTCCACCAGGCCCGGCAGCAGGTAATCACCGTTGAGGTCCTTGGCCTGGGGCAAGCGACTCGGGCCCTCGGCCACCTCGGCGATCAGTCCGTCGCGCAGCAGCACGGTGCCGCAGAACACGCGGTCAGCGGTGACCAGTTGGGCATTGCTGAGGATCTGTTCAACGGGCATCGGCGTATTCCTCTTGGCTGACGGCGACTGGGGTCATGTCGAGATGGCGATCGGCAACCGCTTCGCGGGCGACGCGGTCGTGGAAGATGCCGATCAGTGCGGCACCGGCGTGTTTGGCTTCGTTCATCAGGTCCAGCACCACCTGACGATTGCTGTCGTCCAGCGATGCGGTGGGTTCGTCGAGCAACATCACCGGCCACGCCACCATGAAACCGCGGGCGATGTTGACGCGCTGCTGCTCACCCCCGGAGAAGGTGCCGGGCGCCAGTTGCCACAGGCGTTGCGGAATGTTCAGACGGCTGAGCAACAGCTCGGCACGGGATTGCGCCAGGGACCTGGACCAGCCGCGGGCCAGCGCCGGCTCCATGACCACGTCCAGGCAGGCCACCCGTGGAATCACCCGCAGGAACTGGCTGACGTAGCCCAGGGTGCGTTGGCGCACTTGCAAAATGTCCCTTGGCTCGGCGCCCACCAGCTCCAACCATTGCTCGTCGTGCTGCACGCGAATGCTGCCGCCCGCCGGCAGATAGTTGCCGTACAGGGTGCGCAGCAAGGTGCTCTTGCCGGCGCCGGACTGGCCGTGCAGCACCAGGCATTCGCCGCCCGCCACGCTGAAATCCACCCCGCGCAGCACGTTGAGGACCACGCCGTTCTGCTGGTGCAGGGTGAAGGTTTTCGAGAGGTCACGGACCTCGATCAAGGTATTCATCATGGCTGCAACACCGAAGACACCAACAGTTGAGAGTAAGGATGCTGCGGATCGTCGAGGATCTGATCGGTCAGGCCGGTCTCCACCACCCGCGAACGGCGCATCACCATCAGGCGGTCGGCCAGCAGCCGCGCCACCGCCAGGTCGTGGGTGACGATCACCACCGCCAGGTCCAGCTCGCGAACCAGGCCACGCAACAGGTCGAGCAGGCGCGCCTGCACGGAAACGTCGAGGCCACCGGTGGGCTCGTCCATGAACACCAGGCGCGGGCTCGACACCAGGTTGCGGGCGATTTGCAGGCGTTGCTGCATGCCGCCAGAGAAGGTCCGGGGCAAGTCGTCGATGCGCTGCGGGTCGATCTCCACTTGGCTCAACCAGTCCAGGCCCGCGCCGCGCAGTTGCTGATAGTTGCGTATGCCCTGGGCCATCAGGCGCTCGCCGATGTTGGCCCCGGCCGACACGCCCATGCGCAAGCCGTCCCGGGGGTTCTGTTCGACAAAGCCCCATTCGGTGCGCAGTAAGGTGCGGCGCTCGGCTTCGCTGGCGCTGTACAGGTCCAGCCACTGGTCCTGCTTGTCGCGGTAACCGATGAGCCCGCGTTGCGGCGGCAGGCGCCCGCTGAGCAGCGACAGCAAGGTCGATTTGCCCGAGCCGGACTCGCCGACAATCCCCAGCACTTCGCCGGGGTACAGGTCGAAGCTGACGTCCTGGCAACCCTTTTCCGGGCCGTACAGCAGCGACAGGTCACGCACTTGCAGCAGCGGTTCGGTGGACACGGACAACTCGTTCTTCAGCGCCTGGTTCATTGGCCCTGCTCCTGCTGGCTGACGCGCTGGGCGCAGTAATAAGTGTCGGAACAGACGAAGCGCTGGTTGCCGGCGTCGTCGATGATCAGCTCGTCGAGGAACGAGTCATGGCTGGCGCAGATCGCGCAGTTCTCTTCCCATTGCTGGGCTTCGAAGGGGTGATCCTCGAAGTCGAGGCTGACCACCCGGGTGTACGGCGGCACCGCGTACAGACGCTTCTCGCGACCGGCGCCGAACAGCATCAGCGCCGGGCTCATGTCGAGCTTGGGGTTGTCGAATTTGGGGATCGGCGAGGGGTCCATCACGTAGCGCTCGTCGACCATCACCGGGTACGCATACGCAGTGGCGATATGGCCGAAGGTGGCGATGTCCTCGTACAGCTTGACGTGCATCACCCCGTAATCGTTGAGGGCGTGCATGGTCCGGGTCTCGGTTTCCGACGGTTCAATAAAGCGCAGCGGCTCGGGAATCGGCACCTGATAGACCATGATCTGATCGGCGTGCAGCGGCGTTTCCGGAATGCGGTGGCGGGTCTGGATCACCGTCGCATCCGGCGTGCTTTCAGTGGTGGCGACACCGGCGGTACGGGCGAAAAAGCGGCGGATCGACACGGCGTTGGTGGTGTCGTCGGCGCCCTGGTCAATCACCTTGAGCACGTCATCGTCGCCAAGAATCGCCGCGGTCAACTGCATGCCGCCGGTGCCCCAGCCGTAGGGCAACGGCATTTCGCGGCCACCGAACGGTACCTGGTAACCGGGGATCGCCACGGCCTTGAGCAAGGCGCGGCGGATCATGCGTTTGGTCTGTTCATCGAGGTAGGCGAAGTTATACGCCGCGTCGCGTACGGGCGTCTGGCTCATGTCATTCATGGTCGCTGCCCTCGGCCGGCTTGCGCAGTTTGCGGATCAGTTCCAGTTCGGCCTGGAAGTCCACGTAGTGAGGTAATTTGAGGTGCGAGACAAAGCCGGCGGCCTCGACGTTGTCGCAGTGCATCAGCACGAATTCTTCCTGCTGCGCCGGGGACTCGATTTCTTCGTTGAATTCCTTGGCACGCAGGGCGCGGTCGACCAGCGCCATGCCCATGGCCTTGCGTTCGGCGTGTCCGAAGGCCAGGCCGTAGCCGCGGGTGAACTGCGCCAACTCCGTGGCCGAGCCCACAAACTGGTTGACCATCTCGCACTCGGTCACTTCGATGCTGCCCAGGCAGATCGGGAACCCGAGTTCTTCCGGGTCGATCCACACCTCGACGTCACCGATGCGGATTTCCCCGGCGAACGGGTGGTTGCGGCCATAGCCGCGTTGGGTCGAGTAACCCAGCGCCAACAGAAAACCCTCATCGCCACGAGCCAGGGCTTGCAGGCGTTCGGCACGGCTGGAGGGCAACTCCAGCGGGTCGCGGGTGATGTCGGCCACCGTGTCGCTGTTGTCGGATTCGTTCTTGATCAAGCCTTCCTTGGCCAGCAGGCCGAGCACCCGCGGGCAGGCGTCGAGGCTGGCGTTCTGGGTGGTCTGCGGCCCCGGGTACTCACCTTCAGCGAGCAGGGCAAAGTCGAGCAGGCGATGGGTGTAATCGAAGGTCGGCCCCAGCAGTTGGCCACCAGGCACATCCTTGAAGGTGGCGGACAGGCGCCGGCTGAGCAGCATGTCGGCGGTGTCGATCGGCAGGCTCGGGCTGAAGCGCGGCAGCGTGGTGCGGTAGGCGCGCAGCAGGAAGATCGCTTCCACCAGGTCCCCGGCCGCTTGCTTGATCGCCAGTGCGGCCAGTTCTTCGTCGTACAGCGAGCCTTCGCTCATCACCCGCGCCACTGCCAGCGGCAGTTGCTGACGGATCTGCTCGACACTCAATTCGGTGACCGAGGTATCGCCCCGGCGTTTTTTCGCCAGCAGACGGTGGGCATTGTCGATGGCCTGTTCGCCACCCTTGACGGCTACGTACATCAGACACGCTCCTGTGCGATGCGGGAGCTGCGCGGCAGGCCGATCAGGTCATGGCCGGCGGTGAAAAACAGGTCCAGGCCACGGGGAAACTCGTTGCGCCGTTCACGTTCACCCCAGAAGCCGTCGGCGACCGGCAGCGCGACCTGGTGTCCGGTTTCGATCCCCGGTCCGCGCCACGACAGCCTTTTCCCGCCATTCAGATTCGGCAATTGAACGAGCAAGGTGCAAGACTGATCGGGGTAGCGGTCGTTGCCATGGTCGAAGCCGCTGAGGTCGAGCAGCTCGTCGGCGCCGAGCAAGGCGAATCGGGCGGTCTCGCGGTCCGCGGTCAATGGGCAACCACAATGGAACGCCAGGTTGGCGCGGATCAGCGGCGTGTCGAACGAAGGCGCCAGCCACAGCGGGGTGTCGACATCCAGCAGCGCCAGGCACAGCGCGTAGGTGGCCGGCGCCAGGCCTTCGAGGCTCGGCGTGGCCTGCAGGGTCTGAACCAGGCCGGGCCCGGCCAGGGCCTTCATGGCTGCGCGAAACCCGCGCTGGCTATCCAGCACCGGATCGGCGAAGGCCGGTTGCAACAACTGTGCGCTCATCAGTTTTCTCCTCGCACGAGGGTGAAGAATTCGACTTTGGTGGCGGCGGTGTCCGCCTCTTTCAGGGCCCGGCGGTCGGCCTGGGCGCTGGCCAGCGGCGTGATCACTTGCTCGAGCCAATGACGCTGCCGGGGGCCTTGCAGATGCGCATCGGCCAGCGCGGCCAGTTCGGCGTGGACCTTGTCGCGCCCCGCCAGGTAGCTGTAGCCGGTGCGACCGTCGGCCAGGCGCACCACGCAGCGGGTCACGCTCATTTCGCCGACGTTGAACGGCGCGCCGTTGCCGCCCATGCGGCCGCGGACCAGGGTCATGCCGATTTCCGGAGCGCGGATCAGTTGGTACTCGACGTCGCGCAAAGCGGCTTCATGAGCTTGCAGTTCGCTGCGACGGGCGCGGGCCAATACGCCGATCCAGTGCTGGCGTTCGGCGTGTGGAACAGGGTTATGCATGACGTTCTCCATCAGGTGACGACCTGGTACTGGAAGCGATCGGAACGGCTGGTGGACTGGGCTAGCTCCACCGCGCGGCCATCGCGATCGCGGGAAAGGGTGAACACACTCAGGGCCGGCAAATGCCGGGGCATCATCAGCAGCGCGGCTTCTTCGCGGTTGGGCAAACGGGCGCCGATCAGGCTTTGGGTGCGGGTCAGCGGCAGGTCCCGTTCGCGCAGGTACTGGCGCAGCGAGCCGCCGGTGTAGTCCGCCAGCAACGGCGCATGGCTGGCGCAATAGCGATGGCGGATCAGGCTGACCGGTTGGTTGTCGAGCTTGCGCAGGGTTTGCAGTTCGATCATCGGCGCCATCTCGGCGATGTTCAGGTGCTGCGCCTCTTCACGGCTGGCGAAGCAGTAACGGCGCTTGAGCAGCACCGCTTCGACGCCCAAGCCCTGGGCCGACAGCGACTGGCTGTAGGCACTGTCGGCGGCCATCGGGTAGATCAGCGGCCGCTCCAGCACCTGCGTGCCCTTGCCCTGGCGCCGCAGCAGGCTGCCTTCGAACACCAGCTCATCGATGGCGCGGCGCACGGTGTGGCGGTTGACGCCGAAGCGTTCGGCCAGCAGCACCTCGGCCGGCAGGAATTCCCCGGCGCTGTAGCCCGCCAGTTCCCGACGCAGAATGTCGGCCAGCTCGCGGTACACCGGCTCATCTTGTCTAGACAACTGCATGCTTTAAAAAAAGCGCCCGCAGGCACCCCTCCGAAAAGTCAGATGAACTGCTTGCGCAGGCGTTGCGAGAAGATGTCGATCAGGCTGACGACGACGATGATCACCAGCAACACAGCGCAGGTCTGAACGAACTGGAAAGCGCGGATGTTCTCCCAGAGGATCACCCCGATCCCGCCGGCACCGACCATCCCCACCACCGTCGCCGAGCGTACGTTGGCTTCGAAGCGGTACAGCGCGTAGGACACCCACAGCGGCATCACTTGCGGGATCACGCCGTAGATCACCTCCTGCAAGGCACTGGCGCCGGTGGCGCGCACGCCTTCGACCGGGCCTGGGTCAATCGCTTCCACGGCTTCGGCGAACAGCTTGGCGAGGACACCGGTGGTGCTGATCCACAGCGCCAGGACACCGGCGAACGGCCCCAGGCCCACCGCCACCACGAACAACATGGCGAAGACCATTTCGTTGATCGAACGGAAGGCGTCCATCACCCGGCGCAGCGGTTGGTGAATCCACCAGGGCGTGATGTTTTCCGAACAGAGGATGCCCAGCGGCACCGAGCAGACAATCGCCAGCACCGTGCCCCACAGGGCGATTTGGACGGTGACGATCATTTCCTTGAGGTAGGCGCGCCATTCATGGAAGTCCGGCGGGAAGAAATCCGCGGCGAAGGTCGCCATGTTTCCGGCGTCGCGGTACAGCGCCATTGGGTTCATCTCGGCGCCGTGCCAGGCCCAGGCCAACAGGACCAGGAACAGGCCCCAACCGGCGTACTGCGGCCAGGTGCGCTTGCCGACAGCTTCAGCGTGAAGAGTGGTCATTGGCGTTCTCTAAAAATGTGCGAATGCATTGGCCAACGAAAACCAATGTGGGAGCGGGCTTGCTCGCGAAAAAGCGATAGATCAGCCGCCGATGTGTTGAATGACACACCGCTTTCGCGAGCAAGCCCGCTCCCACAAGGGTTCGCGTCGTGGATCAGCCTGCGTTGGCAGCGGTCTTGTTGGTCTTCTCGAGCACGCTGATGCGCTCTTGCAGCTTGGCCAGTTCAGCGTCGATGTCGGCCAGTTTCTTGGCCTTGTCCGCCGCTTCTAGCTTGCTGTCGGCACTGATGGTGGTGCGCTGCTTGAACAGTTCGAGCTGACGGATCGGCAGCAACTGGTCGTCGCTGGACTTCAGGAACTTGCCAAGCTGCATGCCCGCCAGCACGGCTTTCTCGGAATCGGTGTCGCCATAACTGAAGATGAAATCGCGGATCTTCTGCTTCTCGCTGTCGCTCAGCGCCTTGCTCCACACCAGCGGGTCCGCGGGGATCAGCGGCGATTTCCAGATGACTTTGAGCATCGCGGCCTTGTCCGGCTGGGTGACTTCCAGGCGATCCCAGCTTTCGGTGTTGAAGGTCGCCACGTCCAGTTGACCCTTGGCCACGCTCAGGGCGTTGACTTCATGGCTGGAATTGAGCGTGCGTTTGAACGCGGTGGCCGCGTCGACGTTGTTCTTGGCGAACACGTAGTAGCCCGGCACCAGGTAGCCCGAGGTGGAGTTCGGGTCGCCGTTGCCGAAGGTCAGGTTCTTGGCGTTTTTCAGCATGTCGTCAACGGAGTTGATCGGGCTGTCCTTGCGCGCGATCAACACGCTCCAGTAGCCGGCGGCACCGCTGGCGGCAGCGGTCTGGGCGAAGATTTCGCCGTTGGAACGGTCCACCGCTTCGATGGCGGCCTTGTTGCCCAGCCAGGCCACGTCGACCTTGTTGAAGCGCATGCCCTGGATCAGGCCGGCATAGTCAGAGGCGAAGGTGGCGTTGACCTTCAGCCCGGTTTTCTTCTGCATGTCGTCGAGGAACGGTTGCCAGATACTCTTGAGGTTCTGCGACGACTCGGTGGACATGATGCCGAAGTTGATGGCTTTTTCTTCAGCCTGGGCGGTGCCCAGTACACAACTGGCGAGCAGAGCTGCGCCAGCGACAACGCGACCGATACGGTTCAGCATGGAAAGGCTTCCTGAGGTTGAACGGTGGGAATCAAGGAGGTTCAAGCGTGCGCCAGCACCAGCCGCGGCACGGCTTCGGCGGGGCGAATGTGGTCGGAGCACATCAGACTGGTGTCGATGTCGGCACCGTACAAATCGTTGAGGAACTGAGCGCTGAGCTCGGCGGCGCGGCCGTCGAAATGAATGCGCCCGCCCTTGAGGGCCACGGCACGCGGGCAATAACGGGTGGCGTAGTCGACTTGATGCAGGGTTACGACCACGGTCTTGCCGTCACGGCGATTGATGTCGGCGAGGATTTCCATGACCTTGCGCGCCGATTCCGGGTCGAGGGAGGCAATGGGTTCGTCCGCCAGAATCACTTCTGCCCGCTGGGTCAGGGCGCGGGCAATGGCCACGCGCTGCTGCTGGCCACCGGACAGGGTCGAGGCGCGTTGCGCCGCCAGGTCAGCCAGGCCGACGCGGTCCAGGGACTCCATTGCGAACTGTTTTTCCTGTGCATTGAACAGGCACAGGTTGCCGCGCCAGCGGGGCATGCGCCCCAGGCCACCGAGCAGCACGTTGTCCAGCACACTCAGGCGATTGACCAGGTTGAACTGCTGGAAGATGTAGCCGATGTCGGCCCGCAGGCGCCGCACCTTGCCATTGAGCCGTCCGCTGGCCTGCACTTCCCGCCCCAGTACCTTGACGCTGCCGCCATTGTTCTTGTCGCAACAGGCCAGGCCCGCGAGGTGGCGCAGCAAGGTGGATTTGCCGGAACCGGACGCGCCGATCAGCGCGACCATCTCACCGGCCGCAATGGTCAGGTCGAGGTCAACCAGTGCGGTTTTACGCGCAAAGGTCTTGTTCAGATGATCGACATGGATAGCTGCGTTCATGGGCTTCTCTGTCTGGTTGAACAGCCGTCCATGGCCGCATTTGAGTTCAACCGACTTTAGGCACGGGCTGTGTCAGCCCTATGACTCGCACATGTCGCTGGGTGGACCATTTGATGAAGGTTTTGTGAAAGGTTGGTGTTTGCGCTGAACCCTGTAGGAGCGAGCTCGCTCGCGATGAGCGTCAGCACACCGCGGGCATTCAGGCACCCCGCTTCATCGTTGACCTCCATCGCGAGCGAGCTCGCTCCTACAGTAAACGCGTTACTGCGCGGTTGCCTGGCCTGCAGTGCGCGCTCGCAGGCGCAGGGTCACGAAATCGAGGAACGCGCGCAACTTGAGCGGCAAAGGCGCCTGCCCCTTGTGCACCAGGCTGATCGGCAGCGCAGACGATTCAAAGGGTTCGAGCACCACTCGCAACGCATCCTTGTTCAGGGCATCGGCAACTTGATAGGACAACACCCGGATCACCCCCGCCCCGAGCATCGCCGCATCGATGGCCGCTTCCACCGTGTTGATGGTCAGCCGTGAGTGAACGGGCACGGACACCTGTGATTTACCCGTCTCGAACACCCAGGCGCCCACGGACGCCAGCACTTGGACGGTGATGCATTGGTGTTCGGCCAGGTCCGCGGGCGTCGCGGGTGTACCATGGGCCGCCAGGTAATCGGGACTGGCACACACCACCCGACGCACGGCGCCGACCTTCACCGCCATCAGTGAGCTGTCGGGCAAAGCGCCAATGCGCACCGCGACATCACAATGCTCTTCCATCAGATGCACCACGCGATCGGTGAGCATCAGGTTGATTTCGATTTCCGGATAGTGGGCGAGAAATTCCGCCACCACCGGCACCAGATGCAAGCGCCCGAACACCACCGGGGCAGTGACCACCAGTTCACCTTTGGGCGTAGCGTATTCGCCGGTCGCGGCGCGCTCGGCTTCGCCAATGTCTTCAAGAATGCGCCGGCAAGCCGCCACGTAGGAGGCGCCGGCTTCGGTCAGCGACAGTTGTCGGGTGGTGCGATGCAGCAGCCGCGTGCTCAGGTGTGATTCCAGCTCCGCGACTTTGCGACTGACCGTGGCCAGCGGCATGCCGAGCTTGCGCGCGGCGCCCGACAGACTGCCCGAGTCCACCACCGCGATCAGCACCGACATGGATTCAAGACGGTTCATGACGCCCTATCAAATTATGGAAGGATGATTCCCGATCCTAGGGGATTATCCAGTTTCAGGCGAGTAGTTAAGGTGAGCACTCATCCCGCGCGCGATCCTCTTCGCGCAGCCAAGCCCACCTGAAAGGAGAGTGCCGTGAGCGCCCTGCCCTTAACCTCCGAGAGTTCATCCGCGCCTGCGGTCGCGTCTCGCGGCAAGATCATCATGATGGCGATCATCGCCGGCGCGGTGATCACCAACATCTACTGCACCCAGCCGATCCTGCCCCTGATCGCCTCGGACCTGGGCCTGGACCTGACCACCGTCGACCTGATCGCTGGCTCTGCATTGCTGGGCTTCGCCACTGGCCTTGCGCTGCTGCTGCCCATGGGCGACCGCTTCGATCGACGCAAACTGGTGCTGGGCCAGATTGCCCTGGCGTTCTGCTTCGCCATCGCGGCGGCCCTCTCGCCCAGCGTCGGCACCCTGATCGCCGCTTCGTTCGGCCTTGGCATCGTCAGCTGCGTACCTCAGCAACTGGTGCCGTTCGCCGCCGTCATGTCCAAGCCCAGCGAACGCGGGCGCAACGTCGGCACGGTGGTCAGCGGCATCATGGTCGGCATCCTGCTCGGGCGCACCATCGCCGGCGTGGTGGGTGAAGCCTGGGGCTGGCGTGCGGTGTATGGCCTGGAGGCGGCGTTCATGATCCCGGTGTGGATTGCTGCGGCGGCGTTGCTGCCCAAAGGCGTGCCCAGTACCAACCTGTCCTACCCGCGCCTACTGGCTTCGCTGTGGCCATTGATGCGCGACAACTCGGCAATTCGCCAGTCGATGTTTGTCCAGGCACTGCTGTGGGCCTGCTTCAATGCCTTCTGGGTCAACCTGGCGGCATTGCTGGCCAATGGTCCGTTCCAGCTGGGCAGCGCCTGGGCCGGCGGCTTCGGCATCATCGGCGCGGCGGGTGCACTGGCGGCGTCTTTGGGTGGTCGTGCGACTGACCGCTTGGGTTCACGCAGCGTGATAGGCGCCAGCATCGGCATCGTCACCCTGGCCTATCTGCTGCTGGCCGGGGCACAGACATCGATGGCATTGCTGGTGCTTGGGGTGGTCGTGCTGGACATCGGTGTGCAGTCGGGGCTGGTGTCCAACCAGACGCGCGCTTTTGCGGTAGATCCGAAGGCGCAGGGTCGCATCAACAGTTTGTACATGACGGCCACCTTCTTCGGCGGTGCGGTCGGTGCGGCGGTCAGCGGCTGGCTGATGACGCGGTTTGGCTGGTCAGGGATTGTGGAGTTCGGCATTGCCCTGGGGCTCATTGCCTTGGCGATCCACTGGATCGGAGCGCCGCGCCAGGCGAAGGGCTGACAGCCGATTCCGATTTAGCGGGTGTACTGCAATCGCCTCGCTCGCGAAGGCGGCGGAACCAATGTACTGACCGTGATCTTGTGGACAACACCCCCCTGTAGGAGCGAGCTTGCTCGCGAAGAATCTGAAAACGCCGCAGGGCATCAGATGCCCAGCGTCATCGTTGACGACCATCGCGAGCATGCTCGCTCCTACAGGGGAATGGGTTCAACCAATAGGCCGAGTGTCAGCGCGCCTGCTCTTGATCTTGATCCACCCGCCCCTTTCGGGAGGCTGAGTGGAGGCGTTCATCCGGGGACTGGCGCGCAGCGCCGTGGGGCGAAGCCGCACACGTTGCATGTAGGTGCAGCGAAGCAAACCGGAGGGCAATGCCCCCGGATGAATGCCTCAGCGAAGGTACGCCGAGCCTAAGCGAGGGGCCGGACGCTTGGGGCGAGCCTTTTGGTTCCTTTTTGGCGTTTGAAAAAGGGACTCGCCGTAAGGGCGAAACC
>Ga0182005_1000373_pt1 | contig 24730 bp, 15 predicted proteins | sample Sormic07211103_1_FD_123021 | JGI IMG/M metagenome (GOLD analysis project Ga0182005, IMG submission 123021) | Rhizosphere microbial communities from Sorghum bicolor, Mead, Nebraska, USA - 072115-103_1 MetaG | ecosystem: Host-associated > Plants > Roots > Rhizosphere | place: USA: Nebraska...
AGCCCCGGTATATCTTCTATACCACTCAGGTCATCTTTTTTGGAGCAGGCTGCCATTGCAAGAATGATCAGCAGCCAGCAATATTTTAAATGCTTCATGTATCGTAGTATTATCTTGGATTAAGTGCAATACCGGATGTCTTGGCAGATGCCGGAATCTGTAATACACGGCGCAGATCATCGGCTGCCAGTGTCAATGTTTCACCTGTTACAGTGGTGTGGGTAACAGGTACTTTGTATCGCATCAGGTCAAACCAGCGCATGCCTTCCTGCACGTATTCCACTCGTTTGAAGTCAATCACACCGTTGATCAGTGCATCCTGGTTAGTAGCCGCGCCATAATAAGTGCGGAGACCAGCGATGGTAATTCCGTAGGTAGTGGCGTCGTAATTCACAATCCGCTTGCTGGCATACAGGTTCAGGTCAGCCAGTGCATCGTTGTTATTTCCCAGGTATGCATTTGCTTCTGCCCTGTTGAACAATACTTCTTCAGTCGTAAACAAAGGCACCATTACATATGGCTGACCAATAGTGGCATTCACAGATTCCTTTACGAAGAATTCATTCATTTTAGGAATCAGATAATTGTAAGTACCAGAGGTATAGACAGGAAAACACCAGCTGCCCCCGGTTACATTTTCGCCCAGCATTTCCTGGTACTTAGTATAGTTCATACCAAAGCGATAACTATAATAATACCTGCCCCACAGGGATGGTGTTTCTACCAGCAGCAGGTTCGCTTTTTCTGAAGAGTTGCTGTAGATATTGAAGAGCTCTGCCGGCGTCATATACATATACGCGGTATTCCACGGACGCATGTTATCTGCCAGATCACCATTGGGAAATACTTTCGCCGCATAGTCCAATACTTTCTGGTAGTCTTTTTTATAGAGATAGAAACGGGTAGCAAAAGCATAAGCTGCTGCCTGGTTAAAATGGTAACGAGGTACCTTATACTTGTCATCCCTGATCAATGGCAAACCTGCCAGCAGATCTTTTTCTATCTGCTCATATACATATGCCACCGTCTTACGTTCATATTGCTTCATCACCACATCTTCCGGCTCAGTTACGTAAGGAATACCAGCGTCAGTCGCAGCGGTAGCTGCATCATATGCTTTGGAGAAAAAGGTCACCAGCATGAAGTGTGCATATGCACGACATACCAATGCCTCTCCTTTTTGCCGGCTATAGGCTACGCTATCCCTGGCGTGATTGCAAGCTACCAGCGCATTATTCGCAGCAGCAATAGCGGCATAAGCAGCACGCCAGTAAGCCTCCGGCGAATCTTCTTCGGTACTTGCCACATCCTGGAAATAATAGGAATCGCGATTGGGCTTTTCGTCCGTACCTACACCCTTGTCCGTTACATTGTCCGACATCGATTCGCAAAAGGTCATATAGTTGGATTGTGGATAAGCGGTACCCAGCAACTGGCTTACCTTTTCAGGTGTATCCAGGGAAGTCCATGTGCTATCCGGTTCCTTGTCCAGATACTTGTTACAGCCAGCCATCAATACAGGCACTACTGCTATTAAAATATACTTGCGCATAATGTCTCTTTTTAAATACCCGCTTTGATGGAGAGTGTGAGCTGACGTTGAATAGGCTGTGCCACACCGCCTGTGTTAAAGAATTCCGGATCCTGTCCTCTCAGCTTTTTGTCTGAATACAACAGCCACAGGTTTGTAGCTGCCCCTGTCAGCACCAGGCTTTTCAGGCCGGTTCGCTTTATCAGTTCTGCAGGCAGGCTATAAGTCAGGGATACAGATTTCAGTCTGATGAAATCACCACTGGCCACACGCTCGGTAGAATAGTTATAATTATTGTAAGGGTAAGAACCACTGATCAGGGACTTCTCAAATGCATCTACGATAGAAGGCACGTTTGTCTGGCTTTCATCCTGCGGCATGATCCAGCGTTCATAAAACTCGTTAGGCATTGCATCGAAGTCAGTGTAGGAAGTTTTGAATGCAGGGTATAACCTGATCTTATTACCCCACTGGTAAGAGAAGAAAATGTTCAGGGAAAGGTTTTTATATCGGAAACTGTTAGACCACCCACCATACATTGGTGGATCAACTGGTCCTTCGTATTTCAGGTAAGCAGTGGAATCACTTTGCAGATAAACATCTGTAGAGGTGGCGCCACTTTCGTCGATGAATGAAGGCACCCCTGTTTTCGGATCCAGGCCTTTGTATTGAATAGAAAAGAGACTATGTACAGGATGACCTTGTACGCTACCACCTTCCGGACTTACGAGGTCAAATATGAGTGGTTGGTTCTTCGCATTGGTAATTTTGTTTGGGCTATAGGTGAAGTTCACAGTAGATCTCCATCCCCAGTCTTTCTGGCGGATAATTTCGCCGGTGATGCTGGCTTCTATACCTTTGGAAGTCATGTCTGCATAATTGGCCGACTTCTTTGTTTCACCACCTATTCCGGACGTTTTGATGATGCTGATCAGGTCAAAGCTCTTACGGGTGTATGCATCTAAACCTACACTCAGTCGTCTATCCAGGAAACCGACATCCACACCTACGTTCGCAGTATACAGTTTCTCCCAGGTCAGTTCTTTGTTTTGCAGATGTGACAGTTTGATCACTGACTCAACTTCATTCAGGTGAGGGCGGTTGGTATTGATTGTTTGGTATACAATATTGGAGTTGGTTGCCGGGCCCATGCTCGCGGTAAGGCCATAGCTGCCACGCAGGGAGAGGTAATCGATCCAGGTGATGGGCTGCATAAATGATTCCCTGTCTATATTCCACTTACCACCAAAACTCCAGGTAGGTAACCAGCGGGCACTGGAAGAAGAGCCCAGGCGGTTGGAACCATCGTAACGTATGTTAGCAGTAAAGCTATACTTGTCCCCATAGGCATAGTTAGCAGTACCAAAGAATGCTGCAAAGCGGTCATAGTCCCTGCTCATTCCATAGTAAGGAAAGTTACTTTCAATGGTTTGTTTTAGTATGCGATAATCTATATAGGGAACGCCACCATTGTTGTACTGATAACCATAACCGGTGCTATTCGCATTTTGTCTGTCAGCGTATTTTACCTGCTGGCCCACCAGTACATCCAGGTTGTGAATTTCGTTAAATGCAGTGTTATAATGAATTGAGTTACGAAAATCATAATTCATCAGCTGGTCTTCATTGCGGTTGTAGAAACCTCCTGAGGGTAATACGACCTGTGGTTCTGCATCCGGATTGTCAGGATCTGTGTAGAGGAACTTATTGGCTGCCTTGATCGTAGCATTATCAGCTGCTCTATAGGCATTGGCCATATTTGCATTCTCTGTGATCTGGTGTTCTCTGGATGATTTCACATAGCGCAACGCTCCCACGAATTCGTACTTCAGGTGATCCGAGATCTTCCAGCCAATATCTCCCTGCAGGCGCAAGTCCATCATATTGAGAGAGAGATAGTTATTGCGCAGTTCGTTGATAATATTGAAGTCAGTATAATTACGATGGAAGTATTCCAGCTGCCCGTTTTCATCGAAGGCAGTCAGCGTACGGCTGGTATTCAGTGCATAGCTGAATGGGTTGATATCAAAGTCACGGTCATACTGCCCTTCCACAGGATTGCTGGAACGGGTGAGCGCACCCGGCGCACGTTGTTGTCTTACAGAACCTACTGTAGCAAAACCCGCAGATACTTTGTCAGATAATTTATAGTTGTTCCTAAAGTTCAGGGTATAACGGTGAACCTTATCCGCGATGGTCCATCCGTTGTCACCATAATAACTAGTAGAGAAATAGGATTGAGATTTATCAGTACCGGAAGAAATGCTGATGGAATGATCCTGCATGAAGTTGTTACGGAACAGGATGTTGTACCAATCAGTATTGGCTTTGCCATATCGCAATAGGTAAGCCTTGCGGGCTTCAGGTGTGTTCTGCAGGTCTACATTTCCATTTTCATCTCCCTGCACAGATTCATACATTTTGCCATACACTCCATAATCTGCTTTGGAGAGGATATCTGATTTTAATATACCTTTTCTGTCCAGCTCTGCCAGAACAGAAATCTGGCGGGCGGAGTTCATAATATCATAATCACCGTAAGTAGGTTTCAGCTGGGTGCTCAGACTACTACTATAAGCAATCGTCGGCTTGCCCGCCCTTCCTTTTTTGGTAGTGATTACCACGACACCATTCATAGCTCTGGCACCGTACAGGGCTGTAGCCGCAGCATCCTTGAGGATGTCGAAGCTCTCTATATCGTTGGCATTCAGCCCAGCTACCGCAGAGCCCATCAGGGTATTCGGATCGCCGGAAGATAACTGGTCGTTTGAGATATTCACCACGTCTTCCAGCACCACACCATCTATTACCCACAGGGGTTTGTTATCACCATTAATAGAGGTTACACCCCGAATACGGACTTTGGGCGCAGTACCGAAAGTACCGGATACATTTTGTATAGATACCCCGGCAGCGCGACCCTCCAACATACGACTCACATCTGCCACTCCCTCAAGTTTCACGTCTTCGGCCTTTAGTGTAACAGCAGCCCCGGAGAATTTTTGTTTATTTATGTTTTGGAAACCAGTCACAACTACTTCGTTAAGCGCGCCTTCTCTGCGGCCCAATGAAACATTCAGCACAACCTGGCCACTGAAAAGCACTACTTTAGGCTGCTTGCCCAGGAAAGAAAAGCGGAGGCTATCTCCCGGTCTGGCAGCAATGGAGAAATCACCTGTTACAGTCGTCACAGTCCCCTTATGAGTGGATAGGTTTTGAATAGATACATTGGGTAAAGGAATTTTCTCTTCAGCATCCATCACTCTTCCTTTGGCAGCCGCAGGCAGAGAATCGCGCTGCAATGATGACGCCATCGCCCCCGACCACAATGACAGTAATATAATAATGAATAGTATCCCCTTCCGGCTACTTTTCAGGCATGCCGGCGTCTGATTACCATGTAGAGGTAATAGCATAAACAAGTATTAAATGAATGATGTAATTAGATCCTGGTTCCTTATATTTTGGTTGTAATGCTTTTTATTTCAATGCTTAAAATTATTAACAGACGGGGCTTTTTTTATCCGGGTAAACCTCTGAAATAGAAAATAGCGGAAAACCACTATTAATGTATTATCTTACTACGGGAATCAACCAAAGTAGGAACGAACGACAAAAGACATAGCATGCGATAACCTGTTGCTTTTTAATTGTATTCTTGACACCATGTAATAATCACCCTGTCCGAGACCAGGGAAAACTGTGCCTTCACCGCACTGACGATAAGACTTTTTAATGCTGAGATATGCGAGACCTAATTGATTTGCACCACGGCAAATATGCCCGTATGGTGCTGCTGTTCGTACTGTTGCTACTGACTAGCCAACCAGTGAATGTAGTAGCCACTGCTTTATATGCAGATAGTACCCTTCCTGGCAGGGGAGAACGGGACCATTATCCCATGGTGGAGTCTTTCCTACCTACAGGCCAGCATCTGCTTTCACGTACTTATGTAGATAGCATGATGCACATTGCTTCGGCTGACAGAGATTCGCATCTGTCTGCATCTATACGTATTTATTATGCCTTGCTGGGAGACGCCCGCCTGTTGGGATATGGCAATGGTATGGCTAAAGCATTGGGGGGATTGAGTGCCTGTTACAACCTGAGTGGAGATAAAGATAAATCTATCTATTTTGCCAGATTAGCATTGCAGTACTGTGAAAACAATCCAAAAGGAAAGGAATTAAAAGTGAATAATTATCTTTTGCTTTCACAAAGTTATTTTTTCAAAGGCAGGTACGATTCTTCTGCCTATTACAGATATGCTGCACTTGATCATGTAGGATCAGATCCTAAGGTACAAATGCGGGTGTATTGTAGTCTGATGGATTTCTGGCTCAATCTGAATGAGGATGTTCAACATAGTCCGCATGTGCAGGAAGTGTTTCAGCACATCCGGGAACTGGAACTCGGCGCAAAAGAGCGAAAGGATACCTCCAGCCTGATGTACCTCTATTATTACAAGGCAGGTTATTATACTAATATTCAACAGAACGATTCTGCACTTTACTTTCTCTTCACCTGTATGCAATTGGGGGCGGCTGGCAAAATGTCCTTAGTCATGAAGGAAGGATTGATGGTGAATATTGCACTCACTTATATTGAAAATAAGGATCCTGAGAAAGCCATTTACTGGCTGGAAAAGGCCAATGCCAAACAACATGGTTATTTTGACAGGCAGCAACTGATGGCACAACTGGCCATGGGTGAAGCCTACATGTTGCAACGGAAGTACCAGCAGGCTATTAATATGTTAGCTCCTGCTCTGCAGGATGCGACTGATCACCACATAGCCCATGCCATGGTCGCACATGGTCACAATTTGATAGCCGATGCCTTTGATGCAACCGGACAATATTATAAATCCTCCCTGAACAGAAAGTTATATACTACCATGAGGGATAGCCTGATTAAAGTGGAAAAACTACAAATAGGCTATGATCTGGAAATGAAATACCGCATTGCGGACAAGAACAAGGAAATTGCTGAAAAGCAACTCGCCATCACCAGAAATGAAAACAGGATCCGGACTAAGAATATGCTGATCGGCGGGTTTTCCATCGGCCTGATTGGCATCTCTCTCCTCACCTTTCTCTTTTACAGGAATAGCCGGCAGAAACAGATCTTACAGCTGGAAAAGTTCCGTAACCTGCGGCAGGAAATGCGTATCAATAATCTGCAGGCTATGATAGCCGGGGAGGAAAAAGAACGTAGCCGTATAGCCAGAGACCTGCATGACGGCATGGGTGGAATGCTGGGCACTATCCGTACCCGCCTGAGCGCTATCTTTCGCAAACATACTGTAATGGATGTGACGGAAGACTTTGCAGAAGTATTGTTATTATTAGAAGAAGCCAGTAGTGAACTGCGGAAGACAGCACATAACCTGATGCCTGAAATACTGCTGCAGGAGGGTTTGAATACAGCCACCAGCCTGTTTTGCGAAAGGATCCGGAAAGGGCATGTACTGAATATCAGTTTTGAAAGCTATGGTAACCTCCCTCCCCTGCCGGCAGATTTTGAATTGACGCTGTACCGGATCATACAGGAACTTGTGAATAACATTCTCAAACATGCAGGTGCATCCCAAGCTATTGTACAAATCACTGCTTATAACAACCAGCTCTGCATCACAGTAGAAGATAATGGAAATGGCATGCCAGCGCACACCGCACGGGTAGACGGTATGGGATTGAAAACCATCCGCGACCGTGTACAATCCCTGAACGGCGACCTGCACATAGACAGTAAACCGGGGGTTGGCACCAGTATTCATATTGAATTTACCATTTTACAAAACACCACACGACATGCCTATAACACTAGCGATTGCTGATGACCACCCTATTGTGGCAAACGGTATCCGTACTATTCTGCGTGGGGTACACAATATCGAAGTAATAGATACCTATACCAGCGGACAGGCTCTGCTGCAGGGCATTCAAAACCAGCGCCCTGACGTGTTGCTGTTAGATATGCAGTTGCCGGACATGAATGGACCAGAGCTGGCAGCCAGTATTCTGAAGCTATATCCACAACAACGCATTCTGGTATTGAGTAGTACAGACATCCTTCTCCAGGTAAAGAAAATGCTCAAACTGGGATGTATGGGATACCTATTGAAAGATGCTGATGATATCACTATTATTAAGGCAATAGAGACCGTACAGCAGGGTGGCCAATACTTATCTCCGGTGCTTAACCAGCAGCTGATAGATGACCTGTTTCGCAATAAGAAATCGGAAAAGAAAAACACCTTGCTGACAAGACGTGAAAAAGAAGTATTACAACTAATTATAGATGAGCATACTAACCAGGAGATCGCCGAGAAACTGTATATCAGTCTGCATACTGTAGAGAATCACCGCATCAGCCTGTTGCATAAATTAGAGGTAAAGAATACAGCAGGCCTGGTAAAGGTCGCCTTACAAACCGGTTTGGTCTGATCCTCAAAAAATAATCGTAGTATCGTAGCATGAGAATGATACCGATATTATTGCTTCTAAATCTGCCGGTTATGGCCCAGACACCTGAAGTGTTAGGGAAAGTGAAATCTGATAAAATAGATGAAGCCTCTGGTCTGGCAGCCAGTGCTACCCTGCCGGGATACTATTGGACACACAATGACAGTGGGGGAAAGAACGAAGTCTACCTGCTGGATAGTAAAGGAAAACTGGTGAGCAGTGTGAAACTGAAAGGTGCTGTGAACCGGGATTGGGAAGATATAGCAGAGAATATTGGCCCCGGTGGCAAACACTATGTTTATGTCGGGGATATTGGGGATAACCTGAAGCTGAACATACCGATGCAGATTTATCGGTATCCAGCCCCATTAACGGTACCCGGTGAGAAAGTGACTGTACATGCCGATGTACTTTTTATAAAGTATCCTGATGGCTCCAGAGACGCAGAATCACTGATGATCGATCCCATTGGAAAGTGTATATATGTGGTCAGTAAAAGAGAGAAACAGGTGAACCTGTATAAAGTACCCGCCCGATATTTCAACTTTACAGACCAGCAACAAGTGACAATGGAAAAGGTGTTGACCTTACCTTACACCTGGATTACGGCAGGAGACATTTCTCAGAATGGAGAACATATAGTCATTAAGGATAAATCGCATATTTACTATTGGCGCCGTAAAGGGAATGAGGCGATTGAAGTGACGATGGCCCGGCAGGCGACAGTATTGCCATATGTACCCGAGAAACAGGGAGAAGGGGTAACGATCAGTGTTGATAATAAAGGGTATCTGACGATCAGTGAGGGGAAGAAACCGGATCTGTTCTTTTATCCACACATATTTAAATAGGGTGTAGCAAAAGCTACACCCTATTTTTTTATATAGTCAGCTTATGCTTGCCCGGTTGTAATATCTTATCTTCCCTATTGGGTAATTTTAAAGTGGCAGTCGTATTGGCAGGCACTTCTACTTCCAGGATCACCTGTTTCCCCACCCGCTTCCAGGAAGAAACAATCTTACCGTATCTACACGCATAATCAGCTTTTGCAAAAGTGAGCTGAGATACAAATGAAGGCTGAATAAAGAAATGCTTAAACCCAGGCGCAGCTTCATCCGGACGAATACCCGCCAGGGTTTTATAGAACCATGCACAGTAATCTCCAAAGAAGATATGATTGTGTGATAATTCACCCGGCCAGTCCTCATACAAAGAGGTAGCACCGTTTGCTATCCAATGCGCCCAACCAGCATATCCGGTATCCGTCAGCATCTTCATAGCCAGTTCTACATGTCCGTTGTCACTCAGAGAAGGCAATACATACTTGGTACCCAGTACTCCGAAATCAGCATGATAATGGTTGTCTATAATTTTCTGTGCCAGCTGGTCTACAGTCTTAGTCAATGCAGGCATTGGTACCAGCCCATGATAAATGGTGGTGCTAAGGGCTGTAGCAGTTGTCACCTTGTATTGCATGGTCTGCACATTGTAGTACTCCTTGCTGAACGCAGCACTGATCTTTTCTGCCAGTGCTGCATAAGCGACAGCATCTGAACCCTTACCTAATACACGTGCCATTTTGGAGACTAATACGGCATCAGTATAATAACAGGCTGTAGAAGTAAAAGGTACCGGTGTTTCTACCAGTGACATCCAGTCGCCCAGGCCCATTTTGAAAATGTGATTCTCTGATGTATTGGTCAGCAGGTCCGTGTACTTTTTAATTGCATCGTAGTTTTCTCTTACAGCAGCAGTATCTCCTTCATAGAGGTACAGGTACCAGGTGATGATAGGCAATGCACTACCCCATGCCGGACCAAAGGTAAAGTCCTTACGGTCATAACCCCAGCCATTGGATGGAACGATACCCGGAATAGCGCCATCCGCTGTTTGTGCATCTCTGATATCATTCAGCCATTTGCGATAACCTGGTGCAGATTTGTAATTCCATAACCCGATCTCGGCAGAAATATGCGCATCTGCCGTCCAGCCGTTCTTTTCACGCTGCGGGCAATCGGTAGGTATGCTCAGGAAGTTGCTCCTGTAAGATTGACGCGCAGCTTCATACAGCTTATTGATCATGGGGTCTGAGCTGGTGAAATGACCTGCTTCCTTAAAGTCGGTGCTGTAGAACAACCCTTCCAGTGAAGTCTTGTCCAGCTTGAGATCCCCATCTGTTTTTACGGATACGTATTGAAAACCATGATAGGTAAACTGTGGGGTAAATGTTTCGAGACCACTCCCTTTCAGGATATATACATCTGTCTGGAAAGGCAGTTCACCGGGCCAGCTACGCATATGTTCCGTATTATGGGCCAGATCGATCTTTCCATCTTTCAGGACCTCCCTGTATGAAAGGGTCACTTTTGTACCTGCTGCACCTTTTACTTTCAAGGTGACTACACCGGCAAAGTTCTGTCCCATATCAAAGAGGTATTCACCTTTATCTACCTGTTTTACACTTACCGGTTTGATATGCCTGATGATCTTAATAGAAGGCATTTCCTGTGGTACCAGGATGCCACCGGGAGAATTGGTTTCGAGGGCCGTCTGCCAGCTGGCATCATTGTACCCCGGTTTGTTCCAACCCGGTAGTTCTGCTCTGGCATCGTAGATCTCACCTGTATACAGGTTGTTGTACTGGCTAGGCCCGGTGGTACATTTCCAGCTGCGATCAGTGACGATTGTATCCTTGCTACCATCTTTGTAGGTAAGCAGAATATTGATCAGCATGCGGGGGGTATTGCGCCATGGTGCCTTGTGAAATTCCCATACTGCATGGGATTGTACATTATACCAGCCATTACCCAGTTCTGCTGCTACGAGGTTGTCGCCACTGGTCAACAGCGCAGTAATGTCGTAGGTATTGTACAGCAATCTTTTGTCATAGCGGGTATAGCCCTGTTCCAGTACCGCATCGGTGACAGGTTTTCCGTTTACATACAGCACATGATACCCTACACCCGATACGTAAGCCACTGCACTTTGCAATGGTTTACCGGTGTGAAATACTTTCCTGAAAAAAGGTGCTTTTGTGATAGTGGTATCTGTGGTATTTGTGATCCAGCTACCTGACCAGTTGACCTGTGCATACAGAAAGCCGGGCAGGCAACAGAGCAGGCAAAATAAAATACGTTGCAAAGTTTCTAGCTTTTAGGTGATATTATGGTACTACCGGGAATGCCACGATGCGCACTTTGGTACAACCATAGGGCACGAGGGTGATTTCCTGTACAGTATTGTCTACTTTTCCTTTGTAAATACCTTCTCTGTCAGTAGGCGGCTGATAGGCTACCCCATTCAGTTCTTTCCAGGAAGGAATTGATTTGGCAGGTACGGTGATGGTAACCGGCGCATGTGCGAGGTTCCATACAAACTGGTCATCTACCTGTTTTACTGTAGCTGCTTTAAAATGAGCTGCAGGTTTTTCCACATTGTCTCTGATCAGCGCATAGTTCCATTTACCTTCGGGATAAACACTGTAGTATTCGCCTTCTACTTCGTCAGTTGCTTTTTCCCATTTTTCATTCAGCTTCAGTGCATACACCAGTGGCCCTCTTTCTATTGCGCGGGAATGTCTGCCCCATACGGTAGTGGTTATATCCATTGGCAACTGCAAAACCAGTTTGTCATTATTTTTCCAGTTGCGGTTGATGGTAATTACCTGGTTGCCGGAATCCTTGCGGAGCGGCTGTCCGTTCAGGAGAATGGCAGCTTCTTTGCACCATGCAGGAATGCGTAACTGCAAAGGGAAGCTGGCCGCTTTTTTCAAGGATACAGTGAAGCTGATTTCATCATTGAATGGATAGGTGGTAGCTTCCTGAATAGTCACTTCTGTTTGCGCCGCGCCTATCTTAGTAGTGAGCGTATTGGGCGCATAAGAAAGGGCAGCAATGCCGTTGTCTGGTGTGCTATACCACAGTTGGGAAGTGAACTTCGTCCAACCCTGATGCATGTTCGCAAGGCAGCAGGTATAACCACTTCTGGCACCCAATACGTTACACATTTCTCTGTTGAAAGGCAGTGAGAAGTCGAATACCCCTTTGCTGATCTGGATCTGGTTGGCTACCTGAAAGTATTGTTTGTTGTTATAATCATCTGTTGTTTGTGTCGGCAGCGCGTTAAAGGTCATTTTTTCCAATGCATCCATGTAATGCACATTGCCGGTGATGGCGATGATGTTTTCCAGTGAATACATAGCTTCTACGATGGCACAGAGCTCAATACCCTGTGTTGGTTCGTTCCCATTCAGGTCTTCGTCGCCACTGAAGATGCCCATTGGCAGCCCGTGAACGGTCATGAGGTCATGCCAGCCGGTTTGTAGTGCCTGTAAGTTCTGCGGATCGCCGGTACGTTGGTAGTTGATAGCGGGCGATTTCAGGGCCATGGCTACATTCACACCATGACGGTTCATCCAGTTACCCATGTGAGCGTAGGTGGTGGTGCTGATCACCCATTCATGGCCACCCATCCAGCGGGTCCAGGGAAAGGATTGCTGTTCGATCTTGTCTGCCAGTTGTAAGAGCGCCGGATCTTTGGTGATGCTATAGAGCCATTGGACCATCATGACGTTGTCCGCACCTCTGGAGGCTGCCCAGTCTGTCCATTTTCCGATGGGGGCAATATCCAGGGCTTTCTGCTGATACTGGAAATATTTGGTCATGAAGGTGATAACGCGTTGATCGCCGGTGGCGGAATAGTATTGCTGTAATACTTTGAGCATGACCATTTTGGGCCACCAGTCATCACCATCGGTAGCGTTAGCGACTTCTACGCTGGTGTGCTTTTCTCTTTCAGCACCAGTAAGTGGGCCGAAGTAGCCGCTGGGTCGCTGGTGGTCGAGGGTCCAGTTGACGTAGCGGAGCACTTTCTCTTTCAGCGCTTTGTCATCGAGGAGGTAAGCGAGGGGAAGGGCGCCATCGAGCCAGTAGGGTGTTTCCTCCCAGCCATCGCCTTTGCCGCCGAGCCAGCCATTGTCGTTTTTGATTTTAGCATAGTATTCGTCCAGGTGCCCTGTGGAGCCGTCCCGCATGATGAGAAGCTGGTGCCGGAGCCAGCCGGCAGGCTTGATGCTGCCGAGTGGCAGGGAGGTGTACACGGGGGATTGGTAGGAGACCTGGTGTGGAGCAGGGTGACCGGATGCCGGGAGTATAGATAATACGGCAAGGGTACAACCCGCGAGGAAATTGATTTTCATTCGTTGAGACTTGAGTATGTACTGTAATAACGTGAGGGGGTAAAATAGAGAAAATATGCGAAAAAATAGCTGATACCTGTGGTATCAGCTATTTTTTCGGGTGGCGGGACTGCGGCAATCAGGAAATTTCGCTGGGTGGTGAAATAAACAAAGGCAACACATCCAGGATCTGTTCCACCTGCCTGAAGTTAGGATTGTCGATATGCACATCTACATGTTCGTGTGCCCAGGTGGTATGAAATGGAATGTGGATAGCATTGCCGCCTAAATCCAATACTGGCAGCACATCTGACTTCAGGCTATTGCCTATCATCAGGAATTGTTCCGGCAGGATGTCAAGGTGTTTCATTAACTTCTTATAGTCGTTCGGCTGCTTATCGGACATTACTTCTACATGGTGGAAGTAATGATCCAGGCCGGAATTTCTCAGCTTCCGCTCCTGGTCCAGCAGGTCTCCTTTAGTTGCCACGACCAGCCTGTAATGTCCCTTAAGTGATTGCAGTACTTCCTCTACCCCGTCCAGTACTTCTATAGGCCGGGCTAATAATGCCTTACCATAGGTAATAATCTTGTCTACAGCGGTGATGTCGATGGTGTTATTGCTCACTGTGAGTGCGGTCTCTATCATAGAGAGCATGAATCCTTTAATACCATAGCCATACAGAGTGAGGTTTTTGATTTCTGTGTGCAACAGTTCCCTTGCAACAGTGTGCTGGGGTAGGTAAGCTTCCATTAATTGGCAGAACTCGTTCTCTGTTTCACGGAAATAAGGTTCATTGACCCAGAGAGTATCGTCTGCATCGAATGCGATTACTTTTATACTCATATGTTAACAACGGGTTACAATACTAAAGTTATTCTTTTCGGCGGAGAATCGGGTGCAGTGGTATTATCTACCAAAACGTTTTTTCATCCGCGGATAGCCAAATGAAAAATCTGGTATATCTTGCCCTTGCGAACTAAATAAAACCTATTGTCATGGAAAATCTGTTTACAGTTGACTCGTTAATCAGCCTGTTAACCCTTAGTGTACTCGAAATTGTATTGGGTATAGACAACATTGTATTTATTTCTATCCTTGCGGGCAAGTTACCGGCGGATAAACAGCAAAAAGCCAGAAGGCTGGGGTTGACCCTGGCCATGTTTATCAGAATTGGCTTATTAATGTCTATAAGCTGGATCATGTCACTGACTACACCGCTTTTCAACGCGGGTAGCTGGATTGGCATGCAAAATCCAAAGTGGCTGGAGATGGCAGAAATCTCAGGCAGAGATTTGATCCTGCTGATCGGAGGTCTCTTTTTGATCTACAAAAGCACCTCCGAGATCCATGAAAAGCTGGAAGGTAGCGAGCATGCAAGTGCTACACCTAAAGTGGCTGGTTTTACACATACGATCATCCAGATCCTGCTGCTGGATATTGTCTTTTCGCTGGACTCTGTGATCACAGCTGTAGGTATGGCCGATCATATCGAAATTATGATCGCGGCTGTAATCATTGCCGTAGGTATTATGCTGCTGGCATCAGAAGGGATCAGTAAATTTGTAAATAAACATCCTACTGTGAAAATGCTGGCACTGTCATTCCTATTACTCATCGGCGTGTCATTACTGGCAGAAGCATTTGATCAGCACATTCCAAAGGGGTATATTTACTTTGCGATGGCGTTCTCCGTATTTATCGAATTATTGAATCTGAAAATGCGTGCAAAGAGCGCTCACCCGGTAAAACTCAAACAGACGAAAGTATAATAGAACAGTGCATCGGAAATCATTTATAAAAATGGCAGCACTGCTGCCATTTTTGCCTTACTCTTCACAGATAGAAAAGGCGCTGAACCTGCCAGGACTCCTGCAGCCAACAGAAAAAATGCCTGTACTCTTTGTAGGACATGGCGATCCGGAAAATGCTTTCCGCGATAATCCATTTACACAAGCCCTTGCTAAAATGGGCAGGGAACTTCCACGTAAACCGACCGCTATTATGGTCATTTCGGCACATTACCTCACTGCCGAAGAATCTTACCTGAAAGTACCCGGACACTTCAATTGCCCTTATTACAGCGTATTCGGTGCTACGGCCTTTAAAGACAAGGTGCCGCAGGTGACAGTTGATGAAAGTACTGATATGGACCATGGTGCCTTTGCCGTGTTACGACACCTGGCACCGGACATGGATGTGCCTGTGATGGAATTAAGTATTCCCATGGCACAGCGACTGGATTATCACTGGAAACTGGCGCAGTACCTGAAACCATTAAGGGAAAAAGGAGTGCTGATCATTGGAAGCGGTAACATTGTACATAACCTGGAGAAAGGCTTTTTCAAAGGGGCGTTTTCTAACGGTAAGCCCTATTCCTGGGCGATTGAATTCGACGAATGGGTAAAGGCGAGGATTGATGAGCGGGATTTCGGGAGTTTGTTTTATTATAACAACCTGGGGAAGGTTGCTTTGAAAGCAGTACCTACCACAGACCATTACATACCTATGCTGTATGCCATTGCTTTGGCCGATAAGCATGAGCCGATACGGTATACATATGAGGAAGTATTCTCAGCATTTAGCATGCGGTGTTTCAGAGTTGGCTAATGACAGCATACTCTTCTGTCCTGTAAAAACATACAGGGCACAATGTATTATTACAACCGTAAAATCCGCGATTATGATTCGCGCAGGCGCTCGTCAGTGTAAGTAATCTCCGTCTTACCGTGTCGCCATGGTTTACCGTTTTCATCCACACTTACGAAAACCATCTTATCGATGGTCAGGATGCTTTTCCTGGTAATCTTGTTGCGGGCTTCGCAGGTAAGGGTCAGGGAAGTCGTACCAAAATGTATTGCCTTAATCCCCAATTCCAGGATATCGCCCTGCTTGGCAGAGCTGATAAAATTGATCTCGGATATGTACTTGGTCACACAACGATTGGTACCTAACTGGATGATGGCATAAATGGCGGCCTCTTCATCGATCCAGGATAATAAACTCCCGCCGAACAGGGAACCGTGAGCATTTAAATCCTCCGGTTTTACCCATTTTCTAGTATAAAAATTCATTGCACATTCTATTGCGTGCAAAATTAAAACTTTCCAAGATAAAACCCTGTATGAGGTGGCTGATTGTAGCCTACATTCTGCCATATAATGCTCATTCTGTACTGATGATCCTGCATTAACGTAATGATCCTGTGGGTGGTAGGGATAGTTGTCGTATAAATTCGCAGGGATTGATTATCTGACGTTCTCATGACTAACTCCTCCCGCCAGTCGCCCAATAGATCAGCTGTCAAAGTGGGTGTTGCCTTGGTTCCGTTGTTAGCCACGCAACCTTCGGCAGTAAAAATAGTTCCCCTGCCATACTTGTCGATATGATTCCCATCAAGCAATTCACGGCTCAGATCTCCATCCCACCAGATAAGGAAGTTGGTGGAGCGGGGTGCATCGCCAAGGCGGTTTCCTATTACATCATAGAGCCCTTTGGAGCCAGACCACCATAACTGGGCACCGCGACGGCTGCTGTCGATATTCTCCGCAACACCTCTGCCTACATCCTGATCGATGGAGCCCCGGAACAGGATTTCACCGGTACGTGCATCAAAGAGGGCGGCGCCGGTTCCTTTAGCCCCATTTTCCAGTTCATGAATACCGAATACTTCCAAACCAGGGCGATCGGGGTCCAGGTCTCCTACATGCAGGGCATCGCCATGACGCAGGCCGGTCGTATAGCGACCTTTGCCATCGTCGTCTACACACATGGAACCGTAGATGATCTCGTCTTTCCCATCGTTATCTACATCGGCTACGCTCAGGTTGTGATTGCCCATCCCGGAATAAGGACTACGCCCATCTTTGGTATCGAATACCCATCGGGAGGTAAGTGTACCCTGCCGATAGTCCCAGGCGGCCAATACAATGCGACCATAGTAACCTCTGCACATCACGACACTGGGGTGCTTGCCATCGAGATAAGCGACGCAGGCCAGAAAACGGTCTGCCCGGTTGCCATAGTGGTCTGTGCCACCATTGCCACCATAACCACCCCAGCCGCCGATATCGCCACGCCCTGGAATATAATCGCTAGTAGCCAGGGCTTCTCCTGTTTTACCACTGAAAACGGTAAAAAATTCAGGCCCTTCCAGAATTCTGCCAAAGGACCTGGAAGTAGGATCCAGGTCCCTATAGTCTTTGGTACTGTCACCAATCACTTTTCCCTTACCATCGATGGTACCATCAGCTGTTTTGCAGGCAAATTCTGCGATGCCATCGCCATCCAGGTCATAGACCATGAACTGGGTATAGTGGGCGCCTTCGCGGATATTGCGGCCCAGATTGATTTCCCAGAGGAAGGTACCGTCCAGTTTATAAGCCTGAAAGATGGGTGGATCAGTAATACCAGATTGTGAATTATCTTTTGCCCGGCCAGTTTGGTGGAGAATGATCTCGTATTGACCATCCCCATCCAGGTCTGCGGCCGATGCATCGTTTGGAGTATAACCGGGTGGTGTTTTGAGGGGAATTGTCAGGAATTGCTGGATGGGTGCATCCGCTGGGATGGTGTAAGTAGCCGTATTGGTTTCTTTACCATCCATAACAGATTTGACCAGGTATTTCTGCGTATGGTGAAGATCTGCATGGTGATCCACAAAGTTGGTAACGGACTGGGAAGCGAGCTTCTGCAGTTTACCATCCGTCTGCCGGTAAATATTGAAAGTGATGGTTGATGGGTCAGTAGCTAATAACCGCCAGCTTAGAAATGTCTCCGTAGATGACTGCGGAATGGCAATAAGTCCACGATCCAGTTGCTCAACAGGTGTCGGTGTGAATAAAAGAAGGAATAAGAGGTGTATCATAATCTACCATTTAAACGGCAAGTACCAGTTTGCTTTGTTCATTAATCTTGATCTTACGGCTTCTGCCCTGCTGTCATTGGCAGCTACAAATTTAGCCGCGATCTTGTTTGCTAACCATGCCGGATCGGTGGACTGCCTGCGCAATGCTACGCGTAGCAGGTCCGGCCAGCGATAGCCTTCAAAAGCCAGTTCCAGTCCTTCCTCATCGACCAACAGGTCTTCCATTCTATTCATCAGCTCAGGTCTGTTAGTAACTGGTTTATCCGTGAGCAATGGGTCACTCATATCAAATACACCGGTGGAGTCGACTTTTACCGGTTTCAATCCCATCCTGCCACGTACGCCTATATTACGATACCAGACATTGCGAAATTGGGGATAGTTACCATCACGGGCATCAAAGTCATATGGAGGCACATCTTTTGTCTGTTCTATATCTGTAACATTGCGGCCCTCTCCTCCTGTTACACCGGTGGCCATGTACACAGGATCGTAGGTGTTTTTGATGCCTGTATTCATGAGCGCGTAAGCGATCTTATCCCGGTTATCGCGGTTGGCAGCTTCTGCATAATGCAGATGCAGGGCGGCAGCACGAAACAGGATCCATTTGCTGTTGGTTTCGAAAGGTAGCAAAGGATTATAGTTGTACGTGTACTTTTTGATGACTGGTTGTGTTCCTGAATACTTGTAGGAACTGTTCGGGCCACGCTGGTCTACAGGCGTATTATCACTTCTGAATTGCTTATTCCAGTTAGCAATAGCCAGCTCTGAGGGACGCACCTGATAACCGCCAGTTATATTATCACAGAGCTCTATGAACGGATTAGCGGGTGCAAAGTTTTTATCAAACGGTAGATTCCAGATAATTTCATAATTGGAGTAACGCTCACCATAGGCCTGACTAAAGATGTTGCTCCACAGCGCACCAGACAGGTTAGCAGTATAGCCTACCCGGTACACCTCATACCATTGTTCGCTGTTCATAGCAGGATATAGCACATCCGCATAGTTCATCATGACACGATAGTTAGTAGCTGCTTGTGTATAATCCCCTTTCCAAAGGTACAATTCACCTAACAGGCACTTGATATTGATAAAGAACTTCTCTGTGGAATAACCATCCGACGTGAGCAGTAAGGATGTACCGGATGGGAAGGGGTATTTATAGGGCAGTCCCTCTGTAAAGGTGACCAGTTTAGTCAGCAGTTCATCGAAGGTGACACGGGGAAACTTAGATACATCCTTAACCGCATCTATGGTTTCCAGCGGATCAGTGATGTAAGGTATTTCACCATAATGAATACCTAATTGCAGATATAACCAGGTACGTATGGCACATACTGCTGAATAGCGCAGTATGTAATCATCATTGCTGATTCGCTTATCCTGCAACATGGCATCGAAGTTCTTCAGTGCATCATTGCAATTCATGATCACCTCATAGAATGGACGGGGATCTGCGTAAGTATTATCAGTACTGACATCGTGGATATTGAGCTCCTGTAAATACTTATCTGTTGTGGAAGTCGTGACATCTACCAGGTCTGCCCTCAGTTCATTGAGGATCATGTACCTGCCTGCAAGTCCCATGACTTTCCCGTAAATGCCTATCACCGCAGCATCTGCATCGTTCACATTCCCGTACGCCTGTGAATGGTCCAATACCTCCTGAGGTTGGATGTCAAACAACTTTTTGCACCCGCATAATATGCTACAGCAAAGCAGTCCAGTATATAGTAATCGTTTCATGTTCTTGTTAATTTTATAAGCCCATCCTGATACCTAATTGTACCGTTCTAAATTGAGGGAATAAGCCATCATCAATGCCTCGGGTGAAGACACTATTGCCGTTGCTGAATTCAGGATCAAAGCCCAGGTAGTTAGTTAGTGTAAAGAGATTATTGGCGGTAGCAGCAATGCGAACATATTTCATGGCGCCATGTTTTAGTGTCAGTTCATAACAGAGGCTGAGTTGCTGCAGGCGGATATAATCTCCTTTTTCAATCCAGCGATCGGAGAAGCGTGCATTGCCATTGGGGTCTCCCCATGCTGCACGGGGCATATCAGTCACCTGTCCATCCTGTCTCCAACGGTTGCGCACCGCTAATGTCTGGTTATTGTAGTTACTCATGGATTCCAGGTTCGCACGGGTGTAGTTGTAAATATCATTACCATGGCTGAAAGTGAAGACGGCATCCAGTGTCCAGTGCTTCCAACCTAAGTGGTTTGTAATGGCACCTGTGAAATCCGGATTAGGATCACCGATAATCTGCCTGTCATTCTCATCCATCTTGTGGTCGCCATTGGTATCTACAAAACGAACATCACCACCCTTTGCTCCCATGCCCGCTTTATTTGCTTCTTCATTTGTGGTATAAATACCATTGGTTTTATAGCCATAGAATAGATTAGCGGCATGCCCTACAGCGGTGAGTATGGTAGCATCTCCATAGGTTGTGAGCAACTGATTGCCAGGTATTTTGGTGATCTTATTCTTATAGGTGGATACGTTTAACCTCACATCCCATTTCAGTATCCGATCTACTATACGACCGAAGAGCGATAACTCCACCCCATGCGTTTCCATAGCACTATTGTTGGTAATCACGTGATCGAAACCAGTGGCCGCAGCAACTGGTTCTATCGTCAACATGTCTGTAGTACGATGCTGAAATACATCCAGGCTGAAACTGAGTCTTTCGTTGTAAAATGCGCCATCCAGGCCTGCATTGAACTTAGTGACGGTTTCCCATTTCAGGTAAGGATTGGCAATATTCGCACGTACCAGCCCCTGTAGGCCCAGGAGGTTTTGAGAAATGTAGTATTGTCTGGAAGTATAGTTACCAATATCATCATTACCTGTTCTACTCACGCCTGCCCTGACCTTGAGAGCGTCGATATTATCCTTATCTGCAATCAGGAGCCAGGCAGCTGACAGACCAGGCATTACCGCGTATTGATTGCGGGTATAGGTATACCTGGAAGAACCATCCACTGCCAGGTTGAAACTCAGGAAATATTTATCTCTGAAGGAATAATCAACATTGAAATAGGTATTCAGCCAGTTCCATTTGCCGATGGTACCGCTTACTTTTCTTAGCAGGTTCTGTCCCATACCTACGCTTACAAATTCGTCGGTGGCAGAGTTATAACCCAAGCCGTAATCGGATTCACTGTTATTGCTACTGTATCGCACACCCAGATTTGCAATGAGATGATGATCTCTGTTGAATTGTTTATCGTAAGTGATCCGGGTGTCATTGTATAAGTTATAAAACCTTTTCACATTGCTACCTGAACGATTGTATGCGACTGCGTTGAACAATGTATCAGGTTTTACCCCGCTTTCAGGGATAAAGAAGTTCTCTCTTACTTTATCGAAGGTGACACCTGTGATCGTATTGATACTGATATTTTTTGAAACCAGGTAATTGAATCGGATACTACCAAAGAATCGATAGTTCTTATTCACATCCTGCATTTTGCTGATGATGGCGGCAGGGTTTGAAACACCGAAGAGATCATAATCAGCCAGGCTTGGCGACGCAATACCTTCATCATTCACCACCTGACGGGCAAGGAATGGTGCTTTGATGAGCGAAAGGTATAATGGATTTGTTTTGGGAGAAACACCCTGATCTTTATCTTTCTGGGTATTGCTGGTGAAGGCAAGGTTGATAGCAGCTTTTAACCTTGCAGAAAGATTTAGATCTGCGTTAAAACGGGTCTGATAGCGACCTAAATCAGTACGGCGAATTGTACCACTTTGTTTAAGATACCCTAATGATAAGCCATATGTTGCAATATCATCACCACCAGCTACCTTCAGAAAATACTGTTGATTAAAGCTTTGGTTGGTGACTTCCTTCTGCCAGTCTGTGTTGTTGTGATAGCGGTAGTAATCGGCGTTGGGATTGTCATTCATATAAGGCAATGCAGCGATTTCAGCGGGTGTTTTACCACTGCTTTGCAACAGATCGGATAGATATAAACGATAGTCACCGGCTTCCATTACAGGCATCTTTGGAGGGGTGGTGTTGAATCCTCCCATCACACCAAAATCGATGCGGGTAGCTACTTCCTTTGCATGTGAAGTAGTGATAAGGATCACGCCATTAGCTCCTTTTGTACCGTAGGTACTGATACCATCTCTCATCACGGTGATGTTGTCTATATCCCTGATATCGATGTCTGCCAGTGGGTTATTCACATAGCCATTGATCAGCGAGCCTCCGTATTCATTGGTATCGTAGATCATGCCGTCTACTATCACCAGTGGCCGGTTGGTTGCATAAAGAGAGGTATATCCCCGCATGAACAGATCGGCCCCCATACCGGGTGTACCGGAACGCCTGGTCACCTGTAACCCCGGCACTTTCCCCTGTAAATAGTTTTCAGGAGAGCTGGTGATTTGTTGCCAGTTGTCGTTGGTATTTAAGGTGGTGATTGGATCCGTCGCCTGCTTGTGGTCGTAAATGGAATTGAAAGTCTCTTCATGCAGACGGGCGGTAACCATGTGTCTGCCATTCAGGGTAATGATTTTTGTCTGATAACCGGGCCCTGATACTGTCAATGCACCACGGTAACCGGGTGCCTTGATGCGAAATTCCCCCTTTTCATTTGTAATTGCAGCAGAGAATCCAGGTACACTTATATTGATACCGGATAATGCTGTACCGGTAGCTGCTTCTTTGATCTGCCCTGTTACGACTACTGTATCCTGCGCTGTTGCATGAAGGGACAATAAAACCGCCAGCGTTATGTAAATTAATGCCTTCATAATAAATTGAGATGATCAGTTCAGAATAGGTACCAGTTTGATATAATCCAGTAGAATCGTATTACTTCCATTGGTCGTGACGGAGTTACCTACGAGGTACACATTATGCATACCATAGCGGACATTGTTATAGTCCCCAACATATTGTTCATTGTAACTGATAAGTGGAACAGTTGTATACGGTATGGTTGTAACAGCAGGATCGTCGAATGCCACACGCATAGGATAAGTACCCGTCTGCACATCATTGACAGATACCCAGTACACCCGGTACGCTACTGAATTCAACCGCGCGCCGTAACGCAACCAATAGGAAGCCACTCCGTAGTTGTACATATACACATCCCGGAATATGGCACCTGTAGCTGGATTGACACGGGTACGAACAGCGATGGTCTTTGTCGCATCTTTTACCCCACTGTAGTATTCTCCTTCTATAATGACGGGCTTGATCTTAGTAGAAAGCGCATAACTGATATGATTGACGACATAAACAATTCCATTACTCACCTGCTTCGTACTGACGATATCACTACTGCTGATGTGAAACTGTACGCTATCGCGGATGCTATAAAGTGTTTCCGGCAAATGATCCTTGTCGTACACACCATTAAATGCAAGGTCTTTGATCACATTCCACTGGGTGATGGTATCCGTCAACGCCGCTGTACTGTCTGTAAAATATTTGGTCAACTTTTGCTGCTCGCCGGTATAAACATTATCTGCTAAGATCACATAGGTAATCAAAGAATCTTCGCTATTGATATTCACTCTTTCGAGGAAGTGATTCAGCTGTACTTCCCCGGTACCGGGTTTGTAGATAGGTGCCCCCGTAGTAGGATTTACCCCTATCTGTTCTGCTGTCGCGGTATCTATACCAATATATGCCAGCGACTGCAGGAATGACTTTTGCTGATAGTCCGTGCTGTTCAGGTATTCCCAGACATTCTGTTTTGGAATGATAGCAGCATCAATCACCTGCAATACACCATTGGAGGCATAATGATCAGCCTCACTCACGTTGATACCTTCTACTGTGCCCGCTGTAAATGCGATCTTCTTACCATTCAGGGTGGCTATGCGTTGCTCACTGGAGCTGCCTGTGTAAGACAGGTTGCTGATATGATTGGCTATCAGCAATCGTAGTCGGGCCGTATCATTTAACAAGGCGGGATCTACAGCTGACCAGGCATTATTAACCGGCGCCCAGACTGTAAAGGTTTTGGAGGAAGCCAGCACCTTATCATAACCTGTCTTTAACAGGTAGTTGTAGAACTGACTCAGGTCTTTATTGGCCTGAATCGTTTGCAATAGGTTCTGTGAGGTGGCTGACTTATTCCGGTCATTCCATTTCTCCTTCCGGCAGGAAATGCCCAGCAATAAGCCTATTATGATCAGGTATCGTATCATCATTCAAAATTTGAAAGTCATGGTCTAGGCACCTGCGTACCATCAGATTTGAAACGTGGATAGAGCTGATCCATATCCTGTGGGATAAAGTGGATCATGTCCAGATTGTTATTATTCTGTGTTCCCTGGAGAGTTGTAAACCGGAGAGTATGCCGCTCAGTGGTTTTAATTTCTATGGTTCCTACCAGTCGTGATCCCCAGTTGTTAGAAATAGGGTCAGTATACCACTTCCAGCCCTGCGCCTCCATTTCACCTTCAGTGGTGGCTGGCATGGCTGTTGTGAAGTTCATAGTACGCTGCAGCACTTCACCATCTATGGAGATCTGGTTCAGGTTGTTGGAAGAATTGGATTGCTTTTGTACACGGTAGCAGATCCATACCTTGTATTTCCCTTTTACCAGCAATGGTGTCTTTATATCTATGTACGCACTACGACCGGGACCACCTAATGGTATCATCAGGTAATCACCATTCACATAGGTACTGGCGACTGTATAG
>Ga0182005_1000374_pt1 | contig 24721 bp, 22 predicted proteins | sample Sormic07211103_1_FD_123021 | JGI IMG/M metagenome (GOLD analysis project Ga0182005, IMG submission 123021) | Rhizosphere microbial communities from Sorghum bicolor, Mead, Nebraska, USA - 072115-103_1 MetaG | ecosystem: Host-associated > Plants > Roots > Rhizosphere | place: USA: Nebraska...
CGAATTCGCGCCGGAATTTCAGCAGCGATCCCCACAGGGAAATGTGATCGGGGACGATCATCGTCCAGCCGACTGCGCCAAAATAAATCGCATCCATCGGCGACAGCAGCGCTTTCCAGTCTTCCGGCATCATGCCAGGACTATGGCGGAAGGTTCGTCCGGCGGATGTCCCGGATAATCTTTATTCTTTTGACAAGGATGTCGTAGGTGCCGATGGCGTTTCGAAAACCGACCGGCTGCTGGATTTCTCTACCGCACTTTCCTCGGCGATCTATTTTGTGCCCAGCCTGGATGCATTGTCGAAAATGCATGTCTCGCCCGCGGATCCTGGCTGATTTCTGGTTCAAATGCCTGGCAAGGCAGTTCTCCAAGGCAAAGCCGCATGGAGAATATTCGTCTAATCAGACATCGTGCATGTTTTTTAAAAATAATATATGATGATCGTCATGCCGATTAAGACAACCCGCCCAGGCGCCAGGCGCGCCACCCAGAGCCGCAAGGAAGCGACGCACGAGCGCATCGTCGAGGTAGCCGCGCGCGCGATCCGGCGCAGCGGTTATGCCGGCACCGGGGTGGCGGATATCATGAAGGAAGCCGGCCTCACGCACGGCGGCTTTTACGCGCACTTCGACTCGCGCGAGACGCTGCTGGCCGAAGCGGCTGACAGCGCCGGCGCCGAAGCGGTGAGCTTGTCGGCTGACATCGCCGCCGCCGCCGCGCCGGGGCAATCCTTGCAGGCAGTGATGCAAGCCTATTTATCGCAGCAGCACCTGGAAGACGTCGAGAACGGCTGCCCGGTGGCCGCGCTGGGCTCCGAGATGCACCGCCAGGCGCCGGAGGTGCGGCACGCGGCCACGCGCCACATCAAGGCGATGATCGATATGGTGGCCCGCCAGCTGCCCGACTGGGAAACGCCGGGCGCGCATGAGCAGGCGATGTTCATGGTCACTTCGATGGTCGGCACGATGATAATGGCGCGGGCGGTCGACGATCCCAGGCTGTCCGCTGCGTTGCGCGAAGCGGCGCTCAAGCATTTTTCCGAGGCTGGCAAATAAGGCCGGCCTGGCAGCCCACGTTCCGGGCTTTTTTTTGATACAAAATATGACGATCATCATATTTAATGATTACACTGAAAGGAAACATAATGAACAGCAAGATCGCAATCGTGACCGGAGCGTCATCGGGCATCGGCGAAGTCACCGCCGAGCAGCTCGCCAGGGCGGGTTACAAGGTGTATGGCAGCAGCCGCCGTGGCGCGCAAGGGCAAAGCGGCAAGCGCGCATTCCAGATGCTGGCGCTGGATGTGACCAGCGACGAATCGGTGGCGGCCGCCGTCAACGAAGTGCTGCGGCTTGAAGGGCGCATCGACCTGCTGGTCAACAACGCCGGCTTTGGCGTCGCGCCCGCTGCCGCCGAAGAGAGCTCGATCCTGCAGGCGCAGGCGATTTTCGACACCAACTTCTTCGGGATCGTCAGGATGATCCGCGCCGTCGTGCCGCACATGCGGCAGCGCGGAAGCGGGCGCATCATCAACATCAGCTCGGTACTGGGTTTTGTGCCGATGCCGTACATGGCGCTGTACTCGGCCACCAAGCATGCGGTGGAAGGCTACTCGGAATCGCTGGACCAGGAGCTGCGCACCCAGGGCATCCGTGTTTCGCTGGTCGAACCGGCCTATATCAAGTCGGCGTTCGACGCCAACCAGCTGCAGCCCGACCAGGCGCTCGACGAGTATCGCGACCTGCGCGCCGGACTGGACCTGCGCGTGAAGGAAGCGCTGGAAGGTGCGGATGGTCCGGCGGTGGTGGCCGAGACGGTGGTGCAGGTGGCGCTGGCGGCGACGCCGAAAGTGCGCTATACCTCGGGTGCGCTGGCCGGCCGCCTGCGCTTCCTGCGCCGGTTCGCGCCCGCCGCGCTGGTCGAAGCCGGCGTGCGCAAGGATTTGCGGCTTGATTCCCAGCCGGCGCTGCGCAAACCTGTCACGACTCTGCCACAATAATCTACGATAAAACGGGAGCAGCACATGAAAGCCTACTTCATCAACCGCTACGGCAAATCGGATGTGATCACCTCGGGCGACCGCCCCGAGCCGGTACTGCGCGACGACGACGTCCTGGTGCAGATCCACGCTGCCGGCGTCAATCCGGTGGACAATAAAATCCGGGCCGGCGAATTCAAGCTGCTGTTGCCGTATAAGATGCCGCTGATCCTGGGCTGCGACCTGGCCGGCGTGGTAGTGCGCATCGGTGCGCGCGTGCGCCGTTTCAAGGTGGGCGACGAAGTCTATGCGCGGCCGGACGACGACCGCATCGGCACCTTTGCCGAATTCATCGCAATCAAGGAAGGTTCGCTGGCCCTCAAGCCGGCCAATTTGACGATGGAGGAGGCCGCGTCGATTCCGCTGGTGGCGTTGACCGCATGGCAGACCCTGGTCGAAAAAGGCCAGCTGAAGAAAGGCCAGAAAGTGCTGATCCACGCCGGTTCAGGCGGCGTCGGCACGATCGCGATCCAGCTGGCCAGGTACATCGGCGCCACGGTCGCCACCACCGCCAGCGCGGCCAACGCCGACATGCTGAAAAGCCTGGGCGCCGACATCGTCATCGATTACAAGAAAGACGATTTTTCAGCCAAGCTGAAAGATTACGACCTGGTGCTCGATACGCAGGGCGGCGACACGCTGAAGAAATCCCTGAGCGTGCTCAAGCCAGGCGGCAAGCTGATCGGCATTGCCGGCCCGCCGGATCCCGATTTCGCCAGGCAGCGCGGCATGAACGGTTTTCTCCGGCTGGTGATGGGGCTGCTCAGTTACGGTATCCGGAAAGCAGCCAGGCGCAGCGGCGCCAGCTACTCCTTCCACTTCATGAGTGCCAGCGGCCAGCAGTTGAGCGAAATCGGCAAGCTGATCGAAGCCGGCCACATCCGGCCGGTGGTCGACCGGGTGTTCCCGTTCGAGCAAACCAGGCAGGCGCTGGACTATGTCGAAACCGGGCGCGCGAAAGGGAAAGTCGTGGTCAAAGTGCGCTAGTTGAGTGGCGGCGAATGACAGCACGCTGCAACAGCCGCGGACGGGCTGAACCGAATGCCGGCATCACAAGCGGCGGCCCAGGATCAGTTGGTACTGGGCCGCCTGCTGAACTTGCAATTTCATGCGCGGGCGGCAAATCGCATGGCTGCCGAGTTCATGCAATAGCGCAGGCCGGTCGGCTTGGGGCCATCGTCAAATACGTGCCCCAGATGGGCATCGCACAAACGGCAAGATACCGCCGTGCGCTGCATGCCAAAACTACGGTCGGTTTCGCTGACAACGTTGGCTGCTGAAATCGGCTGCCAGAAACTCGGCCAGCCGGTGCCCGATTCGAACTTGGTTTTGGAGTCGAATAGCGCGGTATCGCAGCAGATGCATCGATACAAGCCATCTTTGTGGTTATTCCAGTCTTTGCCGGTAAACGGCCGCTCCGTTCCCGCTTGACGTGCAACCAGGTAGGAGGTCTCGGAGAGCTGCTTGCGCCAGTCAGCGTCGGTCTTTACCAGTTTCGGGAGGCGGACCGTCTTGTCGAGTTTTCCCGCAGTAGAAAACAGATCGATGGTCACTTCAGTGCCCGGGTTTGCTGCGGCCAGCGGCGCCGCTACGGCTCGCCCCAGCAAGCTGCCGGCCGCGACGGCGCCCAAGCCCATTTTCATGAACATGCGGCGCTGGGCATCCGGCGCGGTTGCACCGGCCTTTGCCTTGTTATCCGGGATATTCATATCGCCTCCTAGCCAAAAGTGAATGCGAACGCCTGGGCGCCGCCGTCGAGAAATTCGATGGAAAAGGTGTGTTCGCCGACATTGCCAGTTTGCCTGATCAGCTGATAGAGCCGTTGTTCTCGGACTGTGCCGTCGCCTTTGTCGCCGATGTCAGCGCCGTGCGATTGCATAGGCGGCTGGCCGTCAAGCGTGACGCGAAACCGCACCGGCTTTCCGTCCGCGCCGGGGCCGATCACCAAATGCAGGTCGCGTGCATAAAAGCGGAAATAGATCTTGCCTGTTGCGCCGGCCAGCACGGCTTTTTCCTTGTCGACTTGCCACTTGCCGTCCAGCCCCCACTGATTGAGCGCCAAGGGCTTCGGCAGCCGGTATTCGGCCACGCGGTCCGGCTGAAGCTCCGGCGCTGCCGCGAAGTTGTCGGCACGCTCATACCCCAGGTAGGTCTCCGGCGACTGCATATGCTCGTTGTCGGCTGCGGCTTGCACGCCGCCGGCATGGATCGATGCACCCGGCGCCGGAAGGTTCTTTGCGCCGGCGTCAGCCAGAAGCTGGCGGATCAGCATTTCCGATTCGTCATAGTTGCCTTCGCCGAAATGATGGCCTCGGATCCGGCCTTGCGCGTCGATAAAGTAATGTGCCGGCCAATACTGGTTATTGAAGGACTGCCAGATGCTGAAGTTGTTATCCAGCGCGACGGGGTAGCCGATATTCATTTCATTGACCGCGCGCTGCACGTTCTTCAAGTCTTTTTCAAAGGCGAATTCAGGAGCGTGAACGCCAAGCACGACCAGGCCATAGTCTTTGTATTTCTCGCTCCAGGCCTTGACGTAAGGAAGGGAGCGCAGGCAATTGATGCAAGAGTAAGTCCAGAAATCGACCAGGACGACTTTCCCGCGCAATGCCTCTGGCGTCAGCGGCGCTGAGTTGATCCATGCCGTCGCGCCAGCCAATGAAGGGAGCTGGCCTTCGACGCCAGGATCTCGATGCCCGCCTGCGCTGCTCGTCATGGCGTTGCCGCCGCTCATTGCGATGGCAGCATCGTCGGCAGGCGCGGGCTTGATCCGTTCAATCAGGGATTGTTCCAGGCGGTTGGTGCTGTTGAGCGACAAGCGCGTCAAGACATCGGCGTCCCAGCCGGCGGCAATGGCGACGACAGCCAGCAGAATCGCCACGCCCAGGCCGCGCCGGATCCATTCGCCCGCGCCCAGGGATTTTTTCATCAGCGTGAAGACGCGGCCGCCAATCAGCAATGCGGCGCCAAGCGATGTTGCTGCACCAGCCGCATAGGCAAACAACAATAGCGAAGTGTGCGCATTCGGACCGGAAATGGCTGCGCCGGTGAGCACCAGCCCCAGGATAGGACCGGCGCACGGCGCCCACAACAGGCCGGTGGCGATACCCAGCAAGAACGCCTGCACCGCGCCGGAACCGCCCTGGTTATCCGATGCGCCTTGCACCAGGCGGTTTCCCAGCGAAACGAATGGCTTTGCAACCATATCGGCCAGGTGCTTGGACAGCAGCGTCAGCGCAAATGCCGCAAGCATGACGAGCGCCAGCACGCGGCCATATTGGTTGATATGCACAGCCCAGGCGCCGCCTACCGCCGCCAGCGACGCGATGCCGGCGAAGGTTGCGGCCATGCCGGCCAGCATCGGCAGCCCGGACCGCATGAACGGCTGTTCCGCACGGGCGAATACGAAAGGCAAAACCGGCAGGATGCAAGGGCTGAGAATGGTCAGCACGCCGCCAAGGAACACCAGCAAATACAAGATCATTTTTTCTCCGTTATCAATGCAGTCGGCATCGTGTCAGCTGCGGCAATGCAGTCTTTCACCGTTTCCTGGGCTATAACAGATTAGTCGCCGGTTCCGCCAAGTCATTACAACAATATTCTGCGCCGAATGGCGCGCGACGTTGCGGGCGCACCAGATAATTGCACCGAGGGATTCCAGGAAAACAGGGTAGGGCAGGAGGGAGGGCAAATGCATTACAAATGAATGACAATTTGGTCATTCCAAATCCGGCCAGCTGTCCGCTCTCCAGTGCGCTGGCGATGGCGTCGCGGTCGCACAGCTTGCCGCCTGCGGTGTCGATCAGGTAGGCGCCGCGCTTGATTTTTTTTCAGCGACTTCTCATTGACCATGTTTTGCAATCGAGGCGATTGCGGCTGAAAACTATATCAGTCCATCTTTCCGGGTTCGCCGAACCATTGCGACGCGGCCCGTGCAGCTTCCTCATGACTGGGGGCGGCCTCGGCAGCCCAGGCGACGACGCCGTCGGGGCGCACCAGTACAGCGCTCAAGCCCAGGCGATCCTTGGCGCCATTGGCAACATACGCGATCCGATCGCCCCAGCCGCTTGCAAGCGCCTGAAACGGCCTGCCAGCGTCAAAGTCCAGGAACAGGCCGTTCCCCTTGCTGAGGAGCGCACCGAGCTTTGTCCCATCGGCTAACTCGAAATCAGGAGCGCTGCGGCCCACCAGAGGGTGGCTGCCGCCAAGCTCGTAACGGAGGGAAACACCCCATACGCGCTCGGCGAAGTATGTTGCGCCGTCGCGCGTGTCGATGAGATCGCGGATGATCGCTTCGAGCGCGCGCGAATGCACGCTTGGCCGCATCAGCGCGACTTGGGCGCGTGACCAGTCAAGGACCTGCGCTCCCACCGGCTGCCGTTCGCTCGAATAGCTGTCGAGCAGGCCGGCCGGCGCGCGGCCAAGGATGGTAGCAGCGAGCTTCCATCCAAGGTTCATGGCGTCGCCAAGCCCGAGGTTAAGCCCCTGGCCGCCCAAAGGGGAATGGATGTGCGCGGCGTCGCCGGCGAGCAGCACCCGTCCTTTGCGGTAAGCCCTTGCCTGGTAAGCGCGATCGGTCCAGGTGGCGGCAAGCTGGAGGGCAGTCAGGGTGACCTCGGTGCCGGAGATACGGCGTAACACCGCCTGTACGTGCTCAAGTGTGATCGGCTGGGTCCGGTGGAAAGCGCCGCCGTCGAACTCGACCATTGCGATGGTCCCGGGCCGCGATTGAAAATACATGCCGGTCGGCGTGTAGATGCGGCCTGGGCCAAGCTTGCCAGGGTCGCCAATCTCGACCTGGACGGAATAGCCGGTGAATTCGGGACCGGTGCCGGCGAACTCAAAGCCGCCTGCCTTGCGCACCGTGCTGCGGCCGCCGTCACAACCGACGAGCCAGCGTCCGCGAAAAATTTCGCCATTGGTTCGAATGGCCACTTCTTCATCCGACTGGTCGATGTCTTCGACGCCGAGGCCGCGCCTGATTTCGACCCCCATCTTGCTTGCGCGAGCGGCCAAGGCGGATTCGATGCGCTCCATCTCAGCCGCCATGTTGGTGGTGGCCGGGCTTGGCAGGCGATATGGCCATTGCGAGGCATCGACGTTGTCGTAGTCGAACGGGATGCCGGCGAAATGGCCGGCCTGGCGGCGCGGCTGTTGCATCTCCGGCCCGGCACTTGAGGCAGGGCTGTTTCCCGCGTCATCTTTCGCGCGGGGCGGCGTCGTTATGTCGTTCAGCAACCCGCGACGGTAGAAAGCTTCGATGGTGGGCGCTGATAGTCCGCGCATGCCGAACGGCAGCCGCTTTAACGGGGAATGCGGGTCCTCGGCTTGCTCCAGCACCAGCACCGAGATGCCTGCGAGCCGAAGCTCGCAGGCGAGAAATAAGCCGACCGGACCTGCGCCGGCGATCACGACGTCATGAATCATGGAAAATTCCTTCAGCGCCTTGGCGCCAAGATGTACTGTCAAAAAGGAGAAGGGCGGTTCGCTGACGATAAGCAGTGGTAAGCAATCCGCAAATGCAACGCAACTTGCCGCCTTGGCGGCGGAGTTTCAATTCATCGTCCCGAGCGAGTCAGGAACGTGTGAATGGCGTTCAGCGTGCAGGCTCAGGAATGTGAGCCGACTGGGGCAACCTCGATTGGCAAGTGTGGATTTTGCGCTGGTTTCAGCTGCTTCTATATGGAATACGAAACAGGAGCCACGCGTCGGGAATAATGATAAGGATATCCATTTTTCACCATGCGCGTGATATTGGGCAAAAAGCCGCAAGGTGTCAAGTTGCCGAATGTTTCAGGCTTCTCATGACATAGATGGCATTGCCATGAATTTCCGCGCCGTAGAAGCATGTTGAAATGAATGCCGGAATCTCATATAGCCCGAGCTCTACCGACGCCTCCAGCAGGGAAATATTTTGCTGAACCTGGTACCCGGCTGACAGGAATACCGCTTCAGGTTCGTCTGAGGGTTTGAATACCGCTCCCATGCTCATGACAATTTCATGAAGCGTTGCACCATATGTTTCAACCATTTGCCGATTTACAAGGTCACAAATAAGTTGATGCCGCGGGAAAACCCTGCAGAGTATATCAAGCAAGTTTTTAATTTCCGGTTCGGCCAGATAGATGAAGATTCCTTCCAGAAGAAAAACGATCGGCCCCATATGGACAATACGAGAGAGGTTTTCTTCCAATGGGTCGGCAAAAAAATCTATCGGGATGCGACGCAGAGGGTTGGAACATTCACAGATCGGCAAGTGCCTGTTTTTGTAAGCAATCACGTCCGGTTCATCCAGTTCAAACCAGGCGCCGCCAATCAAGCGGAAAGGGCGGCTGTCGAAGCCAGCTCCTATAATTACGACTCCTAAATTGGGAGTGAGGCGCAACATCTTGCGTAAAACGTCGTCAATTGTGCGATGACGGACAATGATGCTCACGCCGGAAAATGCCTCGTCTTTGAATTTATCGCAAATACGCTGCGCGCAATCGTCCATGAACAATTTTGCGTATCTGTCACCGCACACAGGACTTTCGCACTCGGCATCGTCAGCTCTTACGCCGCAGCAATAGAAAGCCATATTCGAAATCGGTTTCATTGGGTCTCTTTTAGACGCTTTCCAAAAAAATCACGGATACATCAGGGGCTTTCGCAACAATTCATTGCGACGGCGGGGTAATTTTTCGAGACCCAAATCAGGGATATTGCGAGAAAAATCACTAACAATCGGACAGCATATATGTCCGGTCGAGCACGGGCACTAATGGCTCAGGTAAAAGTACGCGCGCGGAGTGGTTATGACGCATGTCTCCAACAATCATTCTCGTGACATAAAGATCATAACGGTTTCGCTGCGGCTGGCGGTTGATCTATGTCAAACATAAAATGGATTGTCTTTCCCTTCGGCCAGCCCGGTCAGCGGCGCCAGCGCAACCATTCTTTGCCATGAAAATGCAGAGCGCATCGAGCGTCAGCGCCAACCGCCCGTTTGGAGACCGTCCTCTGCAGTCTCTGCCAATTTTGATGCAGATCAACCTCTGACGGCAACCTGAACCTCAGAATCGTTACCATGGCCATACATCCATTTTTCATTCATTGCGATAGAGCAGCGCATTCGTATCGTCAATTTTGACAAGAACAACCAACAAGAACAACCAGGTGGAGGTCGCCATGCGTCCGCAATGTAACGCAAATCTGAATGATGCAATCTCATCGCATGAGATCAGGCCGCGAAGGCGGCTGTCCGGCCGAGTCCGACATTTTTTCTGGCAAGCTTTCCTCGGAGTACTTCTCGGCGTAGCCGGAGCGGCGCCGATCATGGCGGCGCCGCTCCAGTTGCCGGCGCTGGTTACTCCCGCCAGCCCGGAACATCACGTCGGCAAAGTGATCTTTGTTGAACTATTGACGCCAGACCTGGCTGCCGCCGAGCGGTTCTATGGGGGATTGTTTGGCTGGACATTCCGCGATATCCAGGCTGGCGGGACAACATACGCCGAGGCATCTCTCGCAGATCATCCGGTCGCCGGGCTGATCCACAAGGACCTGCCGGCAGGTACGCATCGGCAGCCAGCGTGGCTTACCTTCATCGCCGTGCGTGATGTCGACGCGGCACAAGCGGTTGCGTTGCAACATGGTGCGAAGGTGCTGTACCAGCCGCATAGCATCCCAGATCGTGGCCGCGAAGCAGTGTTCGCGGACCCTCAGGGCGCCGTTTTTGCAGTGCTTGCCTCTAGCAGCGGCGATCCGCCCGATGTCCTGGCCGCGCCCGGAGAATGGATCTGGAGTTCGCTCATGACGACTGAACCGGACACCGCTGCCGAGTTCTACCAGACGCTATTCGACTATGAAGTATTCGACTTCCCGGCTGACAAGCCCGCTCGGCATCTGATGCTCGCCTCCGACAGTTATGCGCGTGCGAGCGCTAACAGATTGCCTGTGAGCAGGCCCGACGCCCGTCCCCACTGGCTCAACTACGTACGCGTCGACGATGCGGTGAAGATGACTGAAAAAGTTGTGTCGCTCGGTGGCCGCGTGCTGGTCGAGCCGCGGGTTGACCGCCACGGCGGCAGGATTGCGCTTGTCGCCGACCCGCAGGGAGCTGTCTTCGGGCTGCTTGAATGGCCGGCCACCGGAACTAAAAAGGTGACCAGGTGAATATCGCCCGTTTTACGCTGGCCGGCGGCTGCCTTCGTGGCCGGGCTCTTCACGGTTCCGTGGTCCGGCTGCGCCGTCATTGGCGACGGCTACATAGATGACGGCGCCATGCGCGGCAAGCACCGGCGGCTTGACCCCGCCCGGTGTGTCGGCTTTTTGAAAATTACTTGTCTTTGACTTCCTTGAACTCTGCATCCACCACATCGTCTTCCGGCGGCTTGGCTGTGCCTGCATCCGGCGTAGCGTTCGATGCCTGCCGCGCCTGATTGTCCGGGTACATTTTTTCGCCCAGCTTCTGGGCTGCGCTTGAAAGCGCGGCGGCCTTGGCGTCGATGCCGGACTTGTCGTTGCCTTGAAGTTCGGTTTCCAGGGCGCTGATCGCAGCGTCGATCTTCTGCTTTTCACCGGCATCAAGCTTCTCGCCGTATTCGGCCAGTGCCTTGCGGGTCGAATGCACCAGCGCGTCGCCATGGTTGCGGCTCTCTGCCAGTTCTCTCATGCGCTTGTCTTCAACTGCGTTGGCTTCGGCATCGCGCACCATCTTCTGGATCTCCTGCTCTGTCAGGCCGGAATTGGCCTTGATGGTGATCTTGTTTTCCTTGCCGCTGGCCTTGTCTTTCGCGCTCACGTGCAAGATGCCGTTGGCGTCGATGTCGAAGGTCACATCGATCTGCGGCAAGCCGCGCGGGGAAGGCGGGATACCTACCAGATTGAATTCGCCCAGCGCCTTGTTGCCGCTGACAATTTCGCGCTCGCCCTGGAACACTTTAATCGTCACCGCCGGCTGATTGTCGTCCGCGGTTGAGAAAACCTGGCTGAACTTGGTCGGGATGGTGGTGTTCTTCTGGATCATCTTGGTCATCACGCCGCCCAGCGTTTCGATACCTAGGGACAACGGCGTCACGTCCATCAGCAATACGTCCTTGCGCTCGCCCGACAATACCGAACCTTGGATCGCGGCGCCGACGGCCACCGCCTCGTCCGGGTTGACGTCCTTGCGCGCTTCCTTGCCAAAGAATTCCCTGACCTTTTCCTGTACTTTCGGCATCCGCGTCATGCCGCCAACCAGAATCACGTCGCCGATCTGGCTGATGTCCATGCCGGCATCCTTCAAGGCGATGCGGCAGGGATCGATGGTTTTTTCGATCAGATCTTCAACCAGCGATTCCAGTTTGGCGCGTGTCATCTTCAGGTTCAGATGGACCGGTGCGCCGTTCGCCATGGCGATATAAGGCTCGTTGATTTCGGTTTGCTGAGTAGAGGATAGTTCAATCTTGGCACGCTCCGCCGCGCTCTTTATGCGTTGCAGCGCAATGGCATCCTTGCCGAGATCGATGCCATTGATCTTTTTGAACTCGCCGAGGATATGGTCGATGATGCGTTGGTCGAAATCTTCGCCGCCGAGAAAGGTATCGCCATTGGTCGACAATACTTCGAATTGCTTGTCGCCTTCCATGTCGGCAATTTCGATGATGGAAATATCAAAGGTGCCGCCGCCAAGGTCGTACACCGCGATCTTGCGGTCACCCTGGCCACTCTTGTCGAGGCCGAAAGCCAGCGCCGCGGCGGTTGGCTCGTTGATGATGCGCTTGACCTCGAGGCCGGCGACGCGCCCGGCGTCCTTGGTGGCCTGCCGCTGCGCATCGTTGAAGTACGCCGGCACCGTGATGACAGCTTCCGTTACCGGCTCGCCCAGATAATCCTCGGCGGTATTTTTCATCTTGCGCAGCACCTCCGCCGAAATTTGCGGCGGCGCCATATTTTTTCCGCGTACTTCAATCCAGGCATCACCGTTATCAGCCCGGATGATTTTATAGGGCATCAGGCGCAGGTCTTTTTGCACCTCCTTTTCCTCGAATTTTCGTCCGATCAGGCGCTTGACCGCATACAGCGTGTTGAATGGATTGGTCACAGCTTGTCGCTTGGCCGGTGCGCCGACCAGGATTTCGCTATTCTCCTGATACGCCACGATTGACGGAGTGGTGCGGGAACCCTCAGAATTTTCAATCACTTTTGGCTGGCCGCCTTCCATGATGGCGACACAGGAATTGGTGGTTCCGAGGTCGATACCGATAATCTTGCCCATGATTTTCTCCATTGAAAGTATTGGCATTCCGTTTGTTAGCCGGCTCCCGGAACACGATGCATTCCCGTTCAATGAAAAAACATCGATAGGAATCCCGTTCGTCCTGGAGATCCGAATGTCACGAATATAAGCACATCTGAAGCACCTTGGATCAGCAGGGATGAGGGGGAGTGGTGATTTTCCCTGATGTCATTATTCTGTCCTGAAATACCCTTTAACTGTATGTCCCGACGTCGCGATGCAGCTTGATCCAAGTCAAACCGCTGCGCTTTGGCCTGGCTTCGACATGAACCATTCAGAATCAGGACGCTTTGCCGGCGATCCGCATGCTTCTGCCTGAAAGATCATCTGTACGGGATTGGCTCAATCAGTTCAATCAGTTCGGAACGGTAGCCGCATCTATCGCAGCTAGCGCACGCTCAGTTACGGCATCCAAAGAAGCGTCAGTTTGAACCACTGTCCAGCCTGCCTCGCAAACACCTTGCGCCAATTGTGCCCGTACTACTTCCATGTCCGCATCGGAAGGATTGCCGTATCTGCTTGCTACACGCGCCAACATGATCGCGGGCGGCGCCACCAGTTGCAATCCGGAAAAGCGCACGGAATCCTCCGCCGCGATTCTTTCGATGCGTAGGCAGTCTGATTTGCGACCAAATACGGCATCGGCAATCACTCCCCAGCCGTCGGCAACGATTTTCTGCGCCTCATCTGCCTGGATTGCATAAACACGCTCGGAAATCTCCGGTAAGTAAGCGTCTGCGGGCAGATGTGTCTCAGGAGACACACCATATAAGCGCTTGCGAATGCGGTCACTCGACAATGCTCGGGCACCGGGAGGTGGGCCGATGCGATCCGCAATTTGCATGGCAAGCGCCGACTTTCCCGTTCCGCTCAATCCGCCAATCGCCACCAGATGCGGCGGAACAGTTTTCAGGAGTTCCGCAGCCAGCGAGAAATATGCATGGGCTTCGTCAGCGAGCTTTTCTCTAGCGACCCCGGTGCCGGCTTCCGCTTCCGTTGCCGAGACATGCGCGCGGATGGAGGCGCGCAATGCCATGAAAAACGGCAGGAGCGGCAGCCCATCGGTTTCGTCGCATTCGTCCAGGTATCGATTGAGAACCAGATTCGCGGCGGATCTCAAGCCAAGACGCCAAAGATCCATGAGCAGAAAGGACAGGTCATAGAGTATGTCGATGGTAGCAATGGCGTCATCGAACTCAATGCAGTCAAAAAATACCGGGGCGCCGTCGATCAGGCAAATGTTTCGAAGATGCAGGTCGCCGTGGCATCGGCGCACCTTGCCCGCTCTGGCGCGGGAATCCAGCAACGCGGCATGGCGCTGAAACGCTTCCCGCAAGGCGCTATTCAAGTTGCGGACATCTTGCTCGGGAAACGCCCGGACTGCTCGGAAGGCGCGTTCGTTCATTTCCAGCACGGGCAGCATTTGACTGGCCACGCTGTATCCTGTCGAAGCATCTGCGTGAAACCGTGCAGCTGCGTGGGCTAGTGCGCCTAGTAGTGACTCAGTCAGTTTGCCGCGCTCAGCCAATTTGTCAAACAGGGCATCCTGGTCGAAACGCGTCATTTCCACCACTGCGTCGACTAATTCTCCATCGCCGTCGAACATCAGATGCCCGTCGGATTCCCGTGTGACACGCCGCACCGCCAGATATACGGTCGGCGCGGTACGGCGATTCAATGCAAGTTCCTGCATGCATGCGGAAAGGCGCAGGCTGCAAGTCGAGAAATCGACGTATGGGAGGTGAACAGCGCGCTTGAGCTTGAAGGCGCGCGAACCGGCAAGCACGATGAACGAAATATGCGTTTGAATGACGACGATCTCCGCCGCCGATACGTCATGCGTGCCCGGATCTGTCAAAAATTCGCGAGTCTGCGCTTGGATATCATCTTGCATGCTATCCGCTTGATCGGCTATTCCTGGGCGTGCAAATTTCAATTATTTAACCTGCGGTTTAGCGCTTGCAAAAGAACCCTGGTAATCAATGAGGCCATGGCTTTTTATTGCAGATACCTTTGCAAGCCGCTACTCATCCATGCCGACCAGCCCCTCGATATCGGCTATCGCGGTGCGCAGCATCAGCTCCGGCGTCGCTTCATGTGGCGCTATACCCAGCACGATGGCGTCAGGAACTGATTTTCTGAGTTTGCCGTCGCGCAGAATAAAGTATTCGCCTTGGTCGTATTCGATCATGTACAAGAGGCGTTGTCCTTTTCTTCGTTGATACTCTTCTTTTAGAATTGTCATTGTGGTCTCCTGGTAGATAGTCCACAGTAATGTTTGGTCAGATGTGCGTCAGGCAGCGGAGGCTACATTGCCGCAATTTGCGGATGCCGTTCTTTGGTTCATTTTCCAACGTATTCCATCTCATTTCTTGATATATATCAAAAGATGCATCCTAATCGCCCCGTACATACCTCAAGTGAGCTGCGGGCGGGCGCGCTCATTATGTTCTGCCCAGGTAAGCGACTGATCATTCAGGGGGCTGGAATGCTTCAGGTGGACCATACAGGCAGACTTGGAATACCCGGAACGCCAGAGATCGTCCGCTCAACTGCGTAAAAGCCGGATCAAAATAGACCAGGCCGACGGCTTTCTTGCGGTTGGCGAGTGAAATCCCGTCGAAATGCTCGGTGCTTTCGAGTCCTTGTTCTGGATTTGCGCCCTTGTCGCGCGATGCTGCGATGGTCTGGAACATGGACGCGTATACGCCGCATGTGCGGTTGTGCAAACTGTTCTGGTCGCTTTCGGCATCGTGCAAAACCGGCGCCCACGCGGCCGTTTTGGCTGGCGAGGCGGAGATCAGCGGGTTGCTCCTGTCACCCGCAGATGTGCCCGATGACATCAGAGCAAGCGACAATACCAACGCCGCCGTTTTCATGTCGGTCGCGCTAAAACCGTTTTGCTTGGCCATTGTTGCGGCCCTGAGTTGTACGCTCATCGAAACACCAGCACCGGCATCTTGCTATGCGTTGATACCTTCAGGGTTTGGCTGCCCATCAGTAGTGTTCGCGCGCCAGTCCTGCTGTGCGAGGCCATGGCAATCAGGTCAACCATCACATGGTATTCCGGGATTATGTGCACGCCGGTCACCCTGGCGTTGATTTCTTTGGCCAGGCGGATGCCTTGCTGGATTGAGATTTCGGACGCGAGCGAACCGTCTGTCGGCAATAGAATGTGTTTAAACATGTTGCTCCCTTGACGCCGCAGCCTCTTTCATTTAATCGCATCGTGAATCTGGCAGGCGGCGAGGATGATCGCTGCGGATCCCGCCAGGATGGCGTTGACGGCGGCGATTCCCAGATCATCGTAGTTCATGGTGGGCCCAGGATTCTGGTTTCCTTGTCGCTATGTTGGCAGGTCGGGCGGAGGCTGTCTTGATCTGAATCAAACAAGCGGCACCGCCAGGCGCTCTACGATGAGCGAACCCGCCCAATTCCTCGCCAACAGGAATCCTGACTCTGTCGATTTGAACAGTGATAGCGGTTTATCAACCGTGCTGCGCAACGATTTTCAATTCACGGAGGGGCAAATAGGGATGCAGTGAAGGCATTTGCGGCGCGTGCGGCGCGCTGATCGAAATTGGCGTCGGCAACGAGGGCGGCAAGGCGCCGCCGACACGTTGCTTATTGACTATGCCAGCGCTTAAGCATTGCCGTAAAGCGCCCGGGGGCGATCATTCAGCGTTTCCGCAAGGATCTTCAGCGCCACGATCAGGTCTTCCCGCGACGAGGCGCTGGAAAGATTGATTCTTACGCCGTGTTCGCTTTCCGAGCGATCGACAGCAAATGCCGAAGCCGGCATCACGCTAACGCCACGCGCCTTTGCGTTGGCTGCGAAGTCGTCGGCGCGCCAGGGGGCCGGCAGGACCAGCCAGATAAACATGCATGCGGGATCACTGCTGACCTGTGCGCCGTTGAGTATGCCATGCGCCAGATCGTGGCGATATTTCAGTTCTTTGCGTTGCGCTGCGAGCAGCTGGGTAGTGATGCCGTTTTCTATCCACAAGGAGGCGATCAGCATGGAGATCGGCGCCGGCATCCAGGCGGTGGTGCGCACCGCTTCGGCGGCGATTGCGGCGCGGTGCGGCGGCGTCGCCAAAAAGCCGAGGCGCAAGCCTGGAGCCAGCAGTTTTGAAGTCGACGAAATGTGATATGTGCGCTCAGGGCACAAGCTCGCCAGCGGCGGCAGGCGCTGATCGACCAAGGGGCCGTAGACATCATCTTCAATGATCTGAACGTCATGGCGCCGAGCAATTTCCGCCAGCGCGGCCCGGCGCTCCAGGCTCATGACAACGACGGTAGGATTCTGGAAGTTCGGCACGATGAAAATCGCCTTCACCTTGCGTGTCGCGCACTCGCGCTCAAGCACTTCCGGCAACATGCCCTGAGCGTCGCTGTCCACTCCGACGATCTCGAAATGGAATACCGGCGCCAATGCCTTCAAGCCATAGTAAGTCAAGCGATCCGCCAGTATTGCGCCGTCGATTCCCATCAGGCTGTTCATCACCGCGTACAGCGCATGCTGCGCGCCGCTGGTGACAACGACATTCTCAGGGTCCGGCTCAAAGCCGGGCGCCGCCATCCATTTCGCGCCAGCGGCCCTGGCCCAGGATGGACCTTGCGGCGGCTGATACTCCTGCAATTCGACAAAACGCGGATCTTTCGGCAGGACGGCCATGGTCAGCGCCAGCTGGTCAAGATAATCGCGCGTCGCCGGACGGTTCACGGTCAGGTCAATGCCGTTGGAATGGGACGGGCCGACGGCCGGCACATGCGGCATCGCGCCGCCGGTCACCATCGAACCGCGCCGCTTGCTGCCGATCACCAGTCCGCTTAGCTGCAATTCGCGATAGCTGCGCGATACGGTCGAGACATTGATGCCCATTTCCTCCGCCAGTTGCCGTTGCGGCGGCAGGCAACTCCCCGGCGCATAGACACCGCTGCGGATGTCGGCTTCCAGCTTGGCAGCCAGCTCCTGGTAGGTGAACGGTTTTGCCAGTCCGGGGCCGCGCAGGGGAGGGGCGAAACGACGATTTTCGTGTTTTGGCAAGAGAATGGCTCCATACAAAAATAATTTGAATCGTGCAAACACGGGCATTGTAACCCAGTCTTGTGCTTCCAATTATCAACAACATTGCTGGTAGATAAGAGTTTGTGGCCGTCGGAAAGGAAGGATAAAAATATCTTGTACCCATACAAAACTTATGTAAATATGTGAATTGTAAATTTTGTGTGGACACTAAAATTATTTGTATTTCCATCTAAAGTAGAAGAGCACGCCCGGTGCGGACGGTCTGCAGCGGAAAGCTCGACTTGCTTGGACACTCCTTTATCTACGGGCGGACCGATCATGGCAAATGTGGCAGTTCTCGGCGCTGGTTTTGTTGGCCTGTCGTCAGCGTATTGGCTGATGCGGGACGGTCACCAGGTCACCGTGTACGATCCGGCCGGCGTTGCCGGCGGCGCCTCGTATGGGAACGCGGGCAACTTTGCCAACTATGCGTGCATCCCGGTAAATAATCCGTCGGTGTTCAGGGATCTGCCCCGTTTCTTGCTATCTTCGGACAGCCCGTTTCGCCTGCGCTGGAGTTATCTGCCGCAATTGACGCCGTGGCTGGCGCGGTTCCTGTGGAACTCGACGGAACGGCGCTATGCGGCTTCCGCCGGCGCGCTGTCGGTGCTGCTGAGCCGTGCACATGACGGCTATCGTGAAATGATCGAACAGGCAAACCTGGCGCAATTCATCCGCCCCAGCGAGTGCCTGTACCTGTATTCGGGGGCGGCGGCCTTCCGCGCGTCGGAGCCGACGTTAACCTTGCGCCGCTCGCTTGGCGTCGATTTCAGCATTGTCAGCCGCGAGCAGGTCCAGCAAATGGAACCGCAATTGAGTCCTCTTTTCGACCGCGGCGTCCTGTTTTCCGGCTCCTGGTTTTTGTCCGACCCGGAGGCCTTTCTGAAAACCCTGGAAACCTGGCTAAGCCAATCGGGCTTGCGCATGGAGACCCGTGCCGTAAATACCATCAAGCCGCAACCGAATGGCGTGCTGCTGGAAACCGCCGCAGGCAGCGCGGCCCATGACTACGTCGCGGTCTGCGCCGGCGCGCACTCGCGCCCCTTCGCCATGCAGTGCGGCGACCGCATTCCTCTAGACACCGAACGCGGCTACCACATCACCTATCCCGGCACCGCCAATCTCATCTCGCGCCCGGTCGGCTGGGCGGAGCGGGGTTTCTACATGACGCCGATGGAAAAAGGCATCCGCGTGGCCGGCACGGTCGAACTGGCCGGCCTGAACCCGCGCAAACACCAAGGGCTGCTGGAATTGCTGCGATTTTCTTCGCAGCGCGCCTTGCCGGCGTTGACAGCCCCTAGCGAATCCTGGCTGGGCTTCCGGCCGACATTGCCGGACGGCCTTCCCGTGATGGGCCGATCGCGCGCATCGGCACGTGTGATTTATGCATTCGGCCACCAGCATATCGGCCTGACCTTGGGCGGCCTGAGCGGCGCCGTGGTTGCAGACCTGGTCGCCGGCCGGACTGCGCCGTTCAGCCTGGCGCCGTATGCAGCGGATCGTTTTAACTGAAAGCAGGAAGTGCAGGGCGGCAGGGGCGCAAAAAATACAGATCCGGATTCAGGAAATCGCGTGGCAGGAATGGGATTTGTGTTCTCTTAAACATCAACTTGGAGATGGTCATGGACAAAATATCTTTTCAACAGGCCTTGGCAGGCTTTGGCGTGACAGCGGCGCTCATGCCGGCATTGTGTTTTGGCGCCGGTGAGCAAATCGTCAAAATCGGCCTGACCAGCCCATTGTCGGGAGCGCAAGCGGCGATCGGGAAGGACAACCAGAACGGCGCGCAAATGGCGATTGATCAGCTCAACCAGCAAGGACTGGTGATTGGCGGTTCGAAAATCAAGTTCCAGCTGCTCAACGAAGACGACCAGGCCGATCCGAAAATCGGCGTGCAGGTGGCGCAGAAACTGGTTGATGAAGGTGTCAAGGCGGTGATAGGACCGTACAACTCAGGGGTCGCGATGCCTGCCTCCAAGGTATACAACGATGCGCAGATCGTGCTCGCGGTGATCGCTTCCAATCCGAAAATAACCACGCAAGGCTATCCCTACGTGTTCAGGGTGACGCCTAGCGACAACGCGCTGGGCGGCACGATGGGCATCTACGCAGCAAAGGAAATAGCCCTGAAAAGAGTCGCGGTGATCGATGACCGCAGCGCCTACGGCGTCGGCGTCGCGGATGAATTCATCAAGAAGGCCAAGGCCAACGGCATTGAAATTATCGGGCGCGACTACACCAACGACAAGGCCACCGATTTCAACGCCATCATTACTTCCATCAAGAGCAAAAAACCCGACGGCATATTCTATGGCGGCATGTACAGCCAGGGGTCCGGGATGAAGCGCCAGATGAAGCAGCTGGGGATGAATGTTTACCTGATGGGCGGCGACGGCATCTGCAATGCCGAGATGGGGAAACTCGGCGGCGATGCGGTTGATGAAAAAGTCTTGTGTACGGTCGGCGGCATCATTCTTGACCAGAATCCGCTCGGTAAAGACTTTTCGGCACGCTATGAGAAACGCTTCCAGCTGAAGCCGTTGATGTATTCAATATCCTTCTATGACGGGGTAATGGTGGTTGCAGAGGCAATGAAGAAAGCCAATTCGGTGGATCCGAAAAAATTTGCTCCGGCGATGGCGACCGTCAGCTATAAAGGCATTGCAGGTTCTTACGAATTCGATCAAAACAGGGATCTGAAGAATTCCCCGGTGACGGTCTATCATTTCACCAATAGCGTGCCGGTTGCGGTGAAGACTTATTGACGCATCGTGCATCAAGCCGCTGACTCATGGATGAGTGAAGCGATGCGCAACGAGTACCGTAAAAAGTGCGCGGTCAACCCGTAGCGTCATGGATCGACTGTTTCAGTTTTTCGATGGATGCGCCGAATGAAAGCTTGAGTTCTTGCCAGCGGCTCTCGCTGGCATCCTTTGCCTGTTGCCATTTTTCTTCAAGCCCCTTGAGATCGGCCTGGAAACCTTGTATTTTCCGGTCGAGATCCGCTTTCAGGCCGGCGCTTGAATTGTTTGCCTTGACTTTCAGGGCATCAATCTCACTGCGCAGCTGATCCAGTTCCTGGCGCGTCGCTTTCAAATACTCGTTACGTTCCGCCAGGAACAGCTTGCCGTGTTTTTCGTCCGCGGAGGGCGCTGCCTGCTGTTGCGTTGAGCCAATCCTGGGCAGGTTCCATTCGTTTTTATCGCAGCCGGCAACAAGCACGATGCTCATCGCCAATGCCGCCGATGGCCATTTGATCATTTCAGACTCCCTTTGGTAACTGGATAGGTCATCATTCGATTTGCAGCCTGTCTACCACCGCAACAATCCCGGGCGCACTCCATGCCGCGCCCTTGGCGGCGTCGCGTTCGGCAATCGAATGCACCGTGCCGGTCAGCGTGGCGATGTTGTCGGCAATCGCCACTTCGATCCGGTGCGCCTCCCGCTGGGCCTGACGCTGCAAGGCACCGGAGATTTTCCGGCTGATATCCGCCGCCGCGGGCCGCGGCCTGACTTCAATCCGGTTGGTGATGCCGGTAACGCCGCGCAGCGGCGCCACCAACTGATTGGCCAGCAATTTCTGGTATGGCCAATCAACCCCGCCTGACAAGGTAATCCAGCCGTCTTCGACCGTTGCCTCCAGATTGGTTTTCAGCAACCCGGCATGCCAGACAAACCCGGCCCTGGCGGCTGCGGCGATTTCAGAGTCGGTGCGTTTGCTGTCATTGGGCAGGGCAACCGTGATATCGACCAGGGTATCCTTGACGCCCCTCACACGTTGTGCCGCCTGCTTGGCGGCCTGTTTTTCAGTAAAACTCTCGACCTGCCCGGTCAGCGTCACAATCCCGTCCCGGACCTCAACGCCGACTCGGGTTTCCTTGACAGCCGGCTCCCATGCCAGTTCTTCCGTCACATCTTGCTGCAGCTGCGTATCGTCCCGCATCGCTTGCTCCTGGTGGCGGCAAATGGCATTTCATCCAGAATGCCAATCTGCCATTGTCCTGTCGGCAATACGGCTGCCAAGGAAAACTCTCAATTCACGGTCAATTGCTTGGCGCCGGCACGCGCTTTTTTCGGCAGCGACAACTCCAGCACGCCGTCCTGATACTTGGCGACTGCGTTGGCTTCATCGATCTCATGCGCCAAGGTAAAGCTGCGGAACTGGCGGCCGAAATAGCGTTCGCTGCGGACCACGGTTTCGCCGTCCTTCTGTTCGCTTTCCTGTTTGGTTTCGGCAGTAATCGATACCTGGTTACCGTCGATATCAATCTTGATATCTTCTTTTTTCATGCCGGGAATCTCGGCCTTGACCGTGTAGGCCTGGTCGGTTTCGGTCACATCCATCTTCATGCCAGGCCGCACTTCGAGTTCCCGCAAGCTCGGGGCGAGCCGGAAGTCCCGCAGGAGTTCTTCGAACCCGCGCAGCGGCTCGAAGTGTGCAATGTCGTTAAATGGAGCAAAACGCATCAGATTATTAGCCATGATTGTTCTCGCTTTCTATCGTTCATATCTTGAAAATGCCGCGCGGACCACATCGATCAGCCGTTGCAGCCGCTGGACCCAGGTACTGCCAACACGCGATCCAGCATAGGCCGATGAATGTCTGTTTTCAATGATCTATATCAAATGGAGCAGCAATTGGCAGCCACCTGGCTTGACATGAAATCAAATTCCGTCCACTACTGGGCATGTGGCGGCGATGCGGCCGAAATCGCCTACCGGACCTACCGAATGGGAAATGTCATGGACCAGAAGATAAAGGACCTGCTTGGGCAGATCATGGTGCTTGAAGACGAATTGCGGACTGCGTTGCAGGAAAAGGAGACCAAGCTTTTCTATCAAATCAAGGGGAAGAGAGTGGAATTCACCGGAAGCATCCGCGCCTCTCACCGGCGCCTGAAAACAGACGTGTTTCGCTGGATCGCCAGGGACCGGCCGCAAAACTTCTTCATGGCACCGGTCATCTACAGCGTCATCTTCCCGCTGCTGTTCCTTGACCTTTGCATCACGATCTACCAGGCAAGCTGCTTCCCGGTCTACCGGATAACCAAGGTGCGGCGCGCCGACTATATCGTTATCGACCGGCAGCATCTGGAATACCTGAATGTATTCGAACGCTTTCATTGCACCTACTGCGCCTATGCCAACGGCTTGCTGGCTTATTCCTGCGAAATTGCCGCGCGCACCGAACAGTATTTTTGTCCTATCAAGCATGCACACAAGATATTGGGGGCGCATGAACGGTACGCCCGTTTTCTTGCATACGGCGACGCCGAGGGCTACCACGCCGAACTGGAAAAATACCGCACCGCGCTGGCTGGAAAGGATGAGCGAGATAGTGAAACGGGATCGCAAGCCTGACAGCGCCTATGCCGCCACTTGTTTCAGTGACGCCACGAAGCGCCTTGCAGATGCATCGATGCCTGCCGCCTTCATTTGTCGATCCAATATTGAATGCGCGCTTTTGGATTTTCCAGCAGTTGCTGGCATAAATCGCCATATTGCAGGATGAGCCGCGGCCAGCCATCTTTTTTAATGGCGCCGGCAAACTGTCTGAGGGACACCTCGATATCGGCTTCGATTTTTGGAATCTCTTCTTTTTGCGGGCGCAATGCAACCAGCAACGCCAAGGAATTATCTTTCGATGTATTGGCGGCTGTTTCAATGTCTTTGCGCTTCGCCTCTCTGGCGCTTAAGACACCAAATTGATAGAAGACGGTGCAATGGACCAGGTCGTCGGAAAGATTCCTCTTGACCCGCTCCGTATCATAGGCTGTGGCGTATTTCGTGGGCAAAGCCAAGGTAGCGAACAGCAGACCCGCGAGCAATTTCCCATTCATCTTTAGCTCCTCGATACGTCGTCTTTGACCAGGTGGCGACAAGGTTTCGCGGGAATGCTTTGCCTGGGCCACTGCTGGCATTGTTGTCCCCGGCGCTGCGGGGACGGCAGCATTTGGAAAATATTTGTAAAAACACAAATCGATCTTATGTGCTTTAAGCAAGCGAGGCTTGATTTCGATCAAGGAATTGTGAAATTCCGGGCTCGGGGAAATTGACATGCTGAAGCAGCGCCGTTAGATGCAGCATGCGAGCAATGACGCGGGGGCGGTCCTGGAAAATCAATCATGCGCAATGGGAGCATGAACGCCGTGCTTTCTCGTCAACCGGCTGCAAGCCTGTTCCAGATCCTGCGTCATGTGCCGCTTATTTGATTTATATCAATGAGGCGCTTGCCGCAAGCATTACGCTGGCGGCAAGCGCCTGCAACGAGCCAGGTGCGATACCGCAGCGGCAAGCAAACAGCGCTGCCCGACGCCAATATTGGGCCGCGCCAGGCGTGGCCATGGATAAGGAAATGTCATGCAACGTGTTGCTATCGTTACCGGAGGCACTCGCGGCTTGGGCAAGGCGATTTCTCAAACCTTGCACACGCTCGGCTACCGTGTTGCCGCCGTATATTGCCACGACACTGCAGCGGCAGCTGCATTTCGCGAACAGACCGCGATCGATACCTATCAATGGGATGTCGCCGACTTCAAGTCCTGCCAGGAAGGAGTGGCACAGGTCGAACGCGCGCTGGGACCGGTCGGGATATTGGTCAACAACGCCGGCATCACCTGCGACGCAGTGTTGCACAAGATGACAGCGGAACAATGGTCGCAAGTGATCCAGACCAATCTCGGTTCGATGTTCAACATGTGCCATAGCGTGATCGGCAGCATGCGCGAGCGCGGTTTCGGGCGCATCGTCAACATCAGCTCGGTGAACGGCCAGAAGGGGCAATTCGGCCAGACCAATTATGCCGCCGCCAAGGCTGGCATTCTTGGTTTCACTAAATCGCTGGCTCTGGAAAACGCGCACAAGAATGTGACAGTCAACGCCGTGGCGCCGGGTTATTGCGACACCGACATGGTGGCCAAGGTGCCGCAGGCAACCTTGCAGGCGATCATCGCCGGGATCCCGGTCGGACGCTTGGGCACGCCAGCCGACATCGCACGCATGGTGGCATTCCTGGTGCATGAGGATGCCGGATTCATTGCCGGTGCAACATTCTCGGTCAACGGCGGCCAGCACATGGAGTAGGCAAGCGCGGCAGCAGCCTTTTGACGCGACAGTCGCCGGCTACGCAATTGAAGATGGGCATGCAAGCGGCTGATCAGGCGCTGGCGCTGATCGAGGCAAACTGCCGTGCGGGCCTGGTCAGTTACCTGGATGTCCTGGTTGCCGATTGCCTACAAGCTGCTCACCAATGACCGCGGCAAGTTTTTCTCGCTGTTGATCGGCATTACGTTTGCGGTGTTCCTGATGGTGCAGATGACTTCCATATTTGAGCAGCACGGCGGCGCCGTCGAAG
>Ga0182005_1000376_pt1 | contig 24665 bp, 12 predicted proteins | sample Sormic07211103_1_FD_123021 | JGI IMG/M metagenome (GOLD analysis project Ga0182005, IMG submission 123021) | Rhizosphere microbial communities from Sorghum bicolor, Mead, Nebraska, USA - 072115-103_1 MetaG | ecosystem: Host-associated > Plants > Roots > Rhizosphere | place: USA: Nebraska...
CAATACCCTCACACCCGAAAATGACATGAAGGCGGCTTTGATTCATCCAGCATGGGGCAGGTATAATTTTGCAGAGGCAGATAAGATCATTTCTTATGGTCAGCACCATCACATGCAGATTAATGCGCACACCCTTATTTGGCATAGCCAGTTACCTGCATTTGTAGTACAGATACGGGATAAGGATTCGCTGCAACGGTTCTTTAAAGACCATATCAGTGTTATTGCTTCCCGATATGACGGGAAGGTTTACTCCTGGGATGTGGTAAATGAAGCGCTTAATGAGGATGGTACTATGCGTAAATCCTTATTCCTGACAAACCTTGGTGATAATTATGTCGTGCAGGCATTTCAACTGGCAGGCCAGGCCGCCAGCCATACAAAATTATATTATAATGATTACAACATAGAACAGCCAAGGAAACGTGCAGGGGCCCTGAGGCTTATTCGAAAGATACAGGCAGCGGGTGCCCGCATAGATGGTGTGGGTATACAGGGACACTGGCACCTTGGCAAGGTTCCTTTAAAGGAAATTGAGGAGAGTATCCTGGAATTCTCTGCTTTGGGAGTTGATATAATGTTCACAGAACTGGACATCAGTGTATTACCAGATCCGAAAGGGGTGGAAGGAGCAGATGTTAACCAGCAGAAGGTATACAACAGTGCACTGAATCCATATCCCGGTTCTCTGCCTGATAGTGTAGCGCAACAACTGGCCAGGGATTACGAAGATCTGTTCCGGCTTTTCCTGAAACATAAAGATAAGATAAGCCGTGTTACCTTCTGGGGAGTGAATGATGGGGATTCCTGGTTAAATAACTGGCCGGTACCTGGCAGAACAAATTATCCCCTGTTGTTTGACAGACAATTCCATCCTAAAATGGCTTTTAATAAATTAATAGCACTTAAATCCGGTACTGTAGCACAATAACAACCACTGTTGCAACTGTAACCCTAACATATAAAAGCGCCCGTGTTATGAAGTAACTGTTTTCCATCAGGGAAACGTCCTGAAAACTGATGGAAATATCAACCTAATTCCTGCTACGACAGGCAAAACCGAATTATATAGGCCTATTAAGGCATCTGTACCCTTGCTGCTGAAGCATGCAGGGCTGGGATTATATTTTTTAGAAAAACTGACTAAAACCACGATTATGAATTTTTCTTTTACACATCACTTACAGAAGGCGTCGCCCTCTTTCAGATTATTATTGAGGATAACGATGCTGTTATTTTTTTTCTTTAGGGGCACTTCTTATGTTGTTGGACAACAAATTATAGTCAGCGGACGCATTACCGGCGAAGATGGCAATGTAATCCCCGGTGCCAGCATCCTGGTAAAAGGTACAAAGACTGGGGTGCTCAGTAACAACGAAGGTTTTTTCAAGATCAACACACCAGCTACTGCCGTCCTTGTAATTTCTTCTGTGGGATTTGTAAACAGGGAGGTAAATGTGAACCGGCAATCCACTATCAATATTTCGCTGAAACCCGCAGTCAGCGACCTGGAACAAGTAGTTGTAATTGGATATGGAACGGCAAAAAAGAAAGATGTAACAGGTGCTACGGTATCTGTGAAAGGAGAAACATTGCGGGAATTGGGTGCTCCAAATGTGTACAATCAGCTTCAGGGTAGGGCTGCAGGGATTGACATTGTTAACAACAGTTCCAGTATTGGCACCGGTGGTGAGATCAGGATCAGGGGAAATCGCTCCCTGGCATCAGGTTCAACAGCTAATAATGCCCAGAATGGCCCTTTGGTTGTGATAGATGGTATACCGCTTTCGGGTGGTAGTATAAATGATATCAATCCGAATGATATCGCTACTATCGACGTGTTGAAGGATGCTTCTGCTACCGCCATTTATGGTTCCCGCGGATCAGGTGGGGTGATCATCATTACCACCAAAAGAGGCCGCCCGGGAAAATCTGTTACCAGTTACGATGGCTATATCGGCATGTCGGAGGCAATGGACACCTATAAGCTGTTTAGCGGGCAGGAATATGCCGCATTCAAGGACGCAGCAAAGCAGGGCCAGCCTAATCCCAGCAACCCTAACCCCAATGCACTAACACCGATTGAACAGGAAAACCTGGCGAAAGGTGTAAATACTGACTGGCAAAATCTACTACTCACCACAGCTATCCGCACTGATCATAATGTGAGCGTAGTGGGTGGTAATGAAACTACACTATACAGCTTCGGCTTCGGGGTATTCCGAGAAACAGGTATTATACCAGATCAGCGATTCGACAGAGGCTCTATTCATATCGCTATTGACCACAAGATGAGTGAACGGTTAAAAGTAGGACTCACTACTACCAATACAATGAGCATGGCCAATCGTATCAATACCAGTGCTTTGGGGGCGGCAACCAGACTGAGTCCGCTGTACCTTCCATACAACGAGGATGGCACCATCAATCTTAAACCTGCATTACAGCAATCCAATGATGCCCAGCAAATAAGCCCTCTCACCTCTATCGGGAACAATGATAAGATAAAAGCCCGGACCCGCAGGTTCAGGACATTGACGAATGTGTATGGAGAACTGGAGATCATAAAAGGGTTGAAACTAAAATCCAGTCTGGCACTCGACTGGATCCAGACAATGAACAATAACTATAATGGACCCGGCACTGTATTTAATACAAATACAACTACAGCTGGTGCAGTCCTTAGCCAGGCAAACGACGAAACATGGAGTTATACGGTCGATAACTCCCTTACATATGAAAAGACTATTACAGAAAAGCATAAGATCCAGGTGACTGCATTGCATGAAGTGGTTAAAAACTATAATCAGAGCCAGCAAATCAACGGACAAGGTGTGCCGGCAGATTATATCCAGGATTATAATCTACAGTTAGCTAATTCACTCACGGCTGATCCTTCCGGTTACAGTAACAGGGGATTGTTGTCTTACATGGGGCGTATCTTTTATACTTATAATGACAGGTATATGCTAACAGCTACCGTGCGTGCAGATGGTGCTTCCGTGCTTGCTCCCGGTAACCAGTGGTTTACATATCCGGCCATATCAGCAGGCTGGAACATGGCTAACGAAGGATTCATGCATGAAGTAAAATGGGTAGATAACCTGAAACTTCGTGTAGGATGGGGAATCAGTTCGAACCAGACCATTGCTCCCTATACAACAATTGGTAGTCTTTCTTCCAATTTTTATAACTATGGCGCAGGTACCTCCCCTAATGTAAATTTCGTGTCAGGGTACCTTACGAATACCTTACCTAATCCCAGGCTTACCTGGGAATCTACAAGGGGATACAACCTGGGGATTGACTTTGGTTTATTTGACAACCGTATAAGTGGTGCTATAGAATATTATAATGTCAATACAAGAGATATTCTTTTAAGCAAAGAACTGCCAAGGAGCAGCGGAGCCAACTCCGTGCTGGTCAACCAGGGTAAGACCGCAGGCCATGGGCTGGAAATAACGCTTAGCAGCCTGAATGTAAAAAACCGTAGCGGATTTACCTGGAGTACAGATATTAACTTTTCCATGGCAAGAGAAAAGATAGTGGCGCTGCAACCCGGATTAAAGCAGGACGTTGGTAATGGCTGGTATGTAGGACAACCACTGACTGTTATTTACGACGTGAAGAAAACAGGCATCTGGCAGTTAAACGAAAAAGATAATGCTGCTGCTTATGGCGCTGCACCTGGTGATATAAAAATACAGGATGTAGATGGCAACGGTACCATAGGAGCCGAGGACCGTCAGGTAATTGGCAATTTTCAGCCCAATTTTGTATTTGGTTTCAATAACAGATTTACCTACAAAAATTTCGATCTGAATATTGTGACCTTTGGACGTATAGGTCAGACTGTGGTAGTAACCTACCTGACTGCTGACGGAGGTGCAGCTGGATATCCTTTTTTTATGAACGGACGTGTAAATCAATACAAAATTAATTACTGGACACCCGATAACCCTACCAATGATTTCCCCCAACCTGATGCCAGCAGGGATGCATTACAGTATACTTCCACTTTGTCTTACCGTGACGGATCATTTATTAAGGTCCGGTCTATTAACCTGGGATATAATCTCCCTTCGAAAATCACCGGTAAAATAGGGCTCAGTTCATTGCGGCTTTACCTGGCAGTGCAAAATCCATTTATTCTCTGGGCGCCACTGGTGCGAGATGGTCTGGGTATAGATCCGGAAGGTAATGGGAATGGTAACGCAGTAGGTTCTACGGCTGGAGGAAGTCCGGTTGTAGCCCGTGCGATCACGGTTGGTATGGGAACACCTCCTGCCAGGCAATACATGTTTGGCGTTAATGTAAAATTCTAATCCTGAAATAAACTTATTATGAAATTCGAAATAAAATTATCCGGTCTGCTTTTATTGTTAATACTTACAGTGTGTGCAGGATGTAAGAAAATATTGGAAGAACAACCCCGTGCATCTATCGATCCCGCCTATTTTAAAACACCGGCGGGTTTAGAGGGTGGAGTCGCTGGCATTTATTCTTCCTTTCGCGGCCATTGGGGCACACAGATTTTTACCCAGCTGTTCAACGGGGGTACTGATGAGATGATCAGGGGCGGGGCCGCAGATGTGCAGCATAACTTTACCTATTCTCTGTTAATGAAGAGTAATACGAACGATTACAGCGGTTTTTGGAATTCCCTTTTCATAGATATCAATACCGCCAACGGCGTGTTGCAATTCGGACCGGAAGCGGGAATGGATGAAACAAAAAAAGCACAATTACTGGCCCAGGCAAAGTTTCTCCGGGCATTTTGCTATTTCCAGCTTGTGACAACTTTTGGGGATGTGCCTTTGCATCTTACATTCAATACCAACGTTTCGGCAGCTGATAGCAGGACACCCATTGCTGAGGTATACGATGCAATAATCAGTGATTTGAAAGATGCGGCTGCCAGTCTGCCCGACCAGCCGGCAGCCGGATTGGGAAAACCTGCATTCAAAGCGACAGCTCTGTTCCTGCTGGCAAAAACGTATTTGTGGAGGGGGTGGTCCGCAGCAGCAAAAGGAAGTGATTTTACAGATGCATTTAACACGGCAAAGAGCATTATCGATAATAAAAGTATTTATGGCCTTGACTTATGGCCGGTATTTGCACAGGGATTCCTGGAAGGTAATGAATATGGAAGGGAGACCCTTATGGTCATTGATCACACAAAGGACCTGAAATTCGGAGAGAACTCACAGACGGGCACCGGTGCATCGAACCTGAAAGAGAACAAATCCAACTTCTTTTTCCGGCCAAACTATCCGACTGTGAATGCAAATTATCCAGCTGCGGGAGGGGCTTATGTATGTGTAAGAGATGTACAGAACGGTCGCCCATGGCAAAGAATAAGGCCGAACATGCGCTATGTGCTGGGGGTTGCATTTGCAAACCGGGCTACAGACTCCAGGTATAATGGTACTTTTCAAACCATTTGGTTATCCAACAGTGTCGCTGCATCTGTAAAAGGTACTACAGGTGCAACCACACCAAGGGGAGTACTGGTGAATGGTATAGACACTGCCATCTGGATGTCAGACAGGGTGATGACGCCAACAGAAAGGGCGGCTTTTAAGGGAATTATTTTTGAGCCGGATTACCTGCCGGGGGCCACTGTTCCCTATACCAGTCTCCTGTATCCATCTTTGCGAAAATGGGATGATTCAACAAGGGCAGATATGAATGATTATTCCGACAGGCCTTATATCCTGTTTCGCTTTTCAGAAGTATATCTCATCGCTGCTGAAGCTGCACTTAAAGGTGGTGGTACTTTGCAGCAGGCCGCAGATATGTTAAATGTACTCCGGATCCGAGCGGCCCGCATACCAGGACAAACTGATGACCAGTATGCTGCAGCCATAGCTGCGCAAACAATTACACCTGCTGAGGTGACACTCGACTTCATCCTGGAGGAGCGTACCCGGGAACTGTATGGGGAATGTAACAGGTGGTATGATCTGTCAAGAACCAAAACGCTGGTAGCGAGGGTTCAAAAATACAATGATGAAGCAGCTACCAATGTAGTGGCCGAACATATGCTGAGACCTATTCCCCAGCAGCAGATAGACCTGGTCACCGAAGGTCCTGCGTTTCCTCAGAACCCATGGTTTAGTAATTAACAAGTATAACCCTCAAAATTGAAAGACTATGAAAGTACCCTCTTCTGGCTAGCGCGTATGAAAGGCTCACACCATTCGTGTGAGCCTGATAACAGCCATTTGTTAAACCATTTATTTAACTAATAATGCCACTATGAAAACAAACATTTTTATCAGTAACCTGGGAGTATCTTTTCTTTCCCTCATTTTAATGATTAGCTCCTGTACAAAGCAATCGGCTTCAGATGTATCCGCCATCGACAATAGGCAGGGTGGTGATGCAAAAGCTGCAGCTGATGTAAGTGTGATGGCAACAGCGACTATCGATGCGAATACTTCACAACAAACCATCCAGGGATTTGGTGGAATGAGTGTGCCGATCTGGATAGGTGATTTAACAGCAGATCAGCGAACAAAAGCATTCTCTACCATTAGTGGTATCGGGATGAGCATTCTCCGGGTAATGGTCCCTGCCAATAGTAGCCAGTTTGCGGCAGAAAAGGCAACTATCGACGCTGCAAAAGGTTTTGGTGCAAGGGTGATTGCTACTGTATGGAATGCGCCTTCCTCTATGATGGATGGAGCGTACCTGAAGTCAGGTTCATGGGGTGATTTTGCCGCACATTTAAGATCTTATACACAGGCCGTAGGGGGTGTCTATGCATTGTCTCCATGGAACGAACCTAACTACCTGGCGTCAGACTGGATGCATGCTTCTGCTACAGAGGTAGCAAATTTTGTGGCGGCATATGGTGATAATTGCGGTGCTCCCATCATGGCTCCTGAACCATTTAATATGGACCAGACTTTTATCAATACTTACCTGAGCAATGCAACCGCGAAGTCCAAAACACTTTTCGTCAGTGGCCACATTTATGGTAAGACCCCTTATAATTTAGGTAATATTGGTAAGTCGGTATGGATGACAGAGCATTATACCAATTCTTCTATCAGTGGCAATGACTGGCCGAATGCCATGAATGCTGCAAAGGAGATTCATGATTGTATGACAGCCGGATGGGCCGCTTATGTATGGTGGTATATCCGCCGGTTTTATGGTCCAATTGACGAGAATAGTGCAATCACCAAGGTTGGATATGTGATGGCACATTTTGCCAGGTATGTGAGGCCGGGATATGTTAAGATTGCCTGTGCTGCCAATCCCAGCACTGGGGTATATACGACTGCATACAGGAACGGATCAAAAATAGTGATCATAGCTATAAATACCAATACAGCAATTACCTATCAGACATTCACAATCAGCGGTGTAACAGTAAGTAGTTTCAGTCGTTATGTAACAACCAGTTCCTCTAATCTTGCAGCCAGTACGCTGAGTATTTCAAATAATGCATTTGGCATTAACCTGCCAGCATCCAGCATCACAACATTGGTTTCGAACTGATCCCGGATAATATTGACAGGTGTCAACTATTGATACAGGGTGTACCGAATGACAACGATGGCGACTATGGAATATTCCATACGATCATGATCAGGAATTATCATTAAAGCACAATAATATACAGGATAAACAACGCAAAATACCTACATTCAAAGTGGTTGCATTGAGCGTTGTTTATTCCTGTAATATAGTCATCCCATACGAATTTTGTAAAAATCCACATATGAAGCATTTATTTTTATTACCGGTTTTTCTTTGCGCATTTGCATTGACTGGTTATTCCCAGGGAATAGTTCAGCAGGCACCGGCGGGTTTTGATTCCCTGCATGCGGGTATTGCTCATGGTACCATTGATACAATTAGTTATCCTTCCAAAACGGTTGGTGTAAAGAGAACGGCCCTGGTATATACACCCCCTGATTTTTCCCGTAGGAAAAAGTACCCCGTATTGTACCTTCTTCACGGTATAGGTGGAGATGAAATGGAATGGTTGAATGGAGGAAAGCCACAGGTGATCCTGGATAACCTTTATTCCCAGGGAAAGATTGTACCAATGATCGTGGTATTACCTAATGGCCGGGCCATGAAAGATGACAGGGCCACAGGTAATATTATGGCAACTGATAAGATACAGGCATTTGAAAGATTTGAAAACGACCTGCTAAACGACCTGATACCTTTCATAGAAAAAAAATACCCGGTGCTCACCAACAGGGAAAACAGGGCTTTAGCCGGATTGTCAATGGGAGGTGGACAATCGCTGAACTTTGGATTGGGCAACCTGGATAAATTTGCCTGGATAGGAGGTTTTTCTTCTGCACCTAACACAAGGAGTCCGGAGCAATTGATACCGGATACAGATAAAGCAGCAAAACGACTAAAATTACTATGGATATCCTGCGGAGCGGAGGACCGGCTGATTACTATTAGCCGCCGTACGCATGACTATCTGGTTAAAAACAGGGTGCCGCATATCTACTACATAGAACCTGGTGTGCATGATTTTAAGGTATGGAAAAACGGTTTGTATATGTTTTCCCAATTGCTGTTCAAACCGGTAGATACATCGTTGTTTTCAAAGTATATCTATTCAGGACCGGGTACTCCGGCCAGCACGAATATTCCCGGTCAGAAATATCCGCAGATTATGCCTGATAATCGTGTGGTGTTCCGGATAAAGGCTCCGGCGGCGCAGCATTTGCAGGTCGATTTAGGCAGGAAGTATGAAATGAAAAGCGATTCGGGGGGCTACTGGAAGGTAGTGACAGATACTATACCTGTAGGATTTCACTATTATTCACTGATCATTGATGGCATACCGGTAGCAGATCCTGCCGGCCAGACTTATTATGGAATGGGACGTATGGCAAGTGGTATAGACATACCTGATCCTGACGGGGATTATTATATGACCAGAAATGTCCCTCATGGACAGGTACGGTCACTCGAATATTATTCTGGTATCACTAATGCGTGGAGGAGTGCGCTTGTTTACACACCGCCTGGTTATGACCTGGATTATAATAAAAAATATCCTGTGCTTTACCTGCAACATGGGGGAGGGGAGGACGAAACTGGCTGGCCCAGGCAGGGTAAGATGAATATCATTATTGATAACCTGATAGCGTCAAAAAAAGCGGTGCCAATGATAGTAGTGATGGAAAGAGGGTATGCTACTGATCCACGGCAGCCATTGCCCAGTCAGCCTACCGGCCTTCCGGGTATGTCCGGCAATGTTTTCCCGGATGTATTAGTCAGGGAAGTGATTCCGCTTGTAGACTCCTCATTTCGTACACTTACTGATAGAAAGTATCGGGCAATGGCCGGGTTGTCAATGGGGGGCTTCCAGACTTTCCAGACAACCATGTTGCATCCTGATCTTTTTTCCTATATCGGGGGTTTTAGCGGAGCTGCTTTCCTGCAGCCGGACACAGATATCAGGAAGATGTACAATGGAGTGTGGGAAAACGCTGCAGCATTCAATGAAAAGTTCAGGTTGGTCTACCTGAGTATAGGTACAGCTGAACCTGAAATAATGTATAAGGGCGTCAGGAATTTTCATGAAGCACTGGACAAAGTTGGTATTAAACATGTGTATTATGAATCGCCTGGCACTGCCCATGAATGGCAAACCTGGAGACGGTCTTTGCGGCAGTTTGCCAGTATGATCTTCCTTGAGTAATGCCGGGAAGTTGTCTCAAAAGTAAATTCTCCACGGTTTAATTCGGATACAGGATACTTGCGTATACTACTTATTTGTAGTTGCCGGTAAATGTTATTTGTAAATACAAACGTTAGTACGCGGGTGCTTTTTGGAGTGGGAAGTCAAAGTGAGAAATAGTGTTAAATCCTCAGGAATCTTATTTACCAGAACTGTATAGGTTATTTCGGCTTCTTATGTTTTGATAGTAAAAGAATTAGGAAGGTTTCATATATGACTGCATTGGTTTCCTATATTAATTTATGCACTTATTATGAAAATTTAACAACCATAAAGGTCTTCGTTACGTATATAGGTCAAATAATAACGATGAAACCATACAAACTATTCTTACTGCTGTTATTACCAGTTGTACTTAGCTCGTTTATGCCCCCCGGAGAAATCACCTGGACCGCCATCGGCGATTCATTTACCTATTTGAATGACCATCTGAACGAAAGCGAATACCGTGTTAAAAAAGGTTGGATGACCAGGACAACAGAACTTGTGCCAGGCCTGACATATACCAACCAGGGGCACAATTACTGGACGGCGACAGAAATAGCTGAGAAGTTAGACAAATTTGACCTGGAGTCATCAGATATCTATACAATATTCCTGGGTGCCAATGACTGGTGGGTAGGTATCAAACTAGGTACAATGGATGATTATGTCAACAATACCGGGGCTGGTACCATGTATGGGGCGTATAGATTGATCATAAACAAATTACGAAGTCTTAACCCTAAAGCGCATATTATATTGATCACACCTATGCAGCGGGGTGATTTTGTGTATGTTATTAATTCAAGGATTAATGGTTATGGGTCTTATAGAGATAAGAATGGGCAAAGCCTTGAATCATTTGCAGACGCAGTGAAAGCAATTGCTAAAGTAGAGCAGTGCGAGGTGGTGGATCTTTTTAAAGAGCGTAGGTTAGGGATAAGACAGGCTGTGAAGTTTAAATATCTGAGGGATCCGCAAACGTACCAATATAAAGAGTATCCTTATCCTGACTATGTGGATATTCCATTTAATGAAGCGGATGAGTATCCTTATCCTGTAAGAGCGATAGATATGACTTATGATGGGATACATCCTTCAGATAAAGGATGTGCCGTGATTGCGGAGATGTTGGCAAAGGTGATAAAGACGATTCAGTTTTAACTACTATATAAACGACTTTAAAAGGCATCGGCGCTGCGTCGATGCCTTTATGTTTATGGAGGATAGGGGTATACACAAGATTATTAACATTATTAACAAAAAACATACAACCGTAGTTTTATATAATTCGTATATGCTATTTAAAACTAAACATGCAGGTTCGTATATTGTATTCATTGTTACTTCTCTTATTAGTGTCGATGAGCTCTTTTATGCCACAAAAAAATATAACGTGGACGGCTATCGGCGATTCCTTTACTTATTTAAATGATCATCTGGAGGAAAGTCAGAACCGGGTTGAAAAAGGTTGGATCACCAGGACGTCAGAACTTGTGCCAGGCTTAACATATATCAACCAGGGGCAGAATTATCTGACAAGTGTAGAAATTGCTTACAAGATAGAAGACCTGGGTCTGAAGTCTTCTGATATTTATACATTATTCCTGGGGACGAATGACTGGTGGCTTGGTGTAAAACCGGGAACATTGGATGATTATAAAAACAATACCGGTATTGCAACTTTAAATGGGGCTTTCCGGGTGATTATTGATAAGCTACGTACCCTTAATCCTAACGCACATATTATTTTGCTGACACCTATGCAGCGGGGTGATTTTGTATACCTGCTCAATCACAATTTTAGTAGCTGGGGGTCCTATAAAGATCAGGAGGGGCAGAGTCTGGAGTCTTTTGTGAATGCGGTGAAAGCGATAGGTAAGGCAGATAATTTTGAGGTAGTGGATTTGTATAGTGAGCCTCGGTTAGGAATAGCGCAAGCGGTGAAATATAAATATCTCAAAGATCCTCAGACGCACGAGTATAAGGAATATACTTATCCTGATTATACTAAAATACCGTTTGTGGTAGGGGATGTATATCCTTATCCTGTAAATGCGATAGATGTTACCTATGATGGGATACATCCATCGGATAAGGGGTGTGCGATTATTGCAGAGTTGTTGGCGAAGGTGATAATGGGGATTCAGTTTTAAGTGAGATTTGTTAAATGATTGAAAAATGAAGAAGGGTTTCCTATATAAGGAAGCCTTTTTTATTAGGGGTCAGCATAAAAGTGTGTAGGTGTTAACGGGAGATTAACGTTGTTCATTTTAAATTTAATACTGTCGTTTTTGAGAATGTTACATTAAAAAATATCACCTTCTGTGTTTTTGGGAATTGAAAATTATCGCGTAATCGTGTTATTTTAATGTTACAAGGAACTCATGTGTATGAATAGAGGGATGAGTTGTAAAGTGATGATAATAAATGAATTATACCGGTCTAATCAATTTGGTGCATTTTTTTGCATTGAAAAATAATTTTTGTGCGCATAAACATTTTGAAGAGCTTCATGTTAGAAATGTACATGTGGCTAAAATTTATCAAAGGAGATAAATCAGCCTATTAACCTAATCACCAAACTGTTCAACTTCAATGAAATTATTTTTATTTTCTTTCGCCCTAACCTGTGCATGTGCCAGCTTTGCTCTTGAATCTAAAGCTCAGGAAACAGCACAGGCCACCGCAACGGCTACAATTGTTACGCCTATAAGCATCACAAAAGACGTTGATATGAATTTTGGTAATGTAGCAGTCCGCTCCACTGCAGGAGGAACGGTAGTGTTAACACCTGCGGGTGTCAGAACATCTACCGGAGGAGTGACATTACCTACCGATGCGGGAACAGTAGCTGCCGCATCCTTTACTGTTACCGGCGTTGATGGTTATTCTTACAGCATCACATTGCCTACTTCTGCTGTCACGCTCACAAGTGGCGCAAACACCATGACTGCAACCACCTTTACCAGCGATCCATCCGGAACAGGTACCTTAACAGGCGGCACTCAGACGTTGAATGTCGGAGCTACGCTCAATGTAGCAGCCGCACAGCCTGCAGGTACTTATGTTTCAGGTGCGTTTGATGTTACCGTTAATTACAACTGATATTTTTGTAAATGCCATATCCTACTGTAAGATTAATTAAACTGTTATGTCCAGGCATACAATCTGGTATGCCTGGTACATGACCTATCCATTTGTTGGTACTTCTGGTTTCTATATTATGCGAACGACTCTATCCAATAGAAAAATTTTCCTGCGTTATTTTTTTCAAGTTTTAGCTTCCTCTACAGGTTTTATTTTTTTATCGTCATTAGGTGTACATGCACAAGGTAATCTACTGGTAACCCCAATGCGAATGATTTTTGAAGGAAGGGAAAAGATGCAGGAGCTAAGTCTTGCGAATACCGGTAGTGATACAGCGCGCTACCTCATATCATTTATTGAGATCAGAATGAATGAGAATGGTACCTCTGAAAAAATCAACCAGCCTGACTCAGGTCAGAAGTTTGCAAGCCCTTTTATTCGTTTTTTTCCACGCAGTGTTGTGTTGCCTCCAAACGATGCGCAGCTTATTAAGCTCCAATTGATTAATACCAGTCAGCTCGATAGTGGTGAATACCGTTCGCACCTTTACCTGCGGGCGGAGCTACAAAAAACTCCACTTGGGGAAGAGCCGGAGACGGAGCAGAAAGATTCAGGGAATCTTTCTGTTAAGCTGACACCGGTTTTCGGATTGTCTATACCTATTATTATACGTGTAGGTACACAAACCGGGACGGTCGATATTGCTGATCTTTCTATCGACAAATACAACGGTGCTCCCCTTCTAAATATTGAGTTTGAACGTCAGGGAAATACCTCTGTTTATGGAGATGTTAAGGTGGAATATGTGTCGGCTCAGGGCAAAGCCACCCAGGTAGGATTAGTGAGGGGAGTGGCGGTATACACACCGAACCGCTCACGTCACCTTCAAATTCCATTGATTCAAAAGGCTGGTATTAATTACAGCAGTGGGAAGCTGGTAGTGGATTACAGTATAACCATACAGGGCAAAAGTAAAACTTTTGCAAAGCGGGAATTACAGCTCAAATAAAAAACAAAAAGAATGATATAAATCGACAGGAAATGCACATCGCATCAATTATATCTAAATGAAAACAAAAGGTAATAACATTTTCCTCGTTATTATTTTGTCGTTACTGCTATTAACACCCCTTTTAAGTGTAGGTCAGACAAGCTGGAAAGGCACTGTCAGCACGGCATGGAGCAATGCGTCCAACTGGACAGCAGGCGTTCCGAATGCAACGACAAATGCTGTTATTGGCGATGCCAGTTTTACTGGCACTTTCCAGCCTACGATCAGTTCGAATGCAACAGTTAACAGCCTCACCATCAGCAGTACAAACTCCCCGGTTTTAAGTGTTAACAAGAACCTGACAATATCAGGAAACCTTATCATTAATGCAGGTGGGTCCATTACACAAAAAGGTGTTACTGTGACAATAAAAGGGAACTGGACCAATAACGGCTCTTATACTACCACTCAGAATAATGCCCGCGTGACTTTCGGGGGAGCAACGCAATCTATTAACGGAGGAACAACCACTTTCCGGAGACTTGGAATTGGCGTAGGTAGTGTGGTCACTTTCAACACAAATGTGAGTGTATCTAACGCACTTACTGTAAGTGGCACATTCATTCCTGCGGAAAACGCCACCCCGTTCCTCGTGTCCGGTGGTGGTACCCTGCTCGTGGATGCAACCGGTGTTCTGAATGTAACTGCATCTACTTTTGCAGCCAATTATTCATTAACCCCTACCTTAAATGCGGGTTCTGTTGTCGCATATAGTGCAACAACTGCCAATCAGACCGTACGTGCCGATCTTTCCTATTCTACCTTACGCATAAGTGGTGCATCTACCGTAAAGTCTCTGACTGCAAATTTAAACGCATTAGTTTCTTCAACATCAGCTGTCGGCAGGATAGAAGTATTGACTGGTACGCTTGACCTGGCCACATTTACAGCTAACAGAGGTACGACAGTAGCTGGTGGTGACTTAGTTGTGTCCTCAGGAGCAATTCTCCGGCTTAGTGGTGCTAATTTCCCTGTAAATTTTGGTACCAGGGAATTACAGCTGGGCAGTACTGTCGAATATTATGGAGATGCCACGCAGGTAGTGTCTGCTCAGACCTATGGCAACTTAATTCTGTCCGGCACCACAGGAACGGTAGTAAAAACCCTTCCTGCTACCGCCTTCACAATTGAAGGGAGCCTGACAAGTTCTCTCGGAACTGCATCCTCACTCAGCTTTACGGCGGGCGCTAATATAACCATAAACGGGAGTGTCAATATTGGAACCGGCACTACCTTTAACGGAGGTAGTTTTACCATCACCGTCTCGGGTAGCTGGACTGTTGCAGGAACATTTACCGGCGCTACCAGTACGGTCCAGCTGTCAGGAGGAGGTACAGCCATCCAGGGAACGGGTACTCACAATTTCAATAACCTGACTATTGCAGCATTCAATATTACGGCTGCCGCTAACGCCAATATCACGATAGGGGGCAACCTCGCAACTATTGAGCCTGGCACATTTACACATCTGACCGGAGGTACACTCACTATGTCCGGTGCATCCAAAACTATTACAGGTACAAATTTAGTTTTTGACAACCTTGTAATCACAGGTAGCATCTCCGCTGCCAACGTATTTGAGGTGAGAGGAAACCTAACCGTTTCCGGAACTTTTAATGGAACAAATGGTGAACAGAAACTGACCGGAACATCCAAAACAATATCGGGTGCAGGTACTGCTACCTTTGGTACATTAACTACTGCCGGATCGATCACTACGGCCATTTCCTTTAACATCAATTCCTCTCTTAATGTCAGTGGGTCCTTCAGCGCTACAGCCGGTACTATTACTTTCACCGGTACAAGTGTCCTGAACGGTACTGCTAACCTCTATAATATAACGATCAACGGCACTTCTTTACAACTTTCCTCCAACTCGGTAATGGGTGTTGCCAATGCGTTCACTATTAGCAGCGGAACCTTTGATGTAACATCTACTACCCCCAACACTGTAAATTACAATGGTTCCCTGGCCCAGACTGTAACCGCGGGCACCTATTATAACCTGATCATTTCCAACACAGGAGTTAAAAGCGCCGGCGGGGCTATCACTGCCAATGGTAGTTTTAGTATCCTTACCGGCAGCACCTTTAATGCACTCACATTTACACATACTATTGTTGGTGACCTGAGCAACAGCGGAACCTTTACTGCAGGGTCCAGTACTATTACTTTTTCCGGCACGTCTAATTCCGCTATTACTGGCGCAACTACATTTAACAATCTTACTGTGAACAAAGGAAGTGCAAGTACCGATGTAAATGCCCTTAATAATATCAGTGCAGGAATTGTAAATATGACATCCGGAAGAATAATTACGGGAACAAATACCCTCACTATTACAAACACCCGGAATGGTAATGGGATCATCTTAGGCAATATCAGGCGGCAGCATGCTTTTACCAGCGGAACCGCCTATGCATTTGAAGGACCAGATAACACCATTACCATGAATGGCACGATATCCCTAACAGCAATTACTGTTTCAGTAAAATTGGGCGCTATCAGTGACTTCCCTTCCGGGGGTAGCATAAACCGTGAGTACACGATTGCGAAGACCGGAACTTTCACATTGACCGGTGCCACTATTAGATTGCATTATGAAGACGGAGAACTAAATGGTAACAATGAATCCAGTATGAGCCTGTGGGTGAACCTGGGAAGCCAGTGGATTACCACAGGCAAAACGGCAAACAGTACTACTTCCAATTATGTGGAAGACAGTAATTTTCCTGATATAGATGGCCGGTTTACCTTATCTGACGATGCCAGTGTGTACCGCTGGAACGGCTCCGTGAACAATAACTGGGCTACTGCCGGGAACTGGACAACTGATCTGGGGCCGGCTACTATCCCACCGGGCGTAAATGATATTGTGCAGATTGGTACCGTTGCCTTTACTAATCAACCAATCATCAATACAAGCGTCAATGTAAAAAACGTTGTATTGGGCAGTGTTCAACCTGTAAGTATCACGCTTGCCACCGGTGGAAGTTTAACTATTCTGGGTAACCTGCAGGGTATCTGGGCGGGTAATGCCAGTCATACCATTACCATGAACAACCAGAATCTGACTGTCAATGGTGATATATCTATGGGTGATGGCACCAGCGGACATACCATCAATATCAGCTCAGGTACAGGATCCCTCACGGTTGGAGGCGACCTGACTCAAACCAGCGGGGCTACATTAGGCTTCACCGGTGCAGGGGTGCTTTCTATCGGCGGAGATTACAATTATGTAAGCGGAACATTTACTCCCGGGACATCTACTGTGATTTATAATGGAAGTACCACACAAATAGTAGCAGGTCTCACCTATAATAACCTGACCGTCCAAAACGCTTCCAGTACGGCTGTTGATACGGGGCGGATTACTATTAACGGCGATCTTTCTGTAGCATCCGGTGAGTTTAATCAAAGCAATGTTGCGACCGTTGCCGGAAATGTAAGCATCCAATCCGGCGCCATCCTCACCGTACAAAATACGACTATGGATGTCGGCGGTAACTGGACCAACAGCGGAACGTTTTCCTCCGCAGGTAGTACAGTTAACTTTACAGGTGCTGCAGCACAAAATATATCTGCATCGGGCTTTAACAATCTTAATATCAACAAAACATCAGGTGTAGCAACGCTGACAGGTAACCTGCTCCTGAGTGGAAATCTCACCATTAGTTCCGGATCACTGAACCTGGGTACTTTTTCTGTGAGCCGTGCAGCCCTTGGAGGCACCATGTCGCTGGCTTCAGGTACCACTTTGCTGGTAGGAGGTGCTGCCAACTTCCCAGCAAATTATTCGGTATATTCAATAAATAGCGCCAGTACCGTTCATTATAATGGTACTGTGGCACAATCTGTATCCGGACAGAATTATGGAAATCTCATTTTCAGCAATGGCGGAGGATCCGCAAAAGCACTGGCCGGGCTAACAACTGTAAACGGCGATCTTACCATTAACAGTGGCGCTACCTTAAATGGCGGGACCTTTCCCTTAAGCCTGTATGGTAATTGGATTAACAGTGGAACATATACTCCTGCCACTAACACTGTTACGCTGAACGGAACAGGGAAAACTATTACGGGCAACACGACTTTTAACCGGGTCACTGTCTTTGGCAGCTATACGGTTAGTGGTAGTGATATTACCTACAACGGCTTATTAAATATCACTTCCACAGGTACTTTTAATGCTGGCAGTGGGTTGGCTACTGTAAATGGCGATCTTACTAACAGTGGTTCATTAACCAGCACCGGCACCACGACATTTACCGGCACCAGTCTGCAAACCATCCGCTTTCTGAATGCTGTTGTTTCCAATTCCAGTGGTATCATCAATTTCAACGGGAATGTATCTCCTGTGCTAAACTCCACCAGCTCCCCTTCATATGCTACGCTGAATGTTAACAATACTGCTGGCGTAACAGCCAGTGTGGGATGGAATGTATTTGTGGCATTTAATATCAGCAATGGTGCGACCTTTAACGGAGCCGGTAGCACACATAATATATTTGGCAGTTTCACAAATAACGGTACTGTTACCAGTAGCGGAAAAATGAACTTTGCACCTACTACGCCCCAGAACATTAAGTTGTCAGGCAACGGCTTTACCAGCACAGGTACCGTATCGTTCGGTGGTACAGCAGCCATCACGGTCACAGGTACACCTACAGCATTAAATACAGTGACTATTTCCAATAGCGCGGGCGTTAGCCCAGCTTCAAGCTGGACGCTGAATACAGATTTCCAGATCACAAGTACAGGTATCTTTAATGCAGGTAGCAATACATATAGCGTGGCTGGAAATGTGGAAAGCAATGGCACACTGAATGGAGGAACCTCCACTTTTAACCTGAGCGCCGCAGCTGGTCATATAATCGGGAGCCCCACTACCACCTTCTATGACTTAAACATTACAGGTGCTATCACCGCAGAGTCGGATTTTAATGTAAGCCATAATTTCAATAATAATGGAACTTCCTCTTCTTTCACAGCTTCTCCTGGAACACTGGTCATGACAGGCACAGAAGCTTCTGTCATTTCCGGTTCACCTACATCTTTTGCGCTGGCTCAATTACAGATATTAAAAGACCCGTCGGCAACAGTTACAGTTTCCAAATCCCTGACCAGTGTTTCCTCATTAGATATTACCACCGGCACGCTCGACATCGGAAGCACTTCTATCACCCAGGACGTGGGGAACCTGGCCATTGAGGATAATGCCCGGTTGATTATCAGGGGAAACAACACCTTACCGGCTTTTACAACTTATAACCTCGATACATTGAGTTATGTTGAATATGGAGGACTTACACAAACCATTTCCAATGCAACATCGTATGGGAATCTTACCATTTCTACTGCTGGTACTAAGACAGCAACTGCCATTCTGAAAGTGCTGAATGACTTTACATTATTGAACGGTACTTTTGTACCCGGCAGTTTTGCCGATACAATCGGGGGCAACTGGACCATGACAAGCGGCACCTTTACCGCCACCGGCTCTACAATGGTATTTGCAGGTACGGGCACACAACAGATCAATTCAACAGGCGCCTTTCAAAATCTTACGGTCAATAAAGCAACTGGCTTTGTAAATCTTGCCTCTGATATTACCATCAATGGTGTACTTAATTTTATTCGTAGAAATATCCGGACAAGTACTAACAAGGTAATTATACCGGTGGCAGCATCCGTGACGAATGCGGGGCAGACGACGGGGTGGGTATTTGGTTATCTGCAAAAACAGGTTACCATCGTTTCTTTAAGCAAAACATTTGAAATAGGGGACAGCCTGAGTTATTCGCCGGCCAGCACCGTATTTACTACGGTATCGGTCGCCGGTACCATAACAGCGAGAGCAGCAACCCCTGATCATCCTAATATCGCCACCTCCGGACTTGATCCTAATAAAAGTGTAAACCGGTATTGGGAATTCACCAACTCAGGTATCACATTTACAACCACTTCAGTAACGCTTAACTGGGTGGCAACCGATGTTGATGCGGGAGTAGTGACCGCGAATCTGAAAGTAGCCAGTTATAATGGAAGTACATGGACACCTGCTGTTCTAAGCACACCATCTTCCACTTCCATCACAACTACAGGACTAAGCAGTTTGGGAACCTATGCTGTGGGCGAACTGATAACAACCTATAACTGGACAGGTGCCATCAGCACCAACTGGTTCACTAATGGCAACTGGTCCACCGGGCTTCCTCCAACTACAGCTAATGATGTAGTCGTACCCTCCGGACTGACTAATTACCCGGTTGTGAGTGGTAACACAGCCTCCACAAAAAATCTGTCTATACAATCCGGAGGGTCAGTGACGGTGAGCAATGGCCTGCTCAGGATAAGCGGAGTCATCACGAACAGCGGTTCCCTGGTTAGTACTGCTGGTAGTATAGAGATGAATGGTTCGTCTGCGCAGACCATTGCAGCAGGTGTCTTCAGTACCAACACAGTACTAAATCTTACCATAAACAATACTTCTGGTGTGACACTTGGCGGCACATTCAAAGTGACGGGCATCCTGAAAGTAACCAGCGGACAACTAAATACAGGTGGTTATCTTACCCTGGCCTCTACTGCAACTGGTACAGCGTTGATAGATGGCACAGGTGCAGGCCAGGTATCCGGCAATGTAACTATGCAGCGCTACCTGTCTTCGCGCTTTGGATACAGGTATTTCAGTTCTCCGTTCCAGGCGGCAACAGTCAATGAGTTTGCCAATGAAGTGGACCTGAACGCTACCTATCCTGTTATCTATCGTTACGTGGAAAACAAGGCCTCTTCCGGCTGGACAAAATATACAACTTCCTCGGGGGTACTGAATCAACTGGAGGGATATGCCGTCAATATGGGGGCAACCACAACTCCAATAACAGTAGATATGACAGGAGCGGTGAACAATCAAACTATCAGTGCCACATTATATAACAATAACCGAACGTATACATTGGGCTTCAATCTGGTGGGGAATCCTTATCCATCACCGATCGACTGGGATATTACAGGTGGGTGGACCCGCAATAATATCGATAATGCCATTTATTACTTTAATGCAGGAACAACAGACCGGTATACGGGCACGTATAGTTCCTATATTAATGGCATATCCAGTGATGGAATTGCCAACAACATCATTCCGGCAATGCAGGGTTTCTTTGTGCATGTAAGTAATGGAACGTATCCTGTAACCGGGACCTTGCAGATAAACAATAATGCACGTGTCAATAATACTTCCCCTTTCTTTCACAAGGAACGACCTAACCTGTCTCCCTTATTACGTCTCAGTGCAGGTTTTACAGAGGAAGGGCTGGATGCAGACCCGCTTGTGATCTATCTGGATGCAGATGCGACTAAAAGTTTTGACCAGGAGATGGATGCATTGAAGATCATGAACACAGACCCACTTGTACCGAATCTTTTTATCCCTTCTGCCGGTGAAGGAGATTTGTCAATTTGTGCGTGGCCTGCGGACAACAAGGACACTATTCCGCTGGAGCTGGTGACAGAGCGGTCAGGTATGATAGTATTTCACATGGTGAATATGGATAGGATACCGGCAGGCAGGCAATTCTTTTTATATGATGCCATCACCGGTACCGTAACCGAAGTGAACGATCAATTGCATTACCGGGTGTATTTATCTTCCGGTCGTTATAAGAATCGTTTTTATCTGGTAAGTGATAAGGGAGTAGAGCCGCCTGTGTCAGGTGCAACCGCAGTTTTCAGGGCATACAGTACGAATGGAGAATTGTACGGATTTTTCGATAAAGTACCTGATGAGCATTGCAAAATTGCTGTTACAAATATAGTGGGACAGACTATTTTCCAAAAGGTGTTTACCGGAAACGGGCACCATTTACTTGGATCAAATTTAACCAATGGAATTTACATCGTTAGTTTTTATACACAGCAGCAAACAGTTGCTAAAAAAGTATTTTTCTATAAATGAAAAGAATGAGATGGAATTACAGGATAGGCAAATTTCAAAAATTTATCTCAGGCATTTACGGTAGTATTTGTCTTGTCATCACATTCATTTTGGGTGGTTATAATGGCGCTATGGCGCAGGAGCCACCTCCAAAGCCGATTTCAGTATATGTAAATCCAGCCCAGGGATTGATCTTTGGGGCTTTTTTCACCGGAAGTTCCGGCGGAACGATCACTGTTTATGCAGATGGTTCCAGGACTGTAAGTGGTAGCGTAATTCAGGCGAACCTGGGGTTTCCTTTTTCTCCTGCTATTTTTGAAGTGGAAGCCAATCAGGGAACACTCGTTTCCATCCTTAATGGCCCCAATGTGACACTTAGCGGAAGTAATGGTGGCACACTCACGCTTCAGCTGGGGCCTGCGAGCACCACGAGTCCATTTATTGTCAACACTACACCACCAGCCCGTATGCAAATAAGAATAGGAGGAACGCTGATTGTAGGCAATCAGTCGGCCAATCCTGTAGGATCATACAGTGGGACATTTAATGTCACTTTTATACAGGAGTAAACGTATATGAATAGTATAAAGCATATAAAATATTTGTTCTCTGCGGCATTTTTAATGTTGTGCTTATGCTATTCTCTGTTTGCTGCAGGCAAGGACAAATCTGACATAGAAGAAGAACCCGCAATTTTTGAGACATCTGTATTCGTTGTGGTGCAGGGAATTGGCGGTACTGAGATACCTGCGCTGGTAACTGGTGATACGGCTTATCTTTCTGTGTCGGATCTTTTTGATTTCCTGAAGATCAGGAACACGTTTTCTGCTTCCGGCGATTCCCTGACTGGTTTTTTTATCCAGGAAAAAGATGCTTACCTGATAGACAGAGCTAAACACCGGATACTATATCGGGACCAGGTATACAATTTACATAAGGATGTTCTGCTGCGAACAAGTACTACACTTTATATGCGGCTTGACTATTTCAGCAAAGTATTCGGGCTGACCTCCAAATTTAACTTCCGTAATTTATCCGTTCGTATGAATACAAAGGCGGAACTTCCTGCTGTAAGGGAGCTCCGTTTACAGCTGATGCGGCAGAATCTTAGTAACCTGAGAGGGGAGACGAAAGCAGATACCTTCATTGGTCCCAGCAACTCCCTATTCCGCTTAGGCATGATGGACTATTCAATTATAGCCAACCAGCGCACACCTGGTGCAACCAGTACGTGGGTTAACCTTGGGTTTGGCGGAACGCTGGCTGGCGGCGACGCTATGATATCGCTCAATTATAATAATTATGCACAGCAGGTGAGCGAAGATATTAAAGGGGAGAAGGAGATCAGACCATTTGACCAGCGCCAGCAATATTACCGTTGGCGGCATGTAAACAATGATCAGCCGCTTCTCCGGCAGGTAATCGCAGGTAAGATCTTTGCGGGCTCTGTTTCTTCTATTTTCGATCCTGTTGTAGGTGTACAGTTTACCAATACCCCTTCAACTTACCGGCGTTCTTTCGGGACCTATACTATCAGCAATACGACGGAGCCAGGATGGACAGTAGAGCTGTATGTAAACGATGCGCTTATTGACTATACCATTGCAGATGCTTCGGGCTTTTATACCTTCCAGGTCCCGCTTGTATATGGAAGTTCACAGGTTCGCCTGCGCTTTTATGGCCCGTGGGGGGAAGAACGGATTCTTGAAGAAAGCATCAGTATTCCATTTAATTTTCTTCCAAAGAAGGAGTTTGAATATACTTCCAGTTCTGGTTTTGTTGAAGATAGTCTGCATAGCTTCTTTTCACGTACACATGCTTTTTATGGCCTGACAAGGCATATAACTATTGGAACGGGTGTGGAGTATTTGTCATCTCTGCCCAGCAACAAAAGCATGCCGTTTGCGACAGCTTCGGTGCGGATGACCAGCAACCTGTTGTTCAGTGGAGAATACACTCACAATGTGAGGACGCGGGGGATGATAAGTTACCGGACACCGTCCAACTTCCAGCTGGACGCGCAATATACCCTATATAAAAAGGGACAGAAAGCCATTATTTACAATTTTCGTGAGGAGCGGAAAGTCGTCATTTCCAAGCCTATTTTAGCCAGGCGCTTTTCTATGTTCAGCCGTCTCACATTTAATCAGCTTATTTCGCCAGGAGCTAATTATACTACTACAGAAATGTTGCTTTCCGGATCTATCCGCAGGGTAGGTACAAGCTTTACTACCTATGCGGTTTTTGCCGGACAGGACAGACCTTTTATTTACAGTGATATGGGGGTGAAGTTTCGTATTCCAGGGCAGATCATGGTAATGCCTGAGGTGCAATATGCCTATACTACAAGTAAGTTATTGTCAGCCCGCTGTGAAGTTGGAAAGTATGTGTGGCGCAATGGTTACCTGAATGTTTTATACGAGAAAAATTTCAGGAGCCAGATTAATAATTTCCAGGTCGGGTTCAGGTACGATTTTTCATTTGGCAATATTGGGCTTTCCGCTACAAGAGGGAATAAAATGACCACGCTGGTGGAGTCAGTGAAAGGCAGTGTGATCTATGATACGCAATCTGGGTATTCGGCTGTCTCCAACCGCAGTATGATTGGGACCGGCGGGGTAGAGCTGAGGGCATTCCTGGACCTGAACGGGAATGGCAGGCATGATAAAAATGAACCGAGGGTACAGGGATTGCGGGTATCTGTAAATGGGGGGCGTATCATACAACATCTGAATGATACGACGATCGGGATTACAGATATGGAAGCCTATTCAAAACAGCGTATAGATCTTAGCAGAAGTAGTTTTGAAAATATATCATGGCGGATAGGGAAACCTGTAATCAGTATTTTTATTGAACCTAACCAG
>Ga0182005_1000377_pt1 | contig 24621 bp, 26 predicted proteins | sample Sormic07211103_1_FD_123021 | JGI IMG/M metagenome (GOLD analysis project Ga0182005, IMG submission 123021) | Rhizosphere microbial communities from Sorghum bicolor, Mead, Nebraska, USA - 072115-103_1 MetaG | ecosystem: Host-associated > Plants > Roots > Rhizosphere | place: USA: Nebraska...
CGCAAGGCCGCCGAACAGGGTTTTTCCGCTGCCCAGTACAACCTTGGCCTCAGCTACGCCAACGGGGAGGGTGTCGCGCAGGACTTTAAGCAGGCGGTGGCCTGGTACCGTAAGGCCGCCGAACAGGGCTATGCCGGGGGCCAGTCCGACCTTGGCGTCAGTTATGCCAACGGCGAGGGGGTTGCGCAGGACTCTCAGCAGGCGGTGTTCTGGTTCCGAAAGGCCGCCGAACAGGGCCTGGCCGTGGCCCAGTACAACCTTGGTGTCCGCTACGCCCGGGGCGAGGGGCGCGCGCAGGACTTTAAGCAGGCAGTGGTCTGGTACCGCAAGGCCGCTGTACAGGACTACGCCGCTGCTCAGTTCAACCTTGGACTCAGCTACGACCAGGGTGAGGGCGTCACGCAGGACTCTACGCAGGCAGTGGCTTGGTACCGCAAGGCCGCCGAACAGGGCGATGCCGCTGCCCAGTCCAACCTTGGCCTCAGCTACGCCACAGGCAAGGGCATCGCGCAGGACTTTAAGCAGGCGGTGGCCTGGTTCCGCAAGGCCGCCGAACAGGGCGATGCCGGGAGCCAGTTCCACCTTGGCCTCAGCTACGCGAACGGGGAGGGCGTCGCGCAGGACTTTAAGCAGGCGGTGGCCTGGTTTCGCAAGGCCGCCGAACAAAACTATGCCGCTGCCCAGAACAACCTTGGCGTCAGCTACACCATGGGTACAGGCGTTGCGCAGGATACCACGCAGGCGGTGTCCTGGTATCGCAAGGCCGCCGAACAAGGTCTGGCCGTTGCCCAGTACAGCCTTGGCCTCAGCTACAGCAAGGGCAAGGGAGTTACGCAGGATGCCAAGCAGGCTGTGTCCTGGTACCGCAAGGCCGCCGAACAAGGTAATGCCATTGCTCAGTCCAATCTTGGGGTTATGTATTTCCAAGGCGAAGGCGTCCCGCAGGACAATAGCCAGGCGTATGTGTGGTTATCCGTTGCTGTTGCCAATGGATCGTCGCATTCCACTGACCTTCGAAATTCGGTGGCTGGAAAACTATCCCAATCCCAACTTGCGGCAATGCAAAGACTAGCGGGGCTGTATTTTGAAAAATACCAACCACATCACTGATTTTTGTGAAGCATATCTTTTTTATAAAAAGCTAGTGCTGCAAAAACAGAGTGCAGAGTTATCGGCAGCCCGTGAGCGGCTCTCCTGCCAACGCGCTTGAAATATTGCTCTTTGTGTATTGCGAAGAGCAAGGAAGGGAGGCCCCTACCGGGCCTAGAGCCGAAAGCCATCAGGGAGAGAAGTCCAAGTGAACATCCAAGAGCTGATAGGATCCGCGCCAACAATTTTGCTCATTGTGGCCTCTGTCCTGGTCATTCTTGTCGTCGCATTCATCCTGTTCTTTCTGGTTCCCGGAGTGCTGCATTGGTTTCGATTGCGAAGAATACAGCGACGTATAGCGACGTTTTCATCTCAAAACTTCGCTGCCGAATTCAAGAAGGTGTTCGCGGGGGATAAGCGTTTATCCCATTTGTGGAAGGAATATCAGGACTCCCTTCATTTTCAACACGAAGACCGCGACGGTCAGGCTGTTGTCTCTGCCGTGAGAGCTACGGTGCCGGCGGAGCTCTTCTTCAACAGTCAGTTCGTTGTAGATAGCGGATGTAGTGCCGAACGCCGATCAAGAGGGTATCGACGAGCGTGTCGACCTCGACATGGCGCTGCGTATGGGGTGGCAGCATTTCGAATGTCTAGCCGGTGTGCTGTGGGCTAAGCAACTTTTTTACTCCTAATTGGCAGTCAGTGATTTGCTCATTGGATGGTGAAGATGAGACGTCCAAGCCTAAACCGCAACCGCCTGGGGTAAATGGGCGCCGGCCTCGGTTTGCCAAGTCGGCCCGCGATAAGGGCACCCTCCACCAAACCTCAAATCAGCCCGGGCTGGTGATTCAAAACCTGTTCGTGCAACTGAAACACTGACGAAACATTCTGGCCATATGATTCGCATCACTGAAATCCAGGGAGTTGGAGATGAATCGACCATCAAGAAGCATGCGCAAACTGCTCGACGCCGTTGCCACCAACAATGAGGCAGCGGCGCTTGATGTGATGCGTGCTGCTGAGCAGCTCCAAGACGAGGTGCTTCGTCAACGATTGCTCAACATGATTCACAGGCTCAACCAGGACGCCAATGATTTGCGAATGGCGCGCGACGATATCCAAGGCGGTGCAATAAAGCTCGCGTGATCGGTCTCGGTGACGTCTCTTAGTCTGTATGCCGCACTGGTCTCTTGGGCTAAGGGCATGTTGACCCGTCTCGAGCTATCCCGGTGGGTCAGCCGGGTAGTTGGGTCGAGTTTCATCTGCTTCGGAGCAGCCATTCTGACTATGCGTCGACAGGCTGCACAAGAGGAGGGCGGCTAGGTACCGATTACCGCAGGGCAGGCGCCCAAACATCACCACTGATTTGATTCAGAGCCTGCCTCTTTTAAGCCAGGTTAGTCATCGAGCGCAAGGCAAGACTTACCATCGTCCATTGCTGCAATCTTGAAAGCTGCTTTAGAGATGGCTGAAGTGGCCAGCCCCTCACCTGGGCTTTTTCAGGGAGCTCAGAGGGTAGCGAGCAATCGTTCGAGCTGTTCACGCTCCCAGGCACTCAAGAGGTCGACCGGATCAACTCCGTCGCGCTGCCACAGTTCGAGTGTTCCGACTCGGCCGTCAGGCGATCTGCAATACTCGCAGTAGTCCAGCGTGTCACAGTCATTGAAGAAGGTGAGTAACCAGCCATCAATATCCACGCTCATGAGGCCGTGATAGATCTCCCCCCATGACTGGATCGAGCTCCGCATCATGATACGTTTTCCTAGCGCGACGTCCGTCAGCACCTGGCAGACTTCGCGGGCGGTGAGGGGAGAGGTTGTGTTCAATTCATTTCGCTTTTGAGTCATCGCTTGCCAGCTAAGCTGCGGTATGAAGTGGCGTCAACGGGAGGGGGGGGCGATCCTTCGGGCCAATGGGCCCAGCTGACCTAATCGGCCGAGCATCTTCTTAATAATGTACGCGACATTCCTGGCATCGTTCATCCCACGGTGATGGGTATCCAAGCCCTCAATGTCGTAGCGCCAATCGCTTTCCAGCTCATGGGCCAACGAGAGCCAATTCATCATCTGAGTGCCTGCCTGCGACATGCGGTTCCAGGCCGCCTGTTGCACGGTGGTATTGAAGGTGGCGGAGGCCGTCCTCCTGTGCGACGAACTGTATCACTGTAAAAGCGCATGAATTGATATGACCTATTTGAGAGGCTTCGAAGGAATCGGAGGCCTGGTGGGTGTTAGGATCGCCTCTCGGGAAATCGGTTGGATGATACGAGGCCTCTCATGGGGACACGGATCGTGAAGCGCTATAGATTTGTTCGCATTGGCCAGTAGAGAAAGGTTTTAACATGGCAGTGAGGCTAGAGTTTTTAACTCAAGATTCTGAAGAGGTCGCATTGGCGACACGCTATTGGTCGATGGACGACGAAGGGGCATACCTCGAGCGGGTCGCCGATATGGTGCCGTTTCGAGATATCCAGCAGTCTGGTCAGATCGCCAAGCGCGTTCGTGAATTCTGCATAGCATTTGACGAGAACCAAAGGTGCTGTCTATGCGGCGAGCCGCTAGCGGTCAATGGTCGAGCGGAAGTCAAAAAGTTTTACCAAATCTCTTCGTCACCTTGCGAGAGCTGCGCCTACGAACAGCGCCAGAAACTCGCTGATCAGCAAGCGCGGGAGCAAGATCAGGTCAGCAAAATGTTAGCGGATCTTGCTAAGCGAAGCGCCTCCATAACGCTCAACTATGCCGAGCTACCAGATGATGTGGTAGTGGTGCTCCTTGCAATCAACGCTTTGGTGGCGCCACGCCTTGCAGAAGGTACATTTAGCGTTGGCGACTGTGAGGATTTGGCGCCTCAGAATGGTGACGAGCTTGTGATAAAGCTCGTGAGTAAGCGGTACCTTCTGCAGGATTATTCCGCTGCGAAGCCCGGAACCTACTATCTCAAGGATGGTGATCTTTGGCATAAGACCTATCAGCTGGAGCTCTTCCTGCCCCCCGATATCATTCATGGACGTGGACTTGGCGCACTTAACTTCCTGCAAGAGCGCGTATTTTCAGACACCGAGGCTCTGACAAATCTCTGGTTGGATTATGCGGTCGGCGATGTCCTGCACTATCTCTTTGATCAGTGCAGTACGTACAACCACGATCTGGATCAGGATGCGGTCGACAAGGTCAAGAGCACAGTCAGGCATGCTTTGCATACCTATAGCGTCTCGCAGTTGTGGTCGCTCATGTGGAGGGTGGTACGAGACGCAGCGAGTCTTGCAAATCGCGAGTACTACAATCGACCTAAGGCGACTGCCACCATCCCCAATAAGATCAGGAAACTGCTGGAGGCTACGGATCAACAAGGCGGAGTTATCAAATCCTGGGATCGGCCTCAAAGTCATATTGCTGGTTCACTGGGAATGGTGTTTTCGAACCTCTTCCGGATCGATGAGCATTCTCAAGGCGCTGACGTGATCGCTAGTTTTAGCCGGCTTGGTTCTTCCAGCGGTACTGGAAGCAGTGATGAGTTGCGCTCCCTGGCGGATGGGTTTATGCGTCGCGCGTTAGACGGGCCAGATCCATGGGCCGCCCTAGAGCATTTCGCAAACAACATCCGTGCTGGGTTGACGACGGAAGAGTCGATCTTGGTGGTTGTGAGCCAACACGGCGATGTGTTCGTTTAAGCCTCCCTCATTCTCACTACCGTTCGTTCTACAAGGATGTACCCGTGCGTCTCTTCGCAAACCCATTGCTCTGTTGCAATGCTCGCCACCTGTGCCGACTCTCACAATTGGACGCCGTAACAAAACGGCTCAGCGCGCATTGCGGCCAGCGATCGCATCCTCATCTCAACGCCACTGGATGGTGAGTACGGCTATCATGTAAGTGCTCGATCGCATAGGTATCCCTCATGGCTACTGCCACTGTGAACGCTAAAGGCCAAATCACCATCCCTGTCCAGGTACGGGCTACTCTTGGCCTGCGACCAAGAGATGAAATCGAGGCAGCAATGTATTCCGTTGAGCGACTGAAGGGCATGATTTGCAAGCCGAAGGTCAACGTGAGCGTTGATGACATGAACGCAGTCTTTGCGCTGAAGGAGTAAATGCTCAACTGGGATTCCCAGAACACCCTGAGCTTCAGCCGTAGATATGTTAATCCGACAAAAAACTGATTGTAGTTCCCAAACGGGCTCGTTATGTTGGATGGGTGTCAATAAATGAGAATCCGTATGGACGATCAACTATCAACAGTACGACCTCCGGCCGAAGCCTATGAGGTTGATGCCGTCATCGAAGAGCTGAGGGCTGAATTTGACAGGCTTGAGCGCGAAAGTGTTCAGGCTGATAGTCATGCAGTTCGACGGGCTAAGGCTGCGCTTGACGCTCTTGATCTCGCTGAGGGCTTGCACGATCACAGGATGATCAACTGCAGCCTCGACCGTGCGTTCTTGGCACTGGAAGCGATTGACAATGCCTTCCATGTCTTTGGCCCATCGTCCGTTTTATCCCGTCAGTACAAATACTGGATCGGCGTTTTAGCGTTTTGCCTTGCCGCCCTGGCTAAGCTCAAAGCCCTACTTGCTCGCTCTCTACGAGCAACTCTGCGCGTCCCACTCTTTATGGACGGCCCAGAACTCAGCGGATACAAGCACCGCCTTCGTTAATCCCCCTTTCGAAAAATTTTCATTTTTCCTTTTTTCGATTGGGATCGTTCCTATGACCTCAGAAAACCGTCGTGCCTGTACCGCTTGCTCCGAAAAGGGCGAGCTGAAATGCGTTTGTGTGCCTGCAACTCAAGTCTCCAACGACACATCGTCAGTAAATAAACTCTCTCCAGAATCAACTCGTATCGTTACTAGCGAGCGCCTCTGGTTTGACCGGATACTTGATCTGCTGAAGATTGGTATAGGCTTGGCTAACCTGATCTTGGGGCTCAGCAAACACTAAAACTCCAGCCACAGCCTCGCAGCGAGTCAGCGGCGCTCCCAAGGGCCATGACTTTGATGGATCCGGGTAATCGGTACGAATTGGAAACGGCCTCGGTTTCTCGAGGCCGGCTTTCAACAAGAAGCAACTATTTGCAGTTACCTGCCTTTCGATATCCCGCCGCCTGTGCATCAGATTCTGACGCAAAGGAAACCTGATTTTTCTCGGACACCTGACCATAACTAGGGCACCCCACTGAGAGGTGATACACCTGGCTCTTACGGTTGCCAATGATCGAACCTGATACGGCTGCGCTCGCGAGGGTTGGCAGGGCTGCTACTCGCGGAGAATTAACAGGAATCGCGCTAACGACCCCATCACCAACTGCCTTGTACCCTTGTGACCATAGACGCTCGCCAGTTACGAATGGATTGGAGTGGCCCATGATCGCTGCAATGCGGCGATCTCGCTCTTTCTCCCAAGACGAAACTGGGTACTGCTTGTCCCAGGCCATCAGTAGCTGTTGCTGCTGACGAGACATGCTCAGCCTGTATCTGTCGAACATGTAAAAGGTTGTCCTCGCGACCAAGCCTTTGACCTCGTCACGCGGCTCCGCAGCGCGTTGATCGAAATCGACTCGCGTCTTGCACTGCCCATACTGCGGCGCGACCCCGGAAGCCATTCCATAATTGAAATTGCTACGGTCGCCATTTACCTCACCTACAGATGGATAAAGGTTGAAAAGGTCTGCCTCCATCGCGCGGAATACCGGATCATCGTCCACGCAATGCTCGCGACCACCTTTCTGCCAGCATTGGCGTTGGTTACCGAATGTCCAGGCTGGAACTATGTGTTCCCACTCAGTCCGCTCTGCCCGATTCTCTTGCTTCCTGGCCTTAAGGCCACATGACTCAGCGTCGATTCGCCCCCCAGATTTTCCTACCCAAGTCCATTTGCAGCCACAATACAACTCGCCCATGGAGCTGTTCGCCTGGTCGAGATAGATTTTTTGCTTTGCGATGACTTTGGCTTCGGAAAAAGTCGATGGTGGGCTTGAGAAGGCGGGATTGATTACTGATAGGAGGAGCGCTACGACGGAAAACAGGTTTTTCATTGGACAGCTTAAGTGATTGAGAGAGAAAGCATTATACGCACGACGTCATGCTTGCCCATGGAGGACGATGTAGTGGTCAACTAATCCCGGACACGACGTTAAGTTTTTCCTCGGCCCGCGCTGGCGCCAACCCATCGTTGAATTGGTGAGGCCGAATCCAGTTGTAGCGATGCATCAAAAAATGGCTGATATCGCGCTGTGCTTCCTGCGCAGTTCGATAGCCCACGGTCGGTATCCATTCTGTTTTCAAGCTGCGAAATACGCGCTCCATCGGTGCGTTATCCCAGCAGTTTCCTCGTCGACTCATGCTTTGGCGCATGCGGTATCGCCACAACCGCTGGCGAAAGAGTCGGCTTGCATATTGCGATCCCTGGTCCGAGTGGAATAGCAGATCCGAAGGCCTGCCACGCTGCTCGTAAGCCATATCCAGCGCTTTGATCACCAGCTCAGCGTCTGGCTTTTCCGACAGCGCCCAGCCCACGATCCGACGCGTACAAAGATCCAGGACGACAGCCAGGTAATGCCACTTTCCTTGTGCCCAAATGTAGGTGATATCGCCGCACCAGACTTGATTGGGCGCTGGCACGTCGAACTCGCGGTTCAATGTGTTCGGGATATCCAGTCTTTCTACTGTTGCTCGTTTGTAGGCATGGGAGCCGGGTTGTTTGCTGACTAAATCAAGCTCGCGCATCAAGCTACGCACTTTGAATCGACCGAGTTGCTCACCGTCTTCACGCATCAGTGACAGGATGCTGCGACTGCCCGCAGAGCTGCGACTTTGCGAGAACAGCTCACTGACGCGACTACGCAATCGAAGCCGTTCAACATCCGGCGTGCGGCGCCGCAGGCGCTGGGCGTAGTAACACGAGCGAGTGACGTCAAACACCTTGCACAGCCAATCAACCGGCTCATGGGCGCTCAACTGGTCAATCAGCGCGAACGCTCGTGATCTTCCGACATCAAGAGCGCAGTAGCCTTTTTTAGTATTGATTTCTCTCGCTCAAGCCGAGCAATCCGGGCTTCCAGCTCCTGAATTTTTTGCTGTTCCGGAGTCAGTGCCTTGCTCTGCGGGGTGACGCCTTTATGTTCTTTCTGAATCTGGTCAACCCAGCGGCGCAATGCCGATTCACCAATGCCGAGTGAACGGCTGGCTTCGATGTAGCTGTAGTTTTGTTTGAGCACAAGGTCGGCAGCCTCGCGCTTGAATTCAGGAGTAAAGGAGCGGCGTTGTTTGGTCATCTGACACCTCGATCTGGCGAGCATTCTCGCCTAAATGGGTGTCCGGTTTCATTAGACCACTACACTATTTCAGCGTTGATGGCGCCGAAATCCAGCGTAGCAGAGAGCTTCTCTTTGAGGACGTGGCTAGGCACCCCGTGACGAAAAGACAGGGGAGGTGATGCCTACGGTCTTCTCACGAAATGCTTAAGCGCATGACGACTCGCAATTACGCGCTCGCGTATCTCCTCGGGATCTATCGACATTCCACCCTCAGGCGTGACCTTCAAAGTCTTCAACCTGTTTACTGACTCTATAAACGCCAGCTCACGTGCCTGTTCAGATAGAGATCTCTGGTCTCGCCAAAACGATGTTATGCACTGCCAAAGCCTATTCATGCCTTTCTCTGAATGCCGAGATTTATGGAAAGCATCATCGATTATGAGCACAGAATTGTCCTGCTTTTTTGGGAGGGGGCTCGCAATCATTCACTGAATACCTACTACCAGCGACCGGGGCCTGTGTCTCCTCCGTCTGGCTGGAGGAGGGCATGCAACCTCAAGCCTCCTCATCAGCAGCGATCGCATCTCTGAACGCGTCCTCCGCATCTAGAGACCCCTAGGGCAGCTCACGTTCGCGACGTTTGATGGTATCCATCAGATGATCGATATTTCGGGCCCTCGCGGCCCGGCTCAATGTCGAGTGGTGTAAGCACCATCGCGTAAAGTGTGGCTACCCTCTACCTACTTTTTTGATTTCTTAGGTATTGATCGAGACGAGTATGGAAATTTTTTATAAAAGTCGTAGATAAAGCTAAAGGTTTTCTCATTTCGAACCGTTTCTATGAACATAGGCTCGATTAATGAGGTACACGATGAGCGCGTCAACGGTTGGTTGTGGATTTGAGTATGAGATAAGCGAAGAGTTTTACTGGCTAAACTACGTTGATGAGTTCTATGAAGCATCAATTGCAACAACGGACGGCAAAATCATCAGGATGACGCTCGATGATTTCGTACAATGCTATACCTCGGCCCAAGCTGCTGAGGTCGCGCGGTGCATTTTTGAGGCGCTTGCGGCGATTAAGAAAGCTAGATCAGACCTTCCTTCTCTTGCAAAGGATGCTGTCAAGAGAAACTCTTACGAAGAGGCCTTTAACCATTTTGCTCACGATAAATTACCTTCCACAAAGCCTCCAAGAGAGAAGCAGGCTTTTATCGTCTCATTCGCGCAGCCAAATTACTTATATATGGCAGTCGGTGAATTTTCTGATCCGGCGCCAACGATTGAGCTATGCGACGGAGAGGAAGCCATCTACAACATGATCGTAGCGAGTGAAACTGGCGATAGTCTCGAAATGAGATTTGGTATGTTCAGTATGCATTTTACAAAAGAGCAAGCGTTATGGCTCTGGTTCCATTTGTCGATTGCTGCAAATAGTTTGGGGCAGCACCACTGGGTGGGCGCCAGTTAAATTCAGCATGAGCGTGAGATTAGGTAATGCGCGTAAAAGCAGGTTTGATTCGCTCGAAATCTGCTTGGTAGTTTAGGCGGCCTCTGAGGTGGCGCGGCGTTTGACTCACCAAACCAATACCTCGGAGGCTCGACCGGATGCGTTTGCAACGAAGATGCGCCTATGAAAATTGGGTTAAATACTTCGGAGCATTTCTTCCAGTCGACTATGCTCGCCTGGATCGAGAAACTCTACCGGATCCAGCGCATGGGGATCGGTAGAACTGAATGCATATCTTCGGCCGTCTGGGCTGAAACAGCTATCGCAGCTTGTGCTGGTGATTCGCCGCATTGAGCGCGTCTCCAAGGCGGCATCACGTAGTATTTGATAGACCTCACGAGCTGTGAGCATTTCTTTATCTGACGCGGCGTCTCTCTCGGGTTACGGATCTCTAGCCTTATTGGTGTTGAGACCAAGGCCTTGAAGCATCTACTTGCCGTTGACCACATGGAGCCGATGCCAGCGGAGCAGGGGGCTCCAGTCCTCCATTCCACCATGGCTCGCTGATCAAGAGCGATTGCATTCAGGATATCGACCCCAGGTGCACACTTACTCCCAAAGCAATTTGCGCTCGAGATGCTTAATGTAAGCTGCAGTGTAGGGGGTAGGCATCAATCAGTGCGTGGGTGATCACCGGAAATCCTTGTAATTTCAATGGAGGGCGCCTGCTGGGCCGCGCGCAAAGCAATTCCGCCGAATGACACACTAGCATCTACATAGCGCAAAGCTGACTTCATGTCCTTCCAGCCCACATAGCTCATCAGCCCTTTGATGTCCCACCCGTTGGCGGAAGCCCAAGTTGCAAAGCCGCGCCGCATCGAGTGGCCGCTATACAGCTCGGCTGGCAACCCTGCCTCTTTGAAAATTCTGCGCAGAACAGGGATCAGGCTATGCGGCTGCATGGCTTTGCCTGACAAATTGCCCCAGCGATCAATCCGCTGAAACACTGGGCCTTTCGCGGCCCCGGCAACTGTTATCCAATTGATGTAGGCCTCCACTGGGCAGAGCATGGCGAGCGCCGGCGTCTGGAACGTAGTTCCTTCATGCTGGCGGTCACCCTTGGTATAGGGCAGGAAAAAGGTAATACCTTCACCGCTTATGGCCTCGGTGTCCTCCACCGTAAGCCTGGCCAACTCGTCGCCTCGAAAGCCACGCCAGAATCCAATCAAGATGATCGCCACCGAGCGGCGGTGACGCACAAGCGATTTGTAATCTCCGCGTTCAAGGGCGACTGCAGCTTCCCTTTCAAGCCATGTGACCGCCTGCTCCAGGTGCTTCAGCAGCAGTGGGGCGGCCTGTTTAACCTTTGTAGGGTGAACGACCCTGATGCCTTTGATCATCTGGCGAACGTCAGGCGTCTTGGTCGGATCAGGGAAACCTTGAGTGATGTGCCATTGCGCAAGGGCTGCCAGACGCTGCTTCAGCGTATTGATAGAGAGCTTGTCGGCGTACTCCGCCAGGTAGCGAACAACACCCACGCCGGTCGTGGGTAGGTACCCGCCCCAAGTCACCTCGAAGTGCTCGATCGCCGCCAGATAGCTTTTTCGTGTGTTCTCTCGGGTACCGGCGCTGAGGTACCGATCTGCCTTTTCCATCGAACTTTGCCTTCAAAATCGGAGCATTTCTGCCTGCATGCGCAAATGGGCGATTTTCCGGGCGCCACAAAGAGTCAAGAAGCCATAAAGCACTATTATGGGCTTCTAGTAAATCAAGATCAAACGGCGTAAAATCTCTATAAAATGTTATGTAGATACATGACATGTAACACAGTACGAAATCGTAGGAGACCCCATGGCTCGAGGCGGAATCAATAAAGCTGTTGTGCAAGAAGCACGTCAGGCGCTGCTGGCCAGGGGAGCCAACCCCAGCATTGATGCCGTGCGCGTAGAGCTTGGAAATACGGGCTCCAAGACAACGATTTCTCGATACCTGAAAGAGCTTGAGCCCTCCAGTCGAGAGCCTGTAGTAGCACGTGTACGTATGGGCGACACACTCAACGGTATGGTGCAAACGCTGCTGGATCAGCTTATGGAGGAGGGCCAGGAAGTAATCTCCCAGGTGACCGCAGCTTTTGACCTGCAGCGGGCCGCGCTCGAAAACCAGATCATCGAGCTCAGATCGGAGCTGGCTACCGCCCAACGTAATTCGGCCACCCAACAGGCCGCGATAGAGACGCAGAACGCCGAACTTGCGACCACCCAGTCCTCACTCCAGGCTGAGCTGACCCGTAACGCGGGCCTCAGTCAGCGCTGTACCGACCTTGAGTCGCTGGTTGCTGAAAAGGACAAGCACATCCAATCGCTGGAGGAAAAGCACGTCCAGGCGCGTGGAGCACTCGAGCACTATCGAGAGGCAGCGAAGGAACAGCGAGATCAGGATCAACGCAAGCACGAGTCTCAACTGCACGAGATGCAAGTTGAGCAGCGCAATTTGCGGGAGACCATCGCTGTGAAACAGGACGATTTGACGCGACTGAATCGTGACAATGAACGCCTGCTCGGTGAGGCCCGGCAGCAAACTAAAGCCCTGCACACGCAAGAAGCCTTAGCTCAGTCTCTCAACATCCAAATTCAGGCACTACGCCAGGGTGAGGCCAAGTCCGCCGGGGTGGCTGAGCACCTCATGGAGCAGATCTCAGCTCTGCGCGAGGAGGTCAAGGCACTCCACCAGTCCGCCGCTGTAGCAGATTTGCGTGAGCAAGAAACCGCGGTGCTGGTAGCGTCCCTTCAGAAAGAGAATAAGCAACTTCGGCAGGCTGGGATTGATGAGCCAGTCCTGGAGGCGGGTAGCTATGCCTCCTCAGATGTAGAGGATCAGCAAATTGCCGGGCACGCCACGCCTTCGAAACGCCCTAGGAGATAAAGCATGGATCAGATCGCAGGAAATCCACGTAGCCATGATGAAGGCACCTCAGGTTGGAAATTCGCTCATCAGCGTCTATCCCAAATGCTCATGGAAAGGGTTGAGCCATTTGGCTCCCTGAATCCGATTATAAAGGGGAATGCTCCTGGCACCGGATCTCCATGGCTGTCCGTTTCATTGTCAGATAGAAAGGCCGTAAGAGCCTGAGAGAGCATGACTCTCCCATCCGTTTGAAAGGAGTTTTGGGCGCGTGACAACCTAAAGCGCTGGAGCTAGCTCCTTAAGTAGTTATCACCTTAGTAGAGATCATGCGTACGACACGCTGGCGCTAGATTCTTTGGGTGGATTTTGCCTTGCCTATCCAGGACGTCGCCTAAATTTGTTGCATCGCGTAGAGTCTGCCGCGTGCTCCGCCTGTGCTGACCGGTCTGATACAGAGGATGGGGCCTTAGGTAGGTCACGACGATGGCGACTCTGAAATGTCGGCATCGCCAGGTCAACGATGGAACGTGGGGGACGTGAATGCAAATCAGCCGAAAGCTCAACCTTTATGAGATCGAGGATCTCTACCAGTCGCTTGGTACGGATCCCAATCTCCGGCTTCCCATCAGCATGAGCCACGGCGGTGGATTGGGCGTGGATGCGGCATTGGCTCAGTTCATCGTGACTTGGTCACGTGCTTACGAAAAAACCGTCCTTCACCTGTACTCACCTGCCGGTGATGACGCCATCGCCCAAATCACACAATTGGCTCAAAACGCTGCTGGATTCTTCGCGTTGATCATGTGCAGTGAAGTCCACGCCCAGGATCATCAACTGATCGATCGGCGGGAAGCGCTCCTGGCAATCAGACCCCTTGTCGATGCAATGTTTGCGGGAGATCTGCGCAACACCTCCAACCTCCGAGGCGCCCGCCCAACGGCCATCAACCTGTTCTGCGTGAACAACGCAAAACGTGAGTTCATCAAACCGTTTTACTTCGATCACGCCGAGCCGAAAGTCCAGCCGAGATCTTGGTTCTCGACGCTCGTAGAGACGTCATCGAAGCTAATGAATGCTCGCAGTGACCAGGGGGCACTACTCAGGTTAGGGCTCCCAGCACTGGGCAGCGTGCTCTGGGAACTGATCTCCAACGCCGATCAGCATGCTGTCACGGATGTGGACGGGAACAAGTACAAGAAAGCGCTGCGCGGCACCTCCATCAAACTCAATCGGATGAGCCGTAAGGATGCGCTTGAGTACTCAGACAATGAGCCTGAGCTCGCTCGGTTCATCCTGAAGCGTTTCCTGCAAGCTCAGACATTGGACTTCCTGGAGATCTCGGTCATCGACAGCGGCCCAGGAATGGCACGTCGGTGGTTGACTGCTAAAGAGGGGCGGCCAGTAGAAAGCCTGGAGGCGCTGACTCTGGAGGCCGAGCTTGAGGCCACCCTTGATTGCTTCAGAAAGCACGTTACCTCCAAACCGCAGTCACCAACATCCGGGATGGGGCTGCATAACGCTGTTCAGGCACTCAACAAGCTCAAAGCCTTCGTGCGTGTTCGGACGGGACGACTTTCGCTGCATCAGGCTTTTCATGGAAGTGATGAGATTATGGAGTTCGACCCGTCGATCCGATACGGTGGCCGGGTGCTGGCTGCTGTGGAAGGCACTGTCTTTACCATCTGCATTCCGGTGAACTGACATGTTCGATCTCATGGATTTTGAAGTCGAGTTGCGTCAGGCCGGAAAGCCGGTTCATGCGGTGGTCTTCTTCACTGGCGTCGATCTCCTAACTGACACCCAAGCGGCTCACGCCCTGCAGCATCAGTTGTCCGGCTACATCATGCCCGACCTTGTGATGTTTCTGATGCCAGCTTACGCATTGGATGAATTTCGCGCACACCAGGCGACGCCCACATCGCCCCTGATGGCGGAGCTCGGCCGGCAAGGCCCCGGCTCGCCCCGCACCTATGCTTGCGTTTTCTATGACGTTAATGGGGTCATCACCGAATACGTCAACATTTCTGGGCCAGAAGAGGGTTTCGAAGAGCTCATCAAGCGCAACTCGCTGGCGATCGCAAAAACGGGCCTGACCCACCTTGTGGAACGTTCCAACGTTCTGAAGAAGGCGCCTGCAGGCTTCTTCTACTCAAAGCCGTCGTCTCGGGCTTCAAACTACTTCATCCGGGCAGAAGACCTGCTGTCAGAGACCTTGCACGCCCATTATCTGGCGTTTGCATGTCTCCCCCTAATACAGACAGCGATGGAAGATGGGATGGGGGCGCCCGACACCTTGTATTTGGACACGATCGCATTGTTGCCCTTGGCGCTTTCCATGCAGTTGTACCTCATGCGGTTTGAGCAACCGGGCTTTGCGAACATCCGGTCGTTCCATTCGCATGAGGGCCTCATCAAGGACGGGCCTTTGCCCAAGGCTGTTTCTGCCCTGTGCCTCATCTCTGCGTCGACACAGTGCGGGCTCGCACAGCAATGGCTGAAGGTAAATAGCGCTCTGCCGACTCGCGTGGCCACCATTCTTTCATTTGAGCGCTCATCGGACTCGTGCTCGGTCTTGCACACGCTGAAGCAACCCGAAGATTTCGAAATGTTGGGTGAGGGTGAAGCGGGCGGGATTCGTCTGATTCGGATCCATGGTGAGCGATTCGTTGCTGAACACAGCGAAACCAAGCTGCTGAACATCGGCACTGATCATGCGCCGCCTCTGCTACAACCTCTATTCTATTCCTTCATGGGGGCCAACCTGTTCAGCTGTTTTACTCTTGACCGGCCAGGGCTTAGAGCTAGGACGGTACATGTCGATAAAGACAACCTGGTCGCTGCCCGCGATTTTGGTGTGTGGTTCGACAGGGTACTGCTTGAGGAGGCCGTCGCGTCGACCCGCTGGATCATTCACGATAACGATGCTGCCAGCGCTGCCCTAGCCGACCGTGCGATCGCTTACCTGGAGTCTTGTGGCGTCAAGGTCGATAACAAGGTGTCTTTCGATCACTTTGATGCCAACGTGAGTTTTGACGGGTCTGTCATCGTCATTGCCGCTGCCGCCGAACGCGGGTCTCGCCTGCAAAGCGTAAGCCGCCGCCTGCGTACCGCTCAGCAATCGGGCACCAGGCTTTACATCACAGGGGCACTCTTCGGGCGCAGCTATCAGCTAATGAAGGATCTACAGAGCAACCTGACGCAACCGGCCAAGGATCACAGTCGGTATGTCTTCAAGACGTATATGGAGATCCCAGCAGCGGAGCTCGCCTGCACGAGTCACTGGGCCGAAGAGCAGCGGCTGCTCATCTCCTTGCATTCATTTGCGGACACTTTCTCGCCGGTGATCACGCAGCGCATGGAAGTGTTCGACCGCGCCTCCACTGCGGGACTTGGCCTTAACCCGTTCTGGCCGAGCAGTCATACCGGAGAGCCGATGACACTCAGCCGAGGTTTTGCGTTCGTCGACGGTACGATGGATGTGAGGGGCGCGACGTCGACGGACATCTACCTCACCATCTTGTGGATTCTGCAGAACGCTCGGTACAGCGGGAAGGTACAGAACGCCAAACGGCTTGAGTCCGGAGAGCTTCAGCAGGTACTCCTATCGCCGGACGTGTTCTCGCGCTTCGACGATGGCGTCATCCAAGCCGCATTCTTGCGCGCAGCAGTGCCGGCGGAGCTCGACTACAGAGCTCACGAAACCCACAGCCTGTCGATGTCTGACATTATTCACCGCATCGCGGCTGGGTATGGGCATGAGCGCGGTGAGGCCGGTATGGAGTTCGTCATGGCGTTGGCTATCGGCAAGATCCGGCTGCATAAGGATGTCGACAACCGGCTGCGGGGCAACTTGATCGATATCTTGTCGCCGCACGTTCCCGAGATCCGTTATCTGCTGGATCCTGATTACGAGTCGCCCCTGTGATCAATATCCGCTGAGCCCGTTGTAAGCGAGGTGCCCAGTTACTGGCAACTCTACTCGGCTCAGCCCATAGCTGAGCCCTGTTTACTTTTCTACTGAGTGTGGGTGATTACCAGTTGCGAGATTAGCCGAGCATTAATGACATACTGCCGAGGATAAACATCATGAGGATACCTATGAGCTCGACTAAAAAGCTCAGTCCTCGATGTCCTCCGTAAAGCGCTCGCATCCCTTCGGTATTGTTACGAGTCGTGAGGTGCAGCAACCCGCCCAAGGCGCAAACAATCGCTATGTGTAACAACGGTTCGGTCAAGTTACTGGCGTCCGGCGCACAGGTAGGTTTTCCTGCAATGACCCACCATTTGATCGCTTGAAATAGCCCATATGTGTATATGGCAAGCCACAACCCCCATCCCGATGTATTGACGACAAAGAAAAGGCAGTGCGGCATGCTGATAGTGGGAAACCATCTCCTCAGCAACTGGATCGCAGCGCAGTGGAATCCCCAACGTAGAACGCTGATGCTATATAGCAGGATTGCAGTCGAAGCGGTCACCAACACCCAGGCCATATTCTTGATGCGACCGACGATTTTCAACGCCTCGACAACCGACACTCCAGGCCCCACAGAACTTCCATAAGCCCACTCCAGGCTGAAGCCGGCTGTCGCCGCCCACACCCCAGCAACAACAAATGGCAATCCCCAGAGCCCCTTCAGCCGCAAATGGATCGGCCTTCTGGTAGGGGTGAGATCCAACGGTTTTACAACGACAGGAGCTATCAGGAGTAGGGCGTACTTACTTACCTGATGGTCGCGAATTTTAGACCAGGCGAACCTTAAAGCGGACAACGACATTATTACCCCGGGCGGAAACAGTGGCGGAGTTACATCCCTAAAATCACTGTGCAGGGGGGAGGGCTAGGCGGCGTATCATCGGGTGCTAAAAGCTCAGGCATTCCCCCATTTGCCGCCGCTAAGCATTCTTTGAGCTTATCTATACTCAAGACTTCGGCGCCACGATGTACGACTGCATGGCAGTTCGGGCACAGAGGTATCAAATCGGTTATTGGATCGAGCTTGTATTCCGCGCCGATCGTGCTCAGGGGTACGATGTGATGAACATGGATAAGCCCTTTGGCGATCTCGCCGTAGACCGAGCCGAAGTCGAATTTACAAGCTGCACACACGGCGTTGTGATGCCGAATGCACGCTTCCCGGGCCTGAGCATTGCGCTCGTATGCGTTGACCTTCACCTCTCGCAGTGCCCCCTCTAGGTAGAGCTCAGGATGACTGACTTCTTCGGGGATTACTGGGATAGGTACTTCTTCACACGCGTACCATCTACCTTCTTGCTGAAGCAGCCATTTGCGAGTGATAAATCGTTCAAAACCTTTGATCTTTGCAGGGCCTACGCCGTCCTCGTCCTGGAGTTCGTCCGAGTGCGTAATCTTGAATGTGTAAAGCTCGTATCCCTGCTCGGCGACTAACCTGAGATGCTCAGCGCTCTGCGCGTAGCCATTGTTGCGCCGCCCCTTCTTTATCTCCCACCCCTCGCAAAGTATGAGTGTGCGGTCGCCGTCCACATGAATGTCCCAAGCACCGAATATGACTTTGCGCTCTAGGTGATTCACAAACGACCAACTCCAAGTCCAGTTTTTACACGTGGCTCCCAAGGATTCGATAAATGCTTTACGGTTTGGGTAGTAAGGGATGGTCATGCGAAATCCTGTGCATTCGGTTGTCTGGCGGAGCTGCGAAGGAAGGGGGGACAGCAGAAAATGACGGAGTCGACAACGTACCGCTTCGCTTATAGCATCAGGCAACCCTGCCATTAAAGCGCCATATAGTAGCAACTGGCCAAGGAACGTCGAACGTGATCACCAAAATCCGCATCCGTGGGTACCGCATCTACAAAGATTTCCTGCTGAAGCCTAACCCGGGCGTGAACATCTTGATCGGAGACAATGACGCCGGGAAATCCACCTTAATGGAGGCCATCTCGCTGGCGCTCAACGGGCGGATCGGTGGCAGAGGAATCCTGGAGGAGCTGAATCCCCATTGGTTTAACACCGATATGGTGACTGAGTTTCTGACCCTCAGAAGAGCTGGAATGAAGCCTGCACTCCCGCAAATTCTCATCGAACTCTATCTGCAAAACACAGATGAACTGCAGGGGTTGCTGGGCGCAGTAAATGCCGACGTTCCAACGAACGCTTGTCCTGGTGTCTTTCTCTCCGTATTCCCCAACGAGGAGTACAAGGACGAACTGGATGAATGGCTGAAAGACCCATCTGCGCTACTTCCGATCGAGTATTACACCTACGAATGGCGCTCCTTCGCCGATAGCGAACTCACACGGCGACCGCGGGTGCTCTCCGTGGCTACCATCGATTCTCGCACGGTCAAATCCGCCGCCGGCGTCGACTACCATCTTCGCCAAATCCTAAGCGATCACTTGGAGTCATCCGAGAAAGCAGAGATTTCGTTGGACTACCGCAATATCAAAGCGTCCATGACAGATGGCGCGCTGGCACCGGTGAACAAGCGACTTTCGGGACTGGGCGCAGCGCTCCAGGAAGAGCCCATGGCGTTGGCCATGGATCAGACATCCCGCACATCTTGGGAAAGCGTGGTCACTCCACACGTCGACGGCCTACCGTTCGCGATGGCAGGCCAGGGTCAACAGGCTGCGATCAAGATCTCTCTCGCAATGAAGCGTCATTCCTCTCGGGCGAATATCGTGATGATCGAGGAGCCCGAAAACCATCTATCTCACACGAGCCTGACGACACTACTGAATCGTATCGAAGATCTGGCCACGGAAGAGCAGCAGCTATTCATTTCGACTCATAGCACATACGTTTTGAACCGCCTCGGCCTCGACGCATTGTTACTTCTTCACCGCAACAGCGCGTCCAAAATTACAGAACTTCATCCAGATACAGTGAGCTATTTCCAAAGACTGCCTGGCTACGACACCCTCCGCCTAGTGCTGGCGAAAAAGGTCGTTTTGGTCGAAGGCCCATCTGATGAAATAATCTTTGAACGCGTCTATGAGGATTGCTTCAGCGCACGCCCGATGGCCCACGGTATAGATGTCATAAGCATGCGTGGACTGGCTTTGGCGCGCTGTTTGGAGCTTTGCGCAGCGATCAACAAGCCCGTAGCTGTGATGCGCGACAATGACGGCGTTGATCCAGATGAGCTACGTGAACCGGTTGAAAAGTGGCTGGACGCGAACCGAAGAGAGCTGTTTATTGGCTTAGTCGCCGATGGCACCACGCTCGAACCACAACTCATTACGGCGAATGGCGAGCCTCACTTGCGCACGATGCTTGGCATCACTGCGGCAGCGACGTTATTGACCTGGATGGCACGAGAGAAAACGGAAGGAGCAATTCGACTAGCTGAGTCGGATGAGGTACTGAGCCCACCGCCCTACATGAAGGCCGCGGCGGAGTTCATCCACAATGCCTAACCTTCTGACCTTAGCTGTCGCTGGTGGTAGAAAAACTCAAGGGCTGGTCGATCACTGCAATGCCATACCTACCGAACGGCGCGTGCTCGTTGTCACGTTCACCCAGACCAATCAGCAGGAACTGATCCATCGCCTCGGCTCCCAAGCTGGCGATCGCCACAACATCGAAGTTCTTGGCTGGTACACATTCCTGCTTCGACACTTTGCGAAGCCGTTCCTGCCATTCAAATTCCCGGGTGAGCGGGTAGGGGGCTTCAACTTCGAAGGTCGCCCAAGCATGTACGCTAACGGCAAGCAGAGATTTATGGATGGTAGCAACCAGATCTACGCATGCGAGCTCGGCCGCCTAGCGCGGGAGCTTATGGCGGCCACCCCAGCGTTGATTCGCAGACTTGAATGTCTCTACGACGAAATTCTTGTCGACGAGGTACAAGACCTCAGTGGCTACGATTGGGAAATCGTCCACGAACTACTTGAGTCGAGGATCGACGTCCGCATGGTTGGTGACGTGCGCCAGGCGGTGCTCTCGACCAACCCGCGAGGTCAGAAAAACAAGCAGTATGGGTACGCAGGTGCGCTTGAGTGGTTTCTTGTGCGCGAAAAGGCAGGGCTGCTTAGCATTGACTATGCGACCACGACTTACCGCTGCCGAACTGAAATCGCGACGTTCTCTGACACCATTTTTGATGCATCATGGGGCTTCCCAGGAACCACGTCAGAGAACCACGAGGTGTCTGAACATGATGGCGTGTACTTAGTGCATTCCAAGCATGTTCATCAATACGTTGAGCAATACCGACCTCAGTGCCTTCGCAGCACCATAGCTTCTGGTAAGGAGTTCGCTTTGGACTTCATAAATTTCAAGGTATCGAAAGGCGCCACGTTCGAACGTGTGCTGATCATGCCAACCGCGCCGATCAAAGCGTTCATTCAGAAGCAGACGTATCTCGAGTCCACGCCAGCGGCCGCCTTTTATGTTGCAGCTACGCGCGCCAAGCAAAGCCTGGCCATTATCATCGATAAGCCTGGCAACTCGAAACTGCCGGTGTGGGTGCCGTAATTGAAAGGAGCAGGGCGCTCAAGAGGGTAATGATCTCATGGCAGAGCGAAAGGTCATTTTCCAGTGCCCCCATGGGTATCGATGAATTCGCAAAGGCTACTGCTAAGCGGATTCAACGCTGTGCGTAGCGTTAATTTCGCAAGAAATTTCAGAGCCTGAAGTCTCGAGCAGGGGGCTCGTATCTAGCACCGATTTCATTGAGAGCCCCCGAGCTATGACCACCACGCAGGAACCGCCCAGGCGTTAGGATGGAAATCCGCAGCGTCGAGACGGACGCCTTGCGGGCGGCATGATTCACGACAGCCGGGCTCGGAGACCCAGGGCCACAGGATGAGCTTTCAGAATTTTTGTATGAGGGGGTCAGAAACTTCTGGAAGCTTGCAATATTGCACAACAATTCATCTGACGATTTACTGCGCGTAAGCTTAATAAGCGGAGTATTGCCTAAACCACGTATCCAGCTGTCGCTGAGGAGCAGCAATGCCAATGCGAATAGCAGTCAAAATGAAATCATGTGGCTGATGCAGAGATTCAGCCCACGGGCAAAATAGTATAGCTAGCTCAACTAAATAGTCATTTAGTTGAGCTAAAAAGGCTCACTAGAAATAACGCCGTAAAGAGTAGGGCAGGCTTGTCATTTCCTAACAACGCCACGCAAAGAAACTTTGGTAGGCACTCATAGGTTTTTGCCTCCAAAATACTCCAGAGCAAGAGTTGTTCGATGCAGAGTGCTCGCCATCGAGTCTCTGAAAATCAGTCGCGATTTTTCAAGCCCAGTTTTTTAAGCGAGTACGAGCGCTTATCTTCATAACTGCTGTAGTAGATGTCCTGAGTTGTGGACAAATTGTTGTGACGTAGATCCATCTGCAAGTCCTTGGGGTCTCGCCAAGGAGCATCGAGTGTCGCGGCCGTATGCCTTAGCCAGTGTGTGGAGGCCACCCGCAGAGCCTCGATCTCGCCAGGTTGGCGATCTTCGTTCACCATTTCATCAACAGCGTGGTCAAATAGCTTCTGGATGATCGAATGAACCATTCGAGTGGATAAGCCTGGACGACCATTCAAGGTCGCAATCAGTGGGGTCTGTTCATTAGGTAATGGCAGTTCAGACAGCCCAATGAAGCGTCGGTAGCGCTTTAGGTAACGATCAATGTATTGCGGCCTTACAGCTACCTTTGCGGCTTTGTCACCCTTACCAATGAGGTGGAACCACCAGTTGCCTTCATGATCTGTCTTAAAGGATCCCATTGTGGGCTTCCAATTCACCCGACCACAGACATCTGAAACGCGAAGGTACATCGAAAACAACGTTGCGGCTATGAACAAAGTGCGTTCATGTTGTTCAGGAGCCATTGCTGCCATTTTTTCAGCGGTGCTCAGTACGAAGTCCCATTGAAGAGGTGTGAGGGCACGTCCGGTTTGCTCCATTGAGCGCGAAGCTTTGAAGCGCGATTTCTGTTTGATCGCCCTGAAGGGATTCGTCGACGTCAGGCCCTCATCAAGGGCGTGTTCGTATAAGCTGCTGCAAACCGAGAAAACTTGGGAAATGCTCCCTCGCGATGGCTGGTACGGAACGCCAGCAACTGGGCCGTCAAGATCTTCTGCATTGCTTATACGATTTGCTGTCTTCAGCGAGAATGGGTGCCAGCGTGGATTTGGGCACAGCTCTGAATCTTTATTGGATGCCACGATCAGAAACCTGCTGCGCGTCACGGGGCCAAGCCAACCTATGGGTGGAACCATGCAGAATTCCAAGAAGGCTTCGGCGTCAGCGCGACGCAACTCCATCAGGGGCTTCTTTCTGATCAACAATGTCCAAAGCAGCAGGCGCTCGGCATGGGTGCGATATGAAACGAATGTCGCCTCGACGTTGGAGTATGAACGCAGAAACCCACGGACAGCTTCGAAACCGTCCACGGGTTTCAGATGCGCATCAAAGTTCGCAAGATAGTTCATCACCAGCGGCAGGCTCGGGTCGGGTTCATCGCTAGTGTGATTGACGAATTCTTTATAGGTGTTGAACAGCGGATACGGGGTCGGCATCTTTTTATTCTTCATGGAATACTGCATTGCAGATTTCCGATTCTGGGAGTTATCGGAAGTAGGAGGCGTATCCTTCCGTTTGTTCGAGACGAGCATGTCCGTCTGCCTGGATGAATCGCTCATCGCATAGCCCTAACCGTTTGATCGATGGCATGTAGGTTATACATGGCAAACATGTCTTTGCAAGTTTTCTCTTTCAAGGCTTGACTGATGACCAGACAACTAGAGACTAATTAGTTATATATTGACAGTTTTTGACCGAACCCTGGCTGAGAAACGCCGATTGCACGTCCACAAGCCCCAAACTGTGCGGGCTCCGTGCTCAAACCACCCATCTATTGAGAGGCGCCAATAGCGCTTTAAATAGGGGTTCGGTCTTCACTATAACCATAACCTAAGGGGCCACTTCTAAAAGATTCAGCCATTTTTAAAAGTGTTATAGCTGCAACAATAATACGGGCTGCACGGCAGCAACCGCCATAATTAGTGGGTCTGACCAGTTTTAAAGGTTTCGATCGTTTTTAAAAGCTTTCGATTAAAAGAGGGGGCATCGAGAACAACCAATTGTCAGCCCATAAGAAATACTCTTGAAATCCAGAGCTATTAGTGATTTTATAATGAAGCTTCTTCGAAGCTTCAGTCTGGAATACACCTTTAGATACTCTCCTTTCGCCTTTATAGCGCTATTCTCCGCGCTTGAATCTCTCTGAGTTGACATATCGGTCGCTCGCTCCAATGTTTATCTACACAACGCACGCCGGTGTTGCACGCCCTCAATCAAGCTTAGCCTTCATGACACAGGCGAGGTTCCGACTACCTAGGCGTCGCTTCCGGGTTGCTGCCCTGATTTTCGATCTTTCTGGATCTTCGCGTACCGGTCGATGAGACTGGAACGTTCTGATGCGAACGATCAAACCTACGCGGCCAAGCACATATTGCGAGCGCTTTTTAGGTTTCAGAAAATCGCAAACCATCGTTTTCATTGGGCTTAAGACGGGGTCATATTTAAAGGTTTCATCCAGTTTTAAAAGAGGTCGTGCATTCGGGCTCTTTATTGCACTGGGGCAACCTGCTCGAAATGGGCGCTTACCAGGACGCGTGGAAGCATTTCTACGCGGCATACGGCGTACCGAACTAATAAAAAAATAGTCATACCATGTGCTAGGGCCTATTCCGCCAGATTAAAAAGCTCTGAAATGGCGTTCACCGAGAGTGAGGAATGTTCGCAGAGGCACGGCCTACAAGGCTTTCGGAACAAAAATGGGTGGCGCCACTTAAGGCGCCATCTTTAAGGGGGGGCCACATGGGTTTGATTACGCGGATATGGAATTGGGTGATCGAGAAAGGCTCAGTGAAAGGTTTCCTGATTATTCGATGTTGATAGAAAGGCTTACACGAGAATGAGAGCTTGAGGTGAATTGAGGGCG